>Ga0222423_1000602_pt1 | contig 22607 bp, 21 predicted proteins | sample 3A0metagenome_FD_182472 | JGI IMG/M metagenome (GOLD analysis project Ga0222423, IMG submission 182472) | Enriched microbial communities from leaf-cutter ant dump, University of Wisconsin, Madison, United States - 3A0 (version 2) | ecosystem: Environmental > Terrestrial > Nest > Insects nest >...
GCATATCTTTTCCGTTTCGTTACCCCGATTTTTGGCTCCAACCGTATTATTGGGGGTGATATACAAAGATAATCAAAAGCCCAACAAGTTCTTAATGAACAAGTTGGGCTTTTTCTGAATGTCCCTTCTAAGATTTTGCGCGTCACAGAAATGCGTATTCTTGCCAAAGCGTGCCAGTTAGTGGTATCCTAGAAAGTTGCGGTTAAAAGGAACAACCCAATCCTTATATTCTTAAAACTGCAATTATTCCTTTCATAATAAATGGAAGAGTATTCATGACTCACTTCCCCCTAACCATCTCCTCCAACCTCGCCATCATCTCTTCCTTGTCTTTCAGCATCCGCTCATAAAGCGCAATTTTCTCGTCGTAAAGCTCCACAATCTTATCAATAGGATTGAAGGTGCAATTCGGGTTAATTGCATTTAAAGTAGAATTGTCGTTGCTTGTAAATGTATTCGATATCACGTTCACTGCCTGGTCCTCATTATAATTCTGAAATATTTCTACCGGGATTTTCAGGGCTGCTGAAATTTGTTGCAACAGGATAATATCAATAGTTTCCTTTCGCTCCAGTAATGAAATTCGTTGCGGATTCCAGTCGTCGCCCAGCTCAAATGCCAGCGTGTCCTGCCGGATACCCAGCATTTCACGAAAACGTTTCACGTTGCGGCCTTCATGGATTTTCGGATTTTTCGCGGTATGGGTCATCGTTTTAACAGTGTTTTTTGCTTATTGACAAAAATAAGGGTTTCTGTGAAATAATGCTCATTATAAAGCCGGGTAAAAAACCGGTAGTTTACACGAGCGCTTTCCAGTTTCTAACCCGTACCCGTACAATTCTCATTCCCCTTTGCATGACCCGATTATTTAACGGAAGTTTGTAACGGGTTTTACATATACCGGAAATGATCAGAAGGAAGTTTTTATGGCTGGCCGTAATAGGGTGGGGCATGGTAGCTCCCGCTGCTGGCCAGGATATGCGTTTTGGGAACAGCATCCTGTTTGATATGATGCTGACCGAAAAAGACCGGATGATCACCGAACCGGTGTATGTGCCCGTCAGCGATACCGCCGTGTACCGCATCTTTGACCGGCTGAAAGAGGGCGGAAGGCAAAGCTTTACGCCGAAAAGCCCTGTGATGCTCGGCATAAAGCTTAACCCGTCTCTGGTGCACTATTACGGTGGCCTGGTGCCTTCCGTCTCCAAATATTACCAGACTTTTACTATTTCCGATAGCTCTGCGGCAGAAGTGATGGCCCTGGGGATAAACCCGGAGAATGTGGGCGACTATCATTACCGGGTAGTGGAAAACGACAGCCTGGAAATAGTGCCGTGGTCGCCCATTCCCCGGCTGGAGCTGCGTTACGGCGCTAAACGCCCTTTTGGTTTCCTGGGGAGCTTTAAAGCCCCCGGCCGGCGCTTGATGGTAGAAGTGGCAGCCAAGGAGAATTACAGCATCCGGGAAGGGGTGATCTTCGACTGGAGGAAAAGTTTTAAGCCCGTGCTTTCGCAGATGATTGTGAGCACCCCCCGTGACTATTTCGACCTTCGTTCCCGCCCCTTGAACAAGGGTTATGCCAGCCGCTTTGATCATGACGGCATGCCAGTGGATTTCAGGTTTCCTACAGACAGCGTGCTGAGCATCACGCTCCAGTTTAAAAAGCCGGAAACCCTGGTGCATACCGTGTACCTCATTAGCCAGCGGAACAGCAAGACGGATACTTCCCATCTGGGCTTTGTGGATCAGTATGGCTTTTTCCGCTTAAACCGCTCTTATTTTTCCCAACCGGGCCGGTATGAGCTGATCATCAAAAAACAGGAGAAAGTGCCTGACTGGAACAGCCCGCACATGCTCCGGTTGGCTTTTGATGTGCTGCCTTCAGGTGAAGCGGTAGGTTGGAGAAAGCTGCTGCCTTATGCCGGGATACTGATCCTTCTTTTTGCGGGTTACCTGGGGTATTCGCGGCGGAGACTGCGGGCCGAGCAGCAGCAGAAAAGAACGGCGCAGTTACAACTGAAGTCGCTGCGGGCGCAGCTTAACCCGCATTTTATGTTTAATGCGCTGAGCTCTGTGCAGAACCTGATGAATAAAAACGAGCTCCTGGAGGCCAACCGCTACCTCTCGAAGTTTGCCGGCCTTACCCGGGCCGTGTTAAACACTACCGAACGGGAGATGATCAGCCTGCAGGAAGAGCTGGCCATCACCGAAGATTACCTGCAAATGGAGCAGCTCCGCTTCGGGCTTCGCTATGAGCTGGACGTAACCGATGCCCCCAGCTTCAGCAATACCGATGTTCCGGCCATGCTGTTACAGCCCTTTATTGAGAATGCGGTGAAACACGGAGTAGGAGGGATGCGTGATCGGGGATTGATCCGGGTAAGTGTATCTACGGAAGGGAGTGACCTCCTGCTGTCGGTGACCGATAACGGCCCCGGCTTTGATACCACTGCCGCCCGTAAAGAAGGCTCTTTCGGCTTAAAGCTGAGCGCGGAGCGGATTACGGCACTTAACCAGGTGTATAAAAATATTGTATTGAATATCAGCTCCGTGCCCGGGAATACTGAGGTCAGAATCATTTTTCATCACTGGATTTAAAAAGAGATAGCTCCAGGAAATAAACGTACAAAGCATAAGAAACCCAAAGCTGAAAGCTGATTGCTGAAGGCTGATAGCTAAAAAACATGGAAATAAAAGCAGTTATCATAGACGACGAGGTTCCTAATGTGGAAAACCTGCAAAACATGCTGGAAAAATGGTGTGCCGGCATTCAGGTGGCCGGAACCGCCACCGGCGCGGCAGAAGGAATAGACGTGATCAGGCGCGTAAAGCCCGATCTCCTGTTCCTGGATATCCAGATGCCGGATGGCTCGGGGTTTGATGTATTAAGGGCATTTTCGGGGATTGATTTTGAGGTGATTTTTGTCACGGCCTATGATCAGTACGGCATCCAGGCCATTAAGTTTTCGGCGCTCGATTACCTGCTGAAGCCCGTGGATGTCTTCCAGTTGCAGGAAGCCACCGCCAAAGCCCGCGAGAAGCTGGCCGCAAGAGACCGGAACCGGAATATCAGCAATCTCCTGGAGTATATCCGGAAGGCACAGACCGATTTTCCCAAGATAGCCCTGCCTACTTCACAGGAAACGCATTTTGTGGCCGTTAACCGGATTATGCGCTGCGAAGCATCGAATAACTATACTACTTTCTATATCCGGGATCAGGCGTCTATACTGGTTTCCAAAACCCTGAAGGAGTTTGAAGAGCTGCTGGCACCGTACGGGTTTCAGCGGGTACACCAGTCGCATTTAGTGAATTTTATGTTTGTACGGAGCCTTTTGAAGGAAGACGGGGGAGTGCTGGTGATGGAGGATGGGATGAAGGTGCCGGTGTCGAGGCAGAATCTGGAGAAGGTAAAGAATACGATTACGGGAGTGGGGTAGGGCTTCTGAAAACTTGGTGGGTAAGCTCGGTTCTGGTGTATTTAATTGTATTCGGTTCTCGTCTGCACTCGGTTCTCGTCTACGCTCGAACTGACAGAGGCGACTGCTACTTGTCAGTTCGAGCGTAGACGAGAACCGAACCCCAGATATTATTCCCTTAATAGTTAAACAAACAAAACATCTTATATGAAAAAATTAGCATTCATAGTAATGACAGGCATTGCCATGCCTTTAGTGTACGGCGCAGAGAGAGATGAAGTGGTCATCTCGGGCAAGGTGATCAACATCACCGAAACCACCCCAAAAGTAATCAAATTCAATTTCTGTAACCCTTTGATAAAAGGTGCCCAAAGCGCCCAATTAGATCAGAACGGCAACTTCACCGTCCGGCAGGAAATGATGTACACTCAGAACATGACCGTCCACTTCCTTCGGTATTTCATCAACCTCTATGTTCAACCGGGCGATTCTGTCCACCTCACCATTGACGCAGCCCTATTGGATCAGCCCGATTTTGCCTGGCTAACCATAGAAGGGGATCACGCCGATATCAGCACCCAATTGAACCTTTGCGTCAACTACCTCTACCAGCTTCCCATGAGCAGCAATAACCTCAGCCTGACCCCGCCGTATATGCTGGCCGCCGTAAAGCAGGATTACCGGTATTATCTGCAGCACCTGGAAAAATATGCCAAAGAAAAGCACCTGCTGGCCGTCGTAACAGAATGGGCGAAACGCGATCTCCGGCTCCTGGTTTCCAACAGCATTGCCGACTACGGTATGCAAAAGACGGGTTCATGGGTCGACCGCCGCGCACGGGCAAAGCTATTCGCCGATCCGTTTTTTGATATGTATAACCCGGAAAACTTTCAATCGATGATGTTTGAGTCGCACGCGGGCAATTATATTTTCGCCCTCACCCGCTCCGACAGTACCCTGACCGGTACCCAAAAACCGGTCGAAGCCCTGCAGAAAGCCCTTGCCTTACTCTCCGGAGAACCGGCAGGCGAAGTGCGTGATTATATGCTGTACCTGGGCTGTCTTCCCTACATCAAAAAACACCCTGGCGTGCTGGATTCCATCCCGGATATCAGCCCATTATTCACTAAAACCATTTTCTATTCCACTCTTAAAAAAGTGAGCGAAGATGTGACACCGCCCGTTTTCCCCGAAACACTTATCACGGGCATTACCTACCTTAATCCCGAAGGTGAAACCCGGCCCGTTCCGGAAATCGACGTGCTCTGCTACCTGAAAAACCGTTACCCCGGCAAAGTGATTTATATCGACGTTTACGCTACCTGGTGCGGGCCCTGCCTCGAAGAAATGCAGAACGCCCCGGCGCTTCATGAAGAAATGAAAGGTAAAGACGTGGTTTTTGTGAATTTATGCCTCCAGTCTGCCGTATCCAACTGGATGGATCTGGTCAGGAAACGATCCATAGGAGGGGAGAACTACTTCTTTACCGATGACGCCACCAAATTATTCATGGGCACCTATAGGCTGTCGGGTTACCCGTCTTACTTGTTGATGGACCGGCAGGGGAGGTTGGTGACGACCACCGCTCCGCGCCCTTCAGAAGCAAAAACGGTAAAAGCAACCCTCCTGAAACTGCTGGAGGAATAATCCAGCCGGAGCAAATGAATTTCCTGCAGTTACTAACTTCAACAAGTCCAATGACTTATAAATTTTCTTAAAAATTTTTGTAAAATCATGGTGGAAATATGAAGAGAGTACGTAATTTTGCACCCGTCTTCAAGCCCAGGTGGTGAAATTGGTAGACACGCTGTCTTCAGGTGGCAGTGCCGCATGGTGTGCTGGTTCGAGTCCAGTCCTGGGTACAAAGCTCCTCCGGAATCTCCGGGGGAGCTTTTGTTTATATACCTTCCATGAACTATAGCGGGATCAAGTAAAAAAGGCACTGTGACTGGTACTTTTTTAACTTCCCTGTGAATAATGAAATGGGGTATACCAGCCAGGTAATAGGTAAAGATTTTCTGAACGATAAAGCCTCTCTCAGGATTTATCACGATTATCCCCTTTCCTAATATATCTCTGGCATTCTTATATCCGAATAGGGCTAAATTGACAAACCTGCCGGACTCTCTTACAAACTGCATGCCTCTTCGGGTTCGTTTGCGGGTATTTAGTAGTGCCCATCTGTTGGTTATAGCTCAACATCGCATATGAAAAAGCATCCTGAACCGTATTTTTAAACTTGGTTGACGTTTCCTAGAAGGCACCTTTATTAATTAGTTCCAAAGTTTCTTTACCAGGGCAAAGGGCCAGTTGGATCAGTTTGTTTACTTATTTGTCAGTGACCAGAACTTTTGTCCACTGGTTAAAAATTTCTTCCAGCTCCATGCTGTAGTGATTGGCGATACTTATCACCTTATGCGCCTTGGCAAACTTTCCCTTTATATTGATTGTATGGCGGAACGTGACTGCGTTGTTCATGTTATGCAGGGCTGTGCTTAGTCTGTTTTGACAAACTATCCGTACTGGTGTAAACGCTGTGGTAATACTAGCCGAGCTATCATAGGAAGAGGTAAGGAAAATGTATTTCTCAGTTATGTCGTCTTTTTCTACCTTAAATATAGCCCCGGCAGCTTTGCGGCAATGAATACACGTTCGTCATGGCCCAGCGCTCCGGCGGTTTAGTATATGATACTGTCCCCGCCGCCAACTATTTTATCAAAAAAAGTAAAAGCATCTCGTTTTGCAAAATCTCATAAACCGGACCTACACTGCTTCCCAAAACTATTCTGTATGGGTCTTGTAGGTAAAAAACTGCTGTCAGAGTCGACCTCTTTACAACTGGGCAGCCTGTGAGTATTTGACAGCTTGGCTACCTGGTAATCCAGTTTGGCAAACTGGATTGCCTCAGCACTGGTAGGATACTGATCGACAATCAGCCCAGGTTGTGCGCCAGGGCTTTTTCTGCACACTAAAAAAAGTGTGTCACCCTATTTTTTCATTGAAATTCAGATCATGTGCCATGATTTTGTTACGATAGTGCTCATTTACGCCAACCGAGAAGTTTACGACTGTTTTTTCGCTGTCCAGTTTGCTAGTCTGTATATCCCTGGTTATCGGTCCGATGATATTCATTTCTTTGATATTTAAATGTTTAATCTGCCTTCTCGCCACATTTTTTTCGAAAGAAACAAAGGAGGAAAGGCAATAAAAAAGAAGGGTGAGCAGGCGAGCGCAGACCACAAGCAAACGTATAAGTCCCTTTAGGGTGGCTTTGTGAGCCCTTGGCGAGTAAAGCCGTTATGCCGTTTGCTTATTGGCGGAGTTTGCTTGGTGGAGCCCACCATAACTTTGCAGCTTTTTCCCGTTCCGCATCGGGAAAAATTCTTCATACTTTCTCGGTAGTTGTAAAAATTTCCCATAGCAAAGCCATAAACCAGTCGCAAGGAAAGTTGATAGTATAGTGTGGTTGGGTGAACAGTGAAGCCTGACAGCCCTAAACAGGCCTGATCTGGCATTTGAGCTTACCATTTGTGGTCTGTCGAGCCCTTGTACTCTGCGGAAGGAGCAAAGACCCTATTATGCCTCTACTTATTTTATAACTAACTGACAACCAAAAAATCTCTTGATCTGGATTTTTAAATATTACCAGTAATACTTGGATTATTGCGATGATTATATTTCATTTGGTTATGAATTAATTAGCACTATTATTTTTGACGGATAAGATAAAGGATGAGAATGGCTGGATAGTGGTCAGAAATGACTACTGTGCCTACTTTTTTTGAAAAAACCGTGTTTCTGCTCAATCTTATTTCTAAAGTGTTCGTATTTCAAGTATTACGTCTGTTGTTAAAGTCCCAATTTTTAAATGCCATAACTATGAAGCACATTGCCTATTTATGTATTTTCTTTCTTCTGAGTTTTCTATCATGCAAAGAAGAACGGTCATCGGATTTCAGATCACAGGAAACCACTACGGATTACATTCTTAAAGCAAAGGAGTGGACAGAGGTATCTGCGCGAAAGCTACGTGGTTTGGAAGGTATGGAGGATGAAAAGTGGATTAAGGAGTGGAATAAAGCAGAAGTTATCACAGAAATAAATGGTCAAAAAGTAGTGGTTGTACCTGCGCTAAACCGGTATATAAGCAGGATAAACGAAAAACTGCAGTACGAAGTTTATTTTTTGGTCAGGTTTGAGGCTAGTGACCAGGTATCTGGTTCTGAATTCTTGCACACAGTTGAAGACAATCAGAAGCAATCCAAGGTATTGTTAAAGGAACTAGTGAGTGAAAAAAAAGGCATTTCTATTGATAATTTTTCAGGCCAATTGCTAAGGCAAAGAGGAGATGGAACAGGGTGGGTTATTGGAAATAGTTTTAAAAATGGTATAAAAATAGGCACATCTGTTCTTTGCAGAAAAAAAGAGTCAGGCACTCAGAATAAGAGCTTACGCGCCTATAGTGAATGTTGGGATTGGTATTATAGGGTTTACGATGGAAACGGTGTTTTAATTTATGAGGAATTTCTTTATACCTCCTGTGAAGAAGACGTCGCTCCTCCAGATGACGCCGGTGCAGGGAACGGGGGCGGGAATGGAGGTGGAAATACAAGCGGGCCATCATCAGAAATAATTAGCAATTTTACGGACCCTTGTTATAGCAGTGTACTGAACAGTCTAGTAACAAACAGTTATAATATGCATGTGGTACTTCAGAGCATTTTACCCAATTTTAACAATTATGAGAGTCTGATACTAACTTTCATTAACGGTTCGTTGGGGCCTTCGAGTTTAGACGCTAACTATATAGAAATGGGTATGGTTGGAGATGCGAAAAAATATCAGATAACACTAAATGATGCAGCTCTATCAGGAGCGGGGCAGGAGTATATAGCTGTGACCATTTTACATGAGGTACTGCATGCCTATTTTCATGCATCAGGAATCGATATAGATCATCATACCAATATGGCGAATTTATATGTTGCTCCTATGGCTCAGTCTTTAGTAAATTTATATGGCATATCCTTAAACGTTGCAACAGCTTTAGCCTGGGGTGGCCTATATCAGACAGATGCCTGGAGTAATTTATCTTCGACGGATCAAAATCTCTACGTGTCTACCAATCTATATTGGAAAAATACCGGGAACCCTAAATCAGAGGCACCAGGTACAAAATGCAATTAAACTTTTTAAAAACATGAAGAAGTCCGCCCCGTTTGTATTTTCTATAGCTGGCTTTTTGCTAACCATGAATGTTGCGTTTTGCCAGGCTCTTCCTCAGCTCAAATCGGGTAAGAGCCTGAGAAATACTTTATTTGAAGATTGCATATACCGGCATGTCAGCGGATATGCTATTCTTGAATTCAGAATTAATAAAGATGGAAAGGTAGATAGTAGTAGGGTTACCAGTAAATACTATACCCCGGATAAGGATAGCACAAAACGTTGGGTAGACACCAAGGATCACACCCTTTTACGATCGTTGGAGTTTGAACCGCAACAGGAAAGCGTTTGGGTACAGTGTAAAGTATATATATATTTTTACAATGATAGTATTTGGAATATAGATGATCTGAAAGGACTTGAGACTATGCGGAAGTTTGATTATGGATTTAAAGCGCTGTGGAAGAATGAAATAGAGACCTACTTTATCGACTCTGCGGGAAAGTTGAAAGAACACATCATTTTAAATAACAGGCTTATCGTGGCTCCGATATATATCTTTGGACAACTTTAACGATGTGACAAATGCTGGAGGTAGAAAATTGGAGCAGTATTATTTGTATTTGCTGAGGAATTGATCAGCTGTCGCATTTTGGCCGGATATGGTGCGCAAAGGGATAATGTAGCAGGGTATGCAGAATAGTTAAGGAGAGGGGATTATACTTATTGAAAATAGGAACAAGCTATAGGGTTTAAGGCATGAAAATATTAAGTTTAGCTACTACTTGAAATATGCAGGCTTATAATGTGATTAAATATTTTAAAAACATGAAGACCCCGTTTGTATTTTCTATAGCTGGCTTTTTGCTAGCCATGAATGTTGGGTTTTGCCAGGATCTTCCTCAGCCCAAATCGGGGAAGAGCCTGAGAAATATCCTGTTTGAGGATTGTACATACCGGTGGGTCAGCGGATATGCTATTCTTGAATTCAGAATTAATAAAGATGGAAAAGTAGATAGTAGTAGGGTTACCAGTAAATACTATACCCCGGATAAGGATAGTACAAAACGTTGGGTAGACGCAAAAGATCACACCCTTTTACGATCGTTGGAGTTTGAACCGCGAGAAGAAAGTGTTTGGGTGCAGTGTAAAGTATACAGATATGCACACAGCGACAGAGACCGGGATATAAAATATCTTACTATGCGGATGTTTGATTACGGGCTTAAAGCGTTGTGGAAGAGTGAGATAGATACTTACTTTACAGACGCCGAAGGGAAGTTGAAAGAGTATATTATTTTAAACAGCAAATTTATTGTGGCTCCGATATATAGCTATTCAGTTACTTAGAGCAACATTGTCGCCCTTTGACACCCCTTTCAATGGATTTCTGCAAATTACGGCAGTAACCCCTCCTCAGCCCTGTCAATTTGTCATAAAAAAGTGCCAAAAAAACGCGTGGCATCAGGATTGTTCATAATGAAACAAAACCTGAATTAAAAATCTTAAAATATAATTATGGGAAAAATAATAGGAATTGACTTAGGAACAACCAACTCATGCGTTGCCGTAATGGAAGGTAATGAGCCGGTGGTAATTGCTAACAGCGAAGGGGCCAGAACCACTCCCTCCATTGTGGCTTTCTTAGACAATGGGGAGAAAAAAGTAGGTGCTCCTGCCAAAAGACAGGCAATTACCAACCCGAAAAATACGATTTCTTCCATCAAACGCTTCATGGGTAAAAAATATTCAGAAGTAGGGGGAGAAATGAAAACCGTAGCGTACGACGTGGAAAAAGGTCCGAACGATACGCCGAGAGTAAAAATAGGTGACCGCCTGTATACGCCGCAGGAAATCTCTGCCTTCATTCTTCAGAAAATGAAATCTACTGCAGAAGATTACCTCGGACAAACCGTGACCGAAGCGGTTATTACCGTACCCGCCTACTTTAACGACGCCGAACGTCAGGCCACCAAAGAAGCCGGTATCATTGCCGGTCTGGATGTAAAACGGATCATCAACGAGCCTACGGCTGCGGCCCTGGCTTATGGCCTCGACAAGCAGGGAAAAGACAGCACCATTGCCGTATTTGACCTGGGTGGCGGTACGTTTGACGTATCGATCCTGGATCTGGGCGATGGCGTGTTTGAAGTGAAATCAACCGACGGTGATACTCACCTGGGTGGTGACGACTTTGACCAGGTGATCATCGAGTGGCTGGCCGACGAATTCAAAAAAGACGAAGGCGTAGACCTGCGGCACGATGCCATGGCTCTTCAACGTCTGAAAGAAGCAGCAGAAAGAGCCAAGATCGAGCTTTCCAGCTCTACCCAGGCTGAAATTAACCTGCCCTACATCTTCCCGGTAGACGGCGTGCCGAAACACCTGGTAAGAACACTGACCCGCGCAAAATTCGAGCAGCTGGCCGACTCCCTGCTGAAAAGAATGATGGAGCCCTGCAAGAGAGCCCTGAAAAATGCCGGTATCTCTGCCAGCCAGATCCATGAAGTAATCCTGGTGGGTGGTTCTACCCGTATTCCTAAAGTACAGGAAGAAGTAGAGGCGTTCTTCGGTAAAAAACCGTCGAAAGGCGTTAACCCGGATGAAGCCGTAGCCATTGGTGCTGCTATCCAGGGGGGCGTGCTGACCGGTGAGGTGAAAGACATCCTGCTGCTCGACGTGATCCCGCTTTCGCTGGGTATCGAAACCATGGGTGGCGTGTTCACCAAAATGATCGATGCCAACACCACCATTCCTACCAATAAGATGGAAGTGTTCTCTACGGCTGCAGATAACCAGCCATCCGTAGAGCTGCACGTACTGCAGGGTGAGCGCCCGATGGCCGCTCAGAACCGTACACTGGGCCGTTTCCACCTCGACAGCATCCCGCCTGCTCCGAGAGGAGTTCCGCAGATTGAAGTGACCTTTGACGTGGACGCCAACGGTATCCTTAACGTTACGGCCAAAGACAAAGGCACCGGCAAAGAGCAGAAGATCCGTATCGAAGCTTCCAGCGGCCTGTCAGATGCTGAGATCCAGCGGATGAAAGACGAGGCGAAAGCCAACGAAGAAGCCGATAAGAAAGAGCGTGAAGTAGTAGAGAAAGTAAACAGCGCCGACTCGCTGATCTTCCAGACTGAGAAGCAGCTGAAAGAATTTGGTGACAAGCTTTCTGAAGGCAATAAAACCGCCATTGAAGGGGCACTTACCGAGCTGAAAGCAGCCCACGGTACCCGCGATATCGCGGCCATCGATTCTGCTACCGAAAAGCTGAATGCCGCATGGCAGGCCGCCAGCCAGGAGATCTACAACGCGCAGCAGGCCACAGCCGGCGCGCAGGGTCAGCCCGATGCAGGTTCAGGTTCAGCACCCGGTGGAGACGAAGGCGTAACTGACGTTAACTACGAAGAAGTGAAATAATCAGCCATTGCTTATAATGAAAAAGCCCCGGAAACGGGGCTTTTTTGTGTTATGAGTATATAACAAACGTTTGTGGTTCTCTACAAGCCGGGCCGCGCAGGCTCGAACTGACAGGTACAAGCGCCACTTGTCAGTTCGAGCGAAGACGAGAACCCAACTCCTTAAAACACCCCCTTCATCGGCACTGCTTATCATTTTGTTTTCTCAAACAATTTGATATGCTCCATCAGCCGCTCATTTTCCTGTGCAGTGCCCACCGTAATGCGCAGGCAGTCCTTACAAAGGATTACGTTGGTCCTGTCGCGCACAATAATCTTATTTTCCATCAAAAACCGGAACAGCTCTTTCGCCTTTTTAAACCTTACCAGCAGCATATTCGAATCACTCGGAAATACCTTCTCCGTAATTTCCAGGGCTTCCAGCTCCTTTTTCAGGCTCTCGCGCAGCGCCAGGATTTCCTTTACATACGAATCTTTCCGCGCTTCATTCTGCAGCGATTCCAGCAGCTTGGCCTGTGTGAGCTGGTTGATATTATAAGGATATTTGACCTTGTTCAGGATTTTGATGATCTCCCGGTGCGCATAGGCAGAACCAATACGCAGGCCGGCCATTCCCCAGGCTTTTGAAAACGTCTGGATCACCACCAGGTTCGGGTAGCTGTCCAGCTCGCTCAAAAAAGAAGGCTGGTCTGAGAAATCCATGTAGGCTTCATCCACCACCACCATCTTGTGCGGGAAAGCCTTTACAATCTGCAGAATGGCATGACGGTCAGCCAGGTTGCCGCTGGGATTGTTCGGCGAGCATACCCAGATAATCTTTGTAGCAGAATTGACCGCATCAAAAACGGTATCGAGGTCTATGGCAAAATCATCGGTTAACGGCGCTTCCTGCACAAATACCTCCTGGATATCCGCACACACTTTGTACATGCCGTAAGTAGGCGGAAGAATAAGGATATTATCCTTTTTCGGTTCACAGGTAATCTTGATCAGGAGATCAATGGCCTCATCCGAGCCGTTGCCCAGGAAAATATTTTCCGGCGATACGCCTTTGATCGCTGCCAGCTTTTCCTTGCAGGCCCACTGGTAAGGATCAGGATACCGGTTGAAATCTTCTCCGGTAACCGACTGAAAAGGGTTTTCGTTGGCATCCAGGAATGTTCCTTCCCTGCCCGAATACTCATCGCGGGCAGAAGAATAGGGGGTAAGCTTTATGAAATTCGGACGAATAAATTCAGGTACTTCCATGGTTAATGATATATTGGCCTGCAAAGTTATAATTTAGAAAAAAAAATTAACCTTTTTCGAAAAAAACATTCTAATTAGAAAAGACAAATACGATTTAAGCGAAATTTTTCATTGAAGGCGGCATACGTAAAAAAAATTAAAACCAAAGATCAGGTAAGCAGAATATATTTGTTTAATTAGCACCTGAGATGTACCATGTAAACCAGTACTTATGAGAGAAGCTGTGCGTGACTACCTGATGGAACTTCAGGATACGATTTGCCGGGAATTGGAAGTCGCTGATGATAAGGGAAAATTTAAAGAAGATCTGTGGCAGCATGAAACAGGCGGCGGGGGACGTTCCCGCGTGATATCCAAAGGCAGGATCATTGAAAAAGGTGGCGTGAACTTTTCAGAGGTGACGGGTAAAGTGACAGAATCCCTCAAAAACCTCCTCAAGCTGAAAGATGAGCCCGATTACCTGGCCACTGGTGTGTCTATTGTGCTTCACCCGGATAACCCCTACGTACCCATTATTCACATGAATGTGCGGTACTTTGAGCTTTCTGACGGGCAATGCTGGTTTGGCGGGGGAATAGACCTTACCCCGCATTACGTAGACCCCAGGCAGGCCCGCTTATTTCATGAACGCCTGAAGGCCGTATGCGATCAGACCGACCCGGCCTTTTACCCGGCTTTTAAGAAATGGGCCGACGAGTATTTTTATATCCGGCACCGGCACGAGTCGCGCGGAATAGGCGGTATTTTTTACGACTACCTGAAGCCCGATGAGCTTATCCCGCAAACCGGTACCCGGCACAGCCGGCAGGAGCTCTTCAGCTTTATGCAGAACGTAGGCAATGCCTTTGCCCCGGTTTACCTCGAAATGATCCAGCATAACCACTCCAAGGCCTATACTTCTGAGGAAAAGAAATGGCAGTTGCTGAGACGGGGCAGGTATGCCGAGTTCAACCTGGTATGGGACCGGGGTACCCGCTTCGGGCTGGAGTCGAACGGCCGTATCGAATCTATCCTGATGAGCCTGCCGCCCCAGGCCAACTGGGAGTATAACCATGAGCCCAAAGAAGGCAGCCGCGAATACGAGACGTTGCAGTATCTGCGTACCGTAACCGACTGGATCAGCTGAAATAAGAGAGGTCCCAGTGCCCGGCAGGGTCATAAAAGATGCTTCCCCGGCGAATTTCCAGGGGCGAGGCAAAGTTATTGGTATATAGCTTGCCCGTGCCCAGCCCCTGGGGCAACGGATTGTCAAATTCACCGGTAAGCTGGCAGATGGCATTCAGGCCGATGTTCGATTCCAGCGCTGAGGTGATCCACCAGCCGATGCCCGCTTTTCCGGCAGCCCGGATCCATTCCCGGCTGCCGCTAACCCCACCCATGAGGCTGGGTTTCAGAATAATATAGTGCGGTTTTACGGCGGCCAGGAGGGCTTCTTTCCGGTGTGAATTACCGATCAGCTCTTCGTCGAGGGCGATAGGCACCGGGGTACCTTCACACAAAGCGGCCAGGGCATCTTCCTGGCCGGCCGCTATGGGCTGCTCAATGGAGTGCAGGTCATACGCCGACAGGCACTTTAGCTTTTCCATGGCTTCTGCCGGCGCAAAGGCCCCGTTAGCATCCACCCGTAAGACCAGGTTTTCGGTCGAAAACTCGGTACGGATAAATTGCAGCAACCCCAGCTCTTCCTCAAAATCAATAGCGCCGATCTTCAGCTTAATGGTCGTAAACCCTGCCCCGATCTTTTCCACGATCTGTTTCCGCATAAAATCTCTCGGGCCCATCCAGATGAGGCCGTTGATTGGAACGGGCGTATGCCGGCTATAAAAATGATTATCGAAAATCTTCTGTACCCCACCGTTCCGGAGGTCGGAGAAGGCGGTTTCCAGGGCAAATTTTACCGAAGGAAAAGCGCTGAGCGCTTCTTCTTTCCATTCTCCGCGGTTGATCTCCCCGCAGATGGCCCGGAGCTTCTCTTCAGCCACCGCGCCGAAATCAGGACTTAAGCCGGCAAGCGGGCCCGCTTCGCCGAGCCCGAAGACCTCCGGAGCTTCCTGATCCCATACTTTAATGTAGCAGGAGTCCTTTTTTCGTAAAACTCCGCGGGAAGTTCCTGCGTCAAAACTAAAATTTAGCGTATGTTTGTAGAAATGTGCCCGTAACATGATTACTTATCCCCTGCATCTGGTCTACAAAGGTATCACTTCCTTCAGAAATTATCTTTTCGACAAAGGAATTTTGAAAGAATATGCACCGGAGGCCTTCACCATTGGTGTGGGCAACCTGACCGTAGGCGGAACAGGAAAAACCCCCATGGTGAATTACCTTTGCCGTCTGCTCCGGGACAGGCACATAGGGGTGATCAGCAGGGGATACGGGCGAAAAACAAAGGGTTTTCTGCCGGTTACACCAGAAAGCACCCCTGAAACAGTGGGCGACGAACCCTGCATGATGGCCCGGCAGAATCCCGGTGTACGGTTTTTTGTTGCTGAAGACCGGGTGAATGGCTACCGGCTGGCGCATGCTGCGGCCCCGGAAATTGATACGTTTATTTTCGACGATGTTTTTCAGCACCGTTACCTTCAACCGCAGCTTCGTATCCTGCTGTCAGATTACCAGCGCCCGTTCTACCGCGATCACGTCCTGCCTTACGGCCGTTTACGCGAAGCACGGGCCGGTGCACGCAGGGCAGACGTCATTGTCGTTACCAAATATACCGGCCATCCGGGCGGGCAGGAGGCCATAATCAGCGATATCCGGGCATATTCCCGGCCGGATGTACCCGTGTTTTTTGCGGCTTATGCTCCTGAGCCTCCGGTCAATGTGCAGCAGGAGGTGCTTCCGTACGGAGAAGAGGTAATACTGGTTTCAGCGCTGGCCAACAACACCCAATTCTACCGCCAGCAGGCCGAAAACTATACCGTATTAAAGCATTTTACCTTCCGCGATCATTACAAAATACCGGCAGCGAAGATCCGGGAGATCCTTGAGCCGGGCAAGCCGGTGATCACTACGGGAAAAGACATGGTCAAGATCAGGGAGCTGCTGAGCCCCGGAGATCTGCCGCGTTTTTACGTTCCTGAAATTAACGTAAAAATGGACGATTCGTTCGCAAATTACATCAGAAGTCAGGTGGGATTCGTTTAAAATAAAGTATTTTTGTGCCAGAATTAATAAGGGATGTTGAAGTACCGGATACTCTTCTTGTGCGTTTTTATAGGTTTCAGAGCCTGGTCTCAGGTATTGGATGATTCTACCCGGCAGATTTACAGCAACAAAACGGTGGAGTATTTTTATGAGAACGATGTGCTCCGGAACATTCACCGGGCCTACAACCCCGATTCTTCCCTGAAAACGTACCATATTTCCAGTCCTTTACGAAAATCGGGCTGGCTTTACCAGGATCTGGGCAATGTAGGTACGGCCTCCCGCCCGCTGTTATTTGAAAAAAATACGGAAGCCGGCCAGCAGATGGGAATGGATGTGAACCGGCTATATGCCCCCCGTACGGCCGATTTTAAATACTACAACACCCGCTCACCCTATACTTACCTGGCCTTCCAGCAGGGAGGCGGACATACCCAGTTTGAAGTAACCCACAGCCAGAATATCAATCCCAGGCTGAACCTGACCCTGAATATTTTCAAATTTAATTCGGGCAAGCAATACGGTTTTCTGCGCAGTGAAGAAGTGCTGGTCAACCACTGGCGGTACGACATTTCAGGAAATTATACGTCCAAAAATGAGAAATACCGTGTATTAGCCACTTTCTATCATTTTAACCATAAGCATTTTGAACAGGGGGGAATAGGGGGCGGAGATACGCTCAGCCTGAGCAACCTGGAAAGTAAATATTCGCGGAATTACGATGCCGCGCTGAAAGGCAACATCTTTAACCGCGAACGGTGGAATAATTTTCACCTGTACCAGCAGTTCCTGATGAAAAATGCTTTGCAGACCTTCCACACACTCGACTACGAAAGAAAATATTACTCGTTCGAGGATCCCGCATTTACCGATAGTACCAGTGCGCTGGTTTACCGGGTAGCAACCCCTGAAAAGGCCGATACGCTGCACTATAGCTACCGCTTCCATACCATTTCCAACAAATTCGGCTTTAAAGGATTCTACAGGGGTTTTAACTACCAGGTGTATGCCAGGAGCCGCCTTTACAAGCTCACGAATGCCTATTATCCGTCTTTTGCCGAAAAATGGCACCCTGAGCTCTATGCCGGCGGCCTGCTGGGGTATGTTTTCCCCGATTCTACCAATACCCTCGACGTAAAAGCAGAAATAGAAAGCTATAAAAATTACCTTCTCGACGCCACCCTGGTGTATAAGGGCTTTGAAATCGGGTTTTACAATTCGGCCGGTCCGGCAGGGCTTTTCTACCAGAAATTCACCAACGGAGTGGTGGATTACAACGGAAACAAATCGCTTGACCCGGTTAATACCAAGCATCTTTCCGTTCGTTTCCCGGTAGAGTGGAAGTCCTTCTCCCTGGTTCCGGGAGCTAGCTGGACAAGCATCAGGAACTATACCTTCCTACGCGATGTGTATGAGGTAAGCCAGTCGGCCCGTGACCTTAACCTGGTTACGGTTTCCCTGAATGCCGGCTATAAAAGTAGAATTTTTGAGGCGCGTTACAAGCTCCTTTTCAATACTACCAGTGACGGTTCTGTGTATCCCGTGCCTGATTTTATTCATACGGCCAACCTGGAATTCAATTTCCTCTACGCCCATGTATTGAGAATCTACAGCGGTGTGGATATCTTCCTGCAGTCAAAATACCGCGGGCAGTACTATTCGCCCCTGGTGAATCATTTTGTGGCCGTGCAGGGTCAGCAGGTGGGTGGCGTACCGGTGATGGACCTGTATATAAAATTCCCGATCAGCAAAGGCCGGATAGCCCTGAACTGGCAATTTGTGAACAAAGGACTGGGCTGGAACGGCGTATTTACCACGCCGGGATACGTGGGGCAGCCGGGAGCGCTGATCCTGAAGATCGACTGGCCGCTGTTTGATTAATGCTCAGAAAATTTTCTCCAGGTGAGATTCGAAATAGAGAACAGGCTCGGCAATACCGGCCTGGATTTCGCCGATCATATCCTCAAGGGCCAGCTTATTGAAATCCTCCAGCTTTACCGCGTTGGTAAAGCTCAGCTGGATAGCAAAATTAAAGGTTTCCGGGTCCAGCTGTTCCACTAATTTATAGGCTTTGATGTCTTCTACCCAGGTATTCAGCGTATCAGTAGCCTTAAATGCAAGTCCCGGGAAATCGTTTTCGTACCGTACGGGTACTACAAAGGTCAGGTTTTTAATGATCACACCGCACGACTTTCGTTAACAAACCAGGAAGCTTTGGCAATCAGGAAATACGCTCCGAAGAGGATTCCGCTGAAAAGCAGGTCGCCCACCAGCATATTCTTAAAGAAAGGCAGGCCCGCCTGGTAAGAAGCAATGATACCGGAGAGGTTATGGGGGTAGTGCCCGAGCGCAGGATCAGCTACAGGGGCCTCGGGATAAAAGAAGGCAAAATTAGTGATCAGGAAAAACAGGATAGAAGCCGTTAAGCTGGCCATAACCACCTGCAAAACACTGATTTTTCTGAGCAGGTAATAACCGGCCGCAAAAATGACCGCAAAGGTAGAATACACCATCAGGGTAGCACTGTGAAAACCGTAGCCGTTCTTTAGCTCAATCAGCAGGTCGCTGAGCAGAAGCGCCACCAGGGGCACCCCGATTTTCCATTTCCAATCTTTAAATATAGCCGCTGAAAATAGCATAACAGCTACCATAGGTGTAGCGTTGATCGGATGTTCCACCACTCTTAACGCAACAACCAGGAAAACCAGCACTGCTGCCAAAAGACTTTTACGGGTATCAGGTTTCATTACTCTCTGGATTTTTTTACAAAAATAAGGAAGTTTTCTCAATCTTTCAGTACCCAGGTATCTTTACTTCCCCCTCCCTGCGAGGAATTGACCACCAGCGAGCCTTTTTTCAGCGCCACACGGGTCAGTCCGCCCGGCGTTACATGAATATCTTCTCCGAAAAGAATATACGGCCGGAGGTCTACATGCCGCGGCTCAATGTCATCGCCGATCAGGCAGGGTGACGTGGAGAGGGAAATAGTAGGCTGGGCAATATAATTTCTCGGGTTGCTTTTGATCTTGTTTCTGAAAATTTCGTGCTCTTCTTTCGTAGATTTCGGGCCGATGAGCATACCGTATCCACCGGCTTCATTGGCTTCTTTCACCACCAGCTTCTCAATGTTTTCCAATACGTATTTCATGCTCGACGGGTCTTCACAGAGATACGTCTCCACGTTCCGGATAATCGGGTCTTCGCCCAGGTAGTAATTGATGATCTTCGGAACGTAAGCATACACCACCTTGTCATCGGCCACGCCCGTGCCCAGGGCATTGGCCAGCCCGAGGTTTCCCTTCCTATAGGCATTAAACAGGTTAGGCACCCCGATCAATGAATTGGGGTTAAACGTCAGGGGATCAATATACACATCGTCCAGGCGGCGGTAAAGCACATCCACCGTCTTAAAACCTTTGGTGGTTCTGAGCTTCAGAAGGTCGTTTTCCACCACCAGGTCGCGGTAGTCTACCAGTTCCACGCCCATCTGCATGGCCAGGTACGAATGCTCGTAATAGGCTGAATTGTAGATGCCGGGCGTAAGAACGGCAATGGTGGGTTCTGATTTACCCGAAATATATTGGAGAACCTCAAAAAGCTTGTCGGTGTATTCGCTGATAGACCGCACTTTTGCTTTGGCAATAAGCTTGGAAAGTCCCTGCTTGGAGAGCTCACGGCCCTGGAGCATATACGAAACCCCGGAAGGGCACCTCAGGTTATCTTCGAGCACCACAAACTCACCCTGTGCATTGCGGATAAGGTCTGTGCCGGTAATGTGAATGTAGATGTCTTTCAGCGGCCTTACATTCATACACTCACGGATAAACCCTTTGCTGCTGAAGATGGTATCTGAGGGAATAACCTTGTCTTTCAGTATTTTCTGATCGGAATAAATGTCAAGGAGAAACTCATTCAGAGCCTTGATGCGCTGTTTCAGCCCGCGTTCCAGCATGGCCCATTCCCTGGCCCGGATCACCCTCGGGATAATATCGATAGGAATGATCCGCTCCATTCCGCCTTCTTCAGAATACACGTTAAAAGTGATCCCCATATTCATCATAGAGGCTTCCAGGTTTTTCTGCCTCATCTTCAGTTCTTCGAGGCTAAGGCTGTTGAAATAGTTGTATACCACTTCAAGTCCTTCGCGCGGCTGGGAGTCCAGCGCGTTCAGCTCATCAAAGATGCCGTTGGTTTTATAATTCGCAAAATTCATACGTACTGCCGCCTGGGATAAAAAATTAAATATAAGCATTTATGTGATATACGATATAAAATTCCAGTAAAATGGTAAAATATTTCGATTTTTTCCTGAAATTATACTACGCAAAAAAATAAGAGTCCGGAAAATAAAATTCTGCTGTGGGATTTGAAAAATTGTTGTAATTTTGCACCCGTCAAAGGCGGGATGGTGGAACTGGTAGACACGCTACTTTGAGGGGGTAGTGGGCGTAAGCCTGTGAGAGTTCGAATCTCTTTCCCGTCACCGGTAAGGCCTGGGTAGAAATACCCGGGCTTTTTTCTTTTATACTGCGGTCAAAAAAATTCCTGTATTGCCTCCATTTTTTATCCGGAGTTCAGAAGAGTTAATAAATAACTTCGTAGGTTTGCGAAATAATCGACAAAACTTATGAAAGCAGAAAGCAAAAAAATCAACGAAAAGAACCCCGGAAAGAAAACGGCTGAAGAACCTAAAAAGCTGTCTAAAGCGGGCGAATGGATGAGGAGCGGGAAGTCTCTTTTTACGATTATAGATATGAAAGCGGTGTTGAAGTAGTGAAACGATTCCTCTTAGACACCAATATCCTCGTTTTTTTAGCCGGTGGAGAGATGGATCAATTAAGCCGGGAAGTTAAGATTATAATAGAGGACTATACGAATCGTCTTGAGACCAGCTCTGTTTCGTTAATTGAGTTGGTACAGCTATACCGGATCGGGAAAATTAAATTGAAGAAAGGGGAGACCATAGAAACTGTTCTAAACAGCTTTGGCAAAACAATCGGCATTTATGTGGCTAACTTTACGGAAAAGCATATCAGGGCGCTATCGTGCCTTGAAGTAACGGAAGGTCATAACGACCCGTTTGATCATGCCATTATATCGCATGCGATCTCTGACCGTTACACGCTTATTTCTTCCGATAGTAAATTCAGGCACTATAAAAACCAGAGCCTGAGCTTTGTATACAACAAAAGGTAGAGTAGAGGCCCTACTTTTGGGTGATCTGCTCCGCCAGGAAGGCAATTCCTTCTGCAAATGATTTGGGCGAGTACCCCAGCACTTTTACGGGCTTGTCCAGGATAAAACCGGTACGGGCCGGGCGTTTGGCCGTTTGCCTGAACTGCGAGCCGTCTGTTTCATTGATAAGCGACTTGTCCAGTCCGAAGTAATCGGCAGTCATTATCGCCATCTGGTAAGGGGTAAGCAGGTCTTTCCCGCTGATATTAAAAATACCTTCCGCACGTTGCCGGGCAATCAATATGCAACCGTCTGCCAGGTCTTCGGCCAGGGTAGGCGTACGCCACTGGTCATTGACCACCTGGATGACTTTACCGCTTTCCAGCGAATTTTTCACCCATAAAATAATGTTGGAACGGCTCATATCGTGTGCTATACCGTACACCAGGATGGTCCGGGCTATAGCCCACTTGAGCCTGCTGTGCATGACCAGCTTTTCGGCCGCATATTTGCTCCACCCGTAAAAGCTGACCGGGTTGGCCTCTGCTTCTTCGGTGTACGGACCGTCTGCCCCGTCAAAAATGAAGTCGGTAGACAGGTGTAGAAAAAAAGAACCCGTCTTTTCAGCGGCTTCCAGGAGGTATTCCGTAGCGGTTACGTTCAGCTTCCAGCATTCTTCTTTTTCTGTTTCGCATTGGTCTACGTTGGTCATGGCGGCGGTATGGATAACCACTTCCGGAACGTGCTGCTCGAATACCTCGTCTACCTGCTGCTTATCGGTAATGTCCAGCGAAGCAAACGTGTAGCCCGCAGTGAAAGGCAAGCGGTTTTGCCCGCGTGCGGTAGCAATCACCTGCACACTGGCAACGCCAGCCAGCTTCTGAACCAGCTTTTGTCCGAGAAGGCCGTTAGAACCCGTAATCAGTATTTTCATGTGTATAAAATTTTAGCTTTCAGCCTTCAGCTATCAGCCGCAGCGGCGGACCGCTTATTCATGGGCCGGTTGGTGATACGTCACCCGGTGTGCCCGACTTCT
>Ga0222423_1000603_pt1 | contig 22557 bp, 18 predicted proteins | sample 3A0metagenome_FD_182472 | JGI IMG/M metagenome (GOLD analysis project Ga0222423, IMG submission 182472) | Enriched microbial communities from leaf-cutter ant dump, University of Wisconsin, Madison, United States - 3A0 (version 2) | ecosystem: Environmental > Terrestrial > Nest > Insects nest >...
GCACGTGCACGGGTGCCTTGGGGTCGATGTCGCGGAACGCCACGGCGTGCTCGTCCTGCGCCACGACGTCCGCGGGCAGGTGGCCCGCGACGATCCGGCAGAAGAGGCAGTCGCTCACGGTCGATGACATGCCCCCAGGGTAGACCGCCCGCCGAGATCCGGGGTTCACTAGTGGCAGGTTCCCGCCGGTCGTGGCGGGGCACGACGAGGGGGAGACCATGACGCACCGCACCTCGAGGAGCACCGCGCGCAGGGCCGCGCTGGCCGCCGTGGGCCTCGCGCTCGTCGCTGGGTGCCAGACGACGGCGCAGTCGCCCGCGAGCTCGCCGTCGGACACCACCACGTCCCCGGAGGCGAGCGTCTCGCCGTCGGACACCCCCTCCCCGACCCCGACGCCCGAGCCGAGCCCCAGCGCGTCCGAACCCCTCCCCGAGGCGGCCGCCCCGACCGCCTCGGGCAGCACCACGATCCTGTCCCCCGCCGACGGCGCGACCGTCGCGGGGCCCCTCGTGACCATCTCCGGCACCGGCACCGCGTTCGAGGCGACGCTGCTGTGGCGCGTGGTGGTGGCCGGGACGCAGGACGTGGTGGCCGAGGACTTCACGATGGCGGGCTCCATGGGCGAGATCGGGCCGTTCGAGATCGAGGTCGAGCTCGAGCCCGGGACGTACCAGGCCGAGGTGTGGGCACCCGACATGTCCGACGGCGAGGCCGGTGGCGCGGACCGCATCGACCTCGCGGCCGTGACGTTCGTGGTGGAGTAGCCCGCCCGGGGCCCTTGGTCCCCTGCGCGGGCAGAGCGCACGGCGGACACTCGAAGAGGTACCCAGGAGGCAACGGGGCCTTCTGGGACCCCTCCAGGGAGGCCGTCATGGCTCGCTACGTCCAGGACTTCGCCGAGGGCAACAAGGACCAGAAGGACCTGCTCGGCGGCAAGGGTGCCAACCTCGCCGAGATGACCCGCCTCGGCCTGCCCGTCCCGCCCGGGTTCACCATCACCACCGAGGCGTGCCGCCACTTCATGGCCACCGGCGACGTCCCGCCCGAGCTGCGCGTCGAGGTCACCATGGCGCTGCGCCGCATGGAGGACGCGCTCGACCGACGCCTGGGCGACTACCGCGAACCGCTGCTCGTGTCCGTGCGGTCCGGCGCGAAGTTCTCGATGCCCGGGATGATGGACACCGTCCTCAACATCGGGCTCAACGACGCGTCCGTGCTGGGCCTGGTCGAGTCCAGCGGCGACGAGCGCTTCGCGCTCGACTCCTACCGGCGGCTCATCCAGATGTTCGCCAAGACGGTCTTCGAGATCGACGGCGACCTCTTCGCCACCGAGCTCGACGAGCTCAAGGAGCGGCGCGGCTACACGTCCGACACCGAGCTGGACGCCAAGGACCTGCGCGAGCTGGTCGAGTCCTTCAAGGACATCGTCCGCGTCGAGACGGGACGCGAGTTCCCCCAGCACCCTCGCGAGCAGCTCGACCTCGCGATCGAGGCCGTGCTCGGTTCCTGGAACTCGACGCGCGCGCGCATCTACCGGCGCCGCGAACGCATCCCGGACGACCTGGGCACGGCCGTCAACGTGTGCTCCATGGTGTTCGGCAACCTGTCCGACGACTCGGGCACGGGCGTGTGCTTCACGCGCGACCCGGCGACCGGGCGCACGGGCGTGTACGGGGACTACCTGACCAACGCGCAGGGCGAGGACGTGGTCGCGGGCATCCGCAACACCCTGTCCCTCGCAGACCTCGAGGAGCTCGATCCCACGTCCTACCTCGAGCTGCGCCAGGCCATGCGCACCCTCGAGACGCACTACCGGGACCTGTGCGACATCGAGTTCACGATCGAGCGCGGCACGCTGTGGCTGCTGCAGACGCGCGTGGGCAAGCGCACCGCCGCCGCCGCGTTCCGGATCGCCGACCAGCTCGTGGACGAGCACCTCATCACGCTCGACGAGGCGCTCGCGCGCGTGAGCGGCGCCCAGCTCTCCCAGCTCATGTTCCCCCAGTTCGCGCGGGACGCGGCCCGCGCTCCCCTCACCACGGGCATGGCCGCCTCGCCGGGGGCCGCCGTCGGGCAGGCCGTCCTCGACCCGGGCCGGGCCGAGGAGCTCGCCGCGCAGGGCGTCGACGTGATCCTCGTGCGCCGCGAGACCAACCCGGACGACCTGGGCGGGATGGTGGCCGCCGTCGGCATCCTCACCGCGCGCGGCGGCAAGACCTCGCACGCGGCCGTCGTGGCGCGCGGCATGGGGCGCACGTGCGTCGTGGGCGCCGACGCCCTCGACGTGGACTACGCCGCGCGCGTGGTGCGCGTGGGCTCTACGACCGTGGCGGAGGGCGACGTCATCGCGATCGACGGCACGAGCGGCGAGGTGTTCTGCGGCTCCGTGCCCGTCGAGCCGTCCCCCGTGGCGCTCTACCTCGAGGAGGGCCTCGACGCCGCGCTCGAGCGGGCCGGGTCCGACGACGAGGGCGCCGCCCTGGTGCGCGCCGTCGACCGCATCCTCACGCACGCGGACGCGGTGCGCCGCCTGCACGTCCACGCGAACGCGGACTCCGCCGAGGACGCGCGCCGCGCCCGGCGGCTCGGCGCGCAGGGCATCGGGCTGTGCCGCACCGAGCACCAGTTCCTCGGGGCGCGGCGCCAGTACGTCGAGCAGGTCGTCCTCGCCGACGACGAGGCCACGCGCAAGGCCGCGCTCGACGCCCTGCTCCCGCTGCAGCGCGAGGACTTCACCGGGCTGCTGCGCGCCATGGACGGGCTCGAGACCACCATCCGGCTCCTCGACCCGCCGCTGCACGAGTTCCTGCCGGACCTCACCGAGCTCACCGTGCGGGTCGCGCTCGCCGCGCAGCGCCACGAGCTCGAGGGCGGGGAGCCGGGCGAGGACGAGTCACGGGACGTGCGCCTGCTCGCCGCCGTGCGCCACATGCACGAGGCCAACCCGATGCTCGGGCTGCGCGGCGTGCGCCTCGGCCTCGTGGTGCCGGGGCTGTTCGCCCTCCAGGTGCGGGCGATCGGTGAGGCCACCGCGGCCCTGCGCGCCGAGGGGCTCGACCCGCGGCCGGCCATCATGGTCCCGCTCGTGGGCTCGGTCATGGAGCTCGTCCTGATCCGCGACGAGGCCCGGGGCGTCCTCGCGGACGTCGCCGCGGAGACGGGCGTGGCCCTCGACCTGCCCATCGGCGTGATGATCGAGCTGCCGCGCGCGGCCCTCACCGCGGACCGGATCGCCGAGGCCGCGGACTTCTTCTCCTTCGGCACGAACGACCTCACGCAGACCACGTGGGGGTTCTCGCGCGACGACGTCGAGGGCGCGTTCTTCCCGCACTACCTCGCCAACGGCGTGCTGACGATCTCCCCGTTCGAGACGCTCGACGCCCACGGGATCGGGCGGCTCGTGCGGATCGCCGTCGAGGAGGGCCGGTCCACCAAGCCGGACCTGCCCATCGGGGTGTGCGGGGAGCACGGCGGGGACCCGGAGTCCATCCGGTTCTTCGACGCCGCCGGGCTCGACTACGTCTCGTGCTCACCGTTCCGCGTCCCGGTCGCGCGCCTCGAGGCCGGTCGCGCGGCCGTCGAGGCCACGTCCGCCGACTCCCGCTGACCCCACCCCCTTCCCGCGAAGTAGCAGGCAAACACGCGAAGTAGCAGGAAATCCCGCGAAGTAGCGGGCAAACACGCGAAGTAGCAGGAAATCCCGCGAAGTAGCAGGCAAACACGCGAAGTAGCAGGAAATCCCGCGAAGTAGCGTGCTACTTCGCGAAGCAGCGTGCTACTTCGCGGATTTTCCTGCTACCTCGCGGGGGGTGACCAGCGGTTCAGATGGTGGGAGAGCAGGGCGAGGGCGACGGGGCCCGCCGTCGAGGTGCGCAGGACGTGCGGGCCCAGCCGGACGGGGCGGGCACCGGCGGCGGCGAGGGCCTCGAGCTCGCGGTCAGAGATCCCGCCCTCGGGTCCGACGACGACGAGCACCTCGCCGCGCGCCCCCGCGACCCAGGACAGCGCCCCGGCGAGGCCGTCGTCGGCGGACTCGTGGAGCACGAGCGCCGCTCCGCCGGCCGCGACCGTGCTCGCGACCCGCGCCGCGAGCTCTCGCGAGTCGAGCGCGTCCTCGACGCGGGGCTTGCGCGCGCGCCGGGACTGCTTGACGGCGCTGCGGACCGTGGCCCGCCAGCGCGCCTGGCTCTTCGCGGCGCGGGCGCCCCGCCAGACGACGACGGACCGCTCGGCCTGCCACGGCACCACCGCGTCGACCCCCACCTCGGTGGCGGCCTCGACGGCCAGCTCGTCCCGGTCGCCCTTCGCGAGCGCCTGGACGAGCACGAGCTCGGGGTCCGGTGCGGGCTCGTCCTCGCGCGCCTCGACGCGCAGCGTCAGCCCCTCGGCGCCGACCTCTTCGATGACGGTGTGCAGGCGCACGCCCGCGCCGTCCACGACGTCGATCCGCTCGCCCACGGTGCGCCGCTGGACCACGCCCGCGTGGCGCCCCTCCTGACCGTCGAGCAGGTACGTCTGGCCCGCCGCGATCCCGTCGAGCGTCCCTTCGCCCGCGAGGAACACCGGTGCGCTCATCGGCCCGCGAACTTCTCTCGCAGCTTCGCGAACACCCCGGGGTTGGCGGCGGCGAGGCGCGCCTCCGGACGCTCCTCCCCGCGCAGCGCGGCGAGCTGGCGCAACAGCTCTGCCTGCTCGTCGTCCACTCCCGTGGGGACGGCGACCTCGATGTGCACGTGCAGGTCGCCGCGCCCCGAGCCGTGCAGGTGCCCGACGCCGAGCCCCCGCAGCGTCTCGACGTGACCGGGCTGCGTGCCCGGGCGCAGGTCCACCTCGTGCGGGCCGTCGAGCGTGTCGATCTCGAGGACGGTCCCGAGCGCGGCCGCCGTCATCGGTACCTCGAGGGTCCCGTGCAGGTCGTCACCGCGGCGCACGAGGGTCTCGTGCGGCTTCTCGCGCACCTCGAGGTAGACGTCGCCCGCCGGGCCGCCCGCGGGGCCGACCTCGCCCTGGCCCGTGAGCTTGATGCGCGTGCCCGTGTCGACGCCCGCGGGCACGTCCACGCTCAGGGTGCGCCGCGAGCGCACCCGCCCCTCGCCCGCGCACTCGGTGCACGGCTCGGGGATCACGGTGCCGAAGCCGTGGCACGCGGCGCACGGCTGGCTCGTCATGACCTGGCCCAGGAAGGACCGGGCGACGCGCTGCGTCTGCCCGCGGCCCTGGCACACCTCGCACGTGCGCGGCGAGGTACCGGGGCGGCAGCACGATCCCGCGCACGTGGGGCACACGACGGCCGTGTCGACCTGGAGCTCGCGGTGGGTGCCGAAGGCCGCCTCGGACAGGTCGATGTCGATGCGCACGAGCGCGTCCTGGCCGCGCCGCGCGCGGGGCACCGGGCCGCGCGGAGAGCCCCCGGCCGCGGCACCGAAGAAGGTCTCGAAGATGTCCTGGAAGCCGAACGAGGCCCCCGTCCCGCCGCCGGGTGCGCTCGGGTCCACGCCCATGTCGTACGAGCGGCGCTTCTCGGGGCTCGAGAGCACCTCGTAGGCGCGCGTGATCTCCTTGAACCGGTCCGCGTCGGCGTCCGCCCCGGCCACGTCGGGGTGGTGCTCGCGCGCGAGCTTGCGGTACGCCTTCTTGATCTGCTCGGTGCTCGCGTCCCGCGGCACGCCGAGGACCTCGTAGTAGTCGTTGCTCACAGTCGCCTTCGCTTCAGCCCGCCAGGATGCGCGAGAGATAGCGTGCCACGGCACGCACCGACGCGATCGTCGCGGGGTAGTCCATCCGGGTCGGGCCGAGCGCGCCGATCCGGGCCACGGCCGTCTGGCCGCCGTAGCCGGACGAGACGATGCTCACCCCGGCCAGTGCTTCGTCCTGGGTCTCGTGACCGATCCGCACCGCGAAGTCGGTCGCGTCCTGAGCCATCTCCGACAGCAGCCTCAGCAGCACCACCTGCTCCTCGAGCGCCTCGAGGACGGGGCTGAGCAGGACGGCGCCGGCATCCCCGCGCCGCGCGAGGTTCGCGGTGCCGGCCACGACGATCCGCTCCTCGCCCTCCTCGTCGAGCGTCTCGGAGACCGCGGAGGTCACGGCGCGCACGAGGGGCTGGTCCTCGGGGCGGAACTGCTCGGGCATCTCGGCGAGCCGCGCGGTGATCTGGTCGAGCCGCAGGCCCACCGTCGCGGCGTTGACGCGCGCGCGGAGCTCGGCCACGACGTCGAGCGCGAGCGCCGCGTCGACGGCGAGGGTGCGCTGCTCGACGCGCCCGGAGTCGGTGATGATGACCACGAGCAACCGGTGCTCGTCCACCACGACCAGCTCGACGTGGCGCAGCGCGGCGGTCCGCAGGCTCGGGTACTGCACGACGGCGACCTGCTGGGTGAGCTGCGCGAGCAGGCGCACCGCGCGGTCCACGACGTCGTCGAGGTCCACCGCCCCGTCGAGGAACTGGCCGATCGCGCGCTTCTCCGGCGCGGAGAGCGGCTTGACCTCCGCGAGGCGGTCGACGAACAGGCGATAGCCCTTGTCCGTGGGGACCCGGCCCGCGGACGTGTGGGGCTGGACGATGTACCCCTCGTCCTCCAGCACCGCCATGTCGTTACGGATCGTGGCGGGCGAGACGCCGAGGCTGTGCCGCTCGACGAGCCCGCGCGAGCCGACGGGCTCGCGGGTGACGACGTAGTCCTCGACGATGGCGCGCAGCACGTCGAGCTTGCGGTCCTCGGCCATCGCACCTCCTCGCGGCTCCCGGGTAGCACTCGGACACCTCGAGTGCCAATCCTACGCGGCGTGTCCGCCACGCGTGACGCGCCGCGCCTTGGCAGGCTGCCACGGTGAGCCCCGACCGCTACGCCGACGACGTCCTGTCCCGCCCCCACCCCGCCGCGCGGCGGCCCGCCCGCGAGGTCGCGGCCGAGACGGGGCTCGTGGTCGAGGACGTCGAGACCGGGTGGGTGGGTGCCGTCGTGCGCGTCGAGAAGTCCGGCGGGATGCACGTCGTCGTGCTCGAGGACCGCCGCTCGCGCGAGCGCACCTTCCGGCTCGGTCCGGGGTTCTGGGTCGACGGCGAACCCGTCGTCCTCGTCGCACCCGTGACGAACCGTGCCCCCGCGGCACCCACGCGCACGGCCTCGGGCAGCCGCGCCGTCGTGGGGACGCAGGCCCGGGTCGCCCGGGGCAGCCGCATCTGGGTCGAGGGCAGGCACGACGCCGAGCTCGTGGAGAAGGTGTGGGGCGACGACCTGCGCATCGAGGGCGTGGTGGTCGAGCTGCTCGACGGCGTCGACGACCTCGCGGCGGCCGTGCGGGACTTCGCCCCGACGCCCGAGCGCCGCCTCGGGGTGCTCGTGGACCACCTCGTGGCCGGCTCCAAGGAGTCACGGATCGCGGCCGAGGCCATGCGCACGGCCCCGCCCGGGACGCTCCTCGTGCTCGGCCACCCCTACGTCGACGTGTGGCAGGCCGTGCGCCCGCAGCGCCTCGGCCTCGAGGCGTGGCCCACGGTCGAGCGCGGCACCGAGTGGAAGGTCGGCGTGCTGCGCGCGCTCGGCTGGCCCGCGTCGGACCACCGCGACGTCGCGGCCGCGTGGCAGCGGATCCTCGGCACGGTGCGCTCGTTCGCTGACCTCGAGCCCGCGCTGCTGGGCCGCGTCGAGGAGCTCATCGACTTCGTCACGGCATGAGCGGCCACCAACTCGACCCGGGCAGATCCCCCTACGCGGGCCGCAGTTTCGCTAGTGTGCCCCCGACAGACTCGATTCGTCCGCTTCGGACGCGGGTCCCTCCCCAGCTCGGAAAGGCTCAACCATGACTGACCAGCCCACCCCCCAGGCAGGCGCTCCTCTTTCGGACGACGAGACGCGCCAGTGGGCCAGCTGGGCCCACCTCGGTGGCATCCTCTGGTTCCTGCCCTCGCTCATCATCTGGCTCATCTACAAGGACCGCAGCGCGTTCGTCGCCCAGGAGTCCAAGACGGCCCTCAACTTCCAGATCACCCTCGTGATCGCGGGCATCGTCCTCGGGATCCTCGGTGCGATCCTCAACTTCCCGTTCCTCAACGGCCTGCTGTGGATCGTGAGCCTCATCTTCTCGATCCTCGGCTTCCAGGCCGTGCAGCGCGGGCAGTCGTACAAGTACCCGTTCTCGCTCGAGCTCATCAAGTAGCACCCGAGTCCCGAAGGGCGTCCGCCGGCTGCCGGTGGGCGCCCTTCGTCGTACGACCTAGGCGGTCAGCGCGCGCACCACGGTGTCCGCGAGGAGCCGCCCGCGGCGCGTGAGCAGCACCCGGGGGTCCTCACGGCGTACGGCTGCGCGCCCGTCCACGAGCCCGTCCGCGACGAGCCCCGCCACGGCGGACCGGCCCGCGGGGCCGACGTCGGACAACGCGAGCCCCTCCGCGAGCCGCACCCCGAGCAGGACGCGCTCGAGGTGCGCCTCCTCGGGGGTGAGCACCTCACGCCCCGCGGCCGGGGAGAGCCCCGCCTCGAGCCGTGCCGCGTACGCGCGCGGGTGCTTGACGTTCCACCACCGCACGCCGCCCACGTGCGAGTGCGCGCCGGGGCCGACCCCCCACCAGTCGTCGCCGCGCCAGTAGGCGAGGTTGTGCCGGCACGCGTGGCGCGGGGTGCGCGCCCAGTTCGACACCTCGTACCAGTGCAGCCCCGCGGCGGCGAGGACCTCGTCCGCGAGCTCGTACTTCGCGGCCTCGTCGTCGCCGTCGGGCGCGGGGAGCTCGCCCCGGCGCACCTGCGCGGCCATCTTGGTGCCCTCCTCGACCACGAGCGCGTACGCCGAGACGTGGTCCACGCCCGTCGCGAGGGCCGCCTCGAGGCTCGCGCGCCAGTCCGCGAGCGACTCCCCCGGCGTGCCGTAGATGAGGTCGAGCGAGACCTCGAGGCCCGCGGCGCGGGCCCACGCGACGACGTCGGGGATGCGGGCCGGGTCGTGCGTGCGGTCGAGGGTGCGCAGGACGTGCCCGACGGCGGACTGCATGCCGAACGACACCCGCGTGAACCCGGCCGCGGCGAGCTGTTCGAGGCTGCGCGGCGTGACCGAGTCCGGGTTGGCCTCCGTCGTGACCTCCGCGCCCGGTGCGAGCCCCCACGCGGCGCGGACGCCGTCGAGCATGCGGGCCAGGTCGCCCGCCGGGAGCACCGTGGGTGTACCGCCGCCCACGAACACCGTGGCGACCTCGCGCGCCGGGAGGCCGGCGTCCGCGAGCACGCGCGCCGCGAGGTCGATCTCGCGCAGCGCCGTGTCCGCGTACGCCACCTGGCTCGCCCCGCCGCCCAGCTCCGAGGCCGTGTACGTGTTGAAGTCGCAGTATCCGCAGCGCACCGTGCAGAACGGGACGTGCAGGTAGACCCCGAGGCCGCGGTGCTCGGCCCCGTGGGCGACGGTCGCCGGGAGGCCGCCGTCGTCGGGCGGGACCTGCCCGTCGGGCAGCGCCGGACTCATGCGTCCCTCCTCCCGCCGTCGGCCACCGCTACTTGCGCTTGTCATCCTTCGAGCCGCCCGAGTCCGTCGAGAGGGCAGCGATGAACGCCTCCTGCGGGACGTCGACCCGGCCGATCGTCTTCATGCGCTTCTTGCCCTCCTTCTGCTTCTCGAGGAGCTTGCGCTTGCGGGAGATGTCGCCGCCGTAGCACTTCGCCAGGACGTCCTTGCGCAGGGCGCGCACCGTCTCGCGGGCGATCACGCGCGAGCCGACGGCGGCCTGGATGGGCACCTCGAACTGCTGGCGCGGGATGAGCTCCTTGAGCTTGGCCGTCATCATCACGCCGTACGCGTATGCCTTGTCCTTGTGGACGATCGCGCTGAAGGCGTCGACCTGGTCGCCCTGCAGCAGGATGTCGACCTTGACGAGGTCCGCCGCCTGGTCGCCCGTCGTCTCGTAGTCGAGGGAGGCGTAGCCGCGCGTGCGGGACTTCAGGGCGTCGAAGAAGTCGAACACGATCTCCGCGAGCGGGAGGGTGTAGCGCATCTCGACACGGTCCTCGGACAGGTAGTCCATGCCCTGCAGCTCGCCGCGCCGGTCCTGGCACAGCTCCATGATGGTGCCGATGAACTCGCTGGGCGTGAGGATCGTGGCGCGCACGATCGGCTCGCGCACCTCCCCGATCTTCCCGCCAGGGAACTCCGAGGGGTTGGTCACCGTGACGACCGACCTGTCCTCCATGGTCACCTCGTAGATGACGTTCGGGGCCGTCGAGATCAGGTCGAGGTCGAACTCGCGCTCGAGGCGCTCGCGCACGATCTCGAGGTGGAGCAGGCCGAGGAAGCCGATGCGGAAGCCGAAGCCCAGCGCGACGGACGTCTCGGGCTCGTAGATCAGTGCGGCGTCGTTGAGCTTGAGCTTGTCGAGCGCGTCGCGCAGCACGGGATAGTCCGAGCCGTCGATCGGGTACAGGCCCGAGAAGACCATGGGCTTGGGCTCGCGGTAGCCGCCGAGGGAGCCCGACGCCGGCTTGGACGCGTTCGTGACGGTGTCGCCCACCTTCGACTGCCGCACGTCCTTCACGCCCGTGATGAGGTAGCCGACCTCGCCGACGCCGAGCCCCTGGGTCGGTGCCGGCTCCGGGGACGAGACCCCGATCTCGAGCAGCTCGTGGGTCGCGCGCGTCGACATCATGGCGATGCGCTCGCGCGGGTGGAGCTGCCCGTCCACCACGCGCACGTACGTCACGACGCCGCGGTAGGTGTCGTACACCGAGTCGAAGATCATCGCGCGCGCCGGTGCGTCCGCGTCGCCCTGCGGCGCGGGGACCAGCTCGACGATCCGGTCGAGGAGCGCCTCGACGCCCTCACCCGTCTTGCCCGAGACCCGCAGCACGTCCTCGGGATCCCCGCCGACGAGGCCCGCGAGCTCCTCGGCGAACTTGTCCGGCTGCGCGGCCGGCAGGTCGATCTTGTTGAGCACGGGGATGATCTGCAGGTCGTTCTCGAGCGCGAGGTAGAGGTTCGCGAGCGTCTGCGCCTCGATCCCCTGCGCCGCGTCCACGAGCAGCACGGCCCCCTCGCACGCCGCGAGCGAGCGGGACACCTCGTAGGTGAAGTCCACGTGGCCCGGGGTGTCGATCATGTTGAGCGCGTAGGGCTGCAGCTTTCCGTCGTCGTCCGCGACGGACCACGGCATGCGCACGGCCTGCGACTTGATCGTGATGCCGCGCTCGCGCTCGATGTCCATGCGGTCGAGGTACTGGGCGCGCATGACGCGCGCCTCGACCACGCCCGTGAGCTGGAGCATGCGGTCCGCGAGCGTGGACTTGCCGTGGTCGATGTGCGCGATGATGCAGAAGTTGCGCAGCAGCGAGGGGTCCGTCGCGGCAGGACGGATGCGCGCGGCGAGCGCGGCGTCAGGGATCGGGGACACGCTGGGTACGGCTCCGCTGTCGTGGGGGCAGGGCAACGTCCATGGTCCCACGCCGGGTGGGTTCCCCGGTGCGCGACGCGACCGCGCGACCGAGCGTCCGCCCGGGCGGCTACGGTGTCAGCGTGACCGGTGAGCTGCCAGAGCACGGACCCGACTTCGAGGGCATCCTCGAGCCCGTCTACGACCCGCACCTCGACGGCGACGCCGACCCGGGCGAGATCGTCTGGACCTGGGTGCCCTACGAGGACGATCCCCACCGTGGCAAGGACCGCCCGGTGCTCGTCGTCGGGCACGACGAGCCCTGGGTGCTCGCGCTCATGCTCACGAGCAAGGACCACGATCGCGACGCGGCCGACGAGGCCCGCTACGGGCGGCACTGGCTCGACCTGGGCTCGGGCGAGTGGGACGCGCAGCGCCGCGACTCCGAGGTGCGCCTCGACCGCGTGCTGCGCGTGGACCCGGACGGGATCCGGCGCGAAGGAGCCGTCCTCGACCGCGAGCGCTTCGACCTCGTGGTGAGTTCGCTCCGGGCGCTGCAGGGCTGGTAGCATCGTCCCTCGCGTGTCCGCCCAGGTCGGCGGGCACCGGCCCGGTTCCTCTCCGCGGGTGTCCCCACGCCCCAGTCCCGGAACCTGGCCCGCCCTCGACGACCTGTCCAAACGCACCAGGAAGACCACACGTGGCTAACATCAAGTCCCAGATCAAGCGCATCGGCACCAACGAGAAGGCCCGCCTGCGCAACAAGGCTGTGAAGTCCGACCTCAAGACGTACGTCCGCAAGGTCCGCGAGTCCGTCGCCGCCGGCGACAAGGACGCCGCGACCTCCGCGCTCGCCGTCGCGAGCAAGAAGCTCGACAAGGCCGCCTCGAAGGGCGTGATCCACGCCAACCAGGCCGCCAACAAGAAGTCCGCGCTCGCGAAGGCCGTCGCCTCGATCTGAGCCGCAGCACGTCCACGAAGGGCGCTCCCGCACCGCGCGGGGGCGCCCTTCGCGCGTGAGGCGACACACCCGGCGGGCGGTGCGTTGGACTTCGCGGGCTCTGAGGACATGATGGAGCGATGACAGGCGCGGTGATCGTGGTGTCGGGCCCCCCGGGGGCGGGGAAGTCGACGGTGGCGGCCATCCTCGCCGCGCGGTGCGCGCACGGCGTCCTGCTGCGCGGCGACGACATGTGGAGCGCGGTGCGCTCGGGCTTCGTCGAGCCGTGGCTCCCCGAGGCCGCCCACCAGAACACCGTCATCATCGACGCGATGGCCGCCGCGTGCGCACGCTTCGCCGACGGCGGGTACACGGTGGTGCTGGACGCCGTCGTCGGACCCTGGTACCTCGAGCAGCTGCTCGACGGGCTGCGGCCCGCCGCGGTCCCCACGTACTACGTGGTGCTGCGCCCCGACGAGGAGACCGCCGTGGACCGCGCGACCGGCCGCGAGGACCACTCGTTCACCGATCCCGGGCCCGTGCGCCAGATGTACCGCGAGTTCACCCAGCTCGGCGCGCTCGAGTCGCACGTCATCGACACCAGCTCGCTCGAGGGCCCGGAGGTCGCGGCGCTCGTGCAGGACGGGGTCGAGGGCGACCGGTACAGGATCTGACCCGTGGCCCAGCTGCGCTGCAACTTCTTCTCCGACGTGCTCGGGCTGTCCACGTCGATGACCGTGATCCTGCCCCAGGCCACGCGCGAGCAGATCGGGATGACGGGGCGCGGCTCCGCCACGGGGGCGCCCGTGCTCTACCTGCTGCACGGGTTGTCCGACGACGACACCATCTGGGCCCGGCGCACGTCGATCGAGCGGTACGCGGCGGCGAAGGGGCTCGCCGTCGTCATGCCGCGGGTCGAGCGGTCGCTGTACTCCGACGAGGTCCACGGCGGGGCCTACTGGACGTTCCTGTCCGAGGAGCTGCCGGCGGTGGTCGCGGACCTGTTCCGGGTCTCGAGCGCCCGCGAGGACACCTTCGTGGCGGGGCTGTCGATGGGCGGGTACGGGGCCTTCCAGTGGGCACTGCGCGCGCCCGAGCGGTTCGCGGCGGCCGCGAGCCTGTCCGGTCTGCTCGACGTGGCGACCCGCCAGGAGGCCGCCGTCGGGCACGGGGACGACCGCCGTGACCCCCTGTTCCGGCGGGTGTTCGGCGAGGCCTCCGTACGGGGGAGCGACTCGGACCTCCTCGCGCTCCTCGAGCGGTCCGACGCCGCCGCCCTGCCCGCGCTGTACCTCGCGTGCGGGGACGCCGACGAGCTGCTCAGCGACAACCTCGCGTTCCTCGCCGCCGCCGAGGCCGCGGGCGTGCGTGTCGACGCGACGCTCGACGACGGCGGGCACACGTGGGACTACTGGGACCGGCACATCGAGCGCGTGCTCGACTGGTTGCCGTTGCGGGCGGTGGGCTGAGGGGCGCGCGAGGGCGCTGCCGGTGTGAGGGCACGGTCAGCGCGAGGCGGCAGCCGTCGCGACCCGCAGCACCGCCCGCTCGACGGCGAACTGGGGGTCCCTGCTGAGGCCCTTGACCTCGGCGTCGGCCTGCGCGACCGAGTCGATCGCGAACGCGAGCGTCTCGGGGGTCCACCGCTTGAGGTCGCGCTGGGCGCGCTCGACCTGCCAGGGCGCGAGCCCGAGGTCGCCCGCGCTGAGCCCGCCGCGTCCCAGCATCGCGGCGACCTTCGCGAGCGTGCGCAGCTTGACGGCCAGCGCCGCCACGAGGGGCACCGGGTCCACCCCGGTCGCGAGGGCGTGCCGGAGCAGTGCGATCGCCTCGCCGACCTTGCCCTCGACCGCGGCGTCGGCCACCCGGAACCCCGTGGCCTCGATGCGTCCCCCGTAGTACTGCTCCACGACCTGCGCCCCGATGGTGCCCTTCGTGTCAGCGACGAGCTGGGCCACGGCGGACGCGAGCTCGCGCAGGTCCGATCCCACCGCCTCGACGAGGGCACGCACTCCCCCGGCGTCGGCCCGCCGCCCCGCACGGCGCAGCTCGTCCGTCACGAAGGCCGTCTTGTCCGCGTCCTTCTTGACGGCGTCGCACGCGACGACCGGGTGCCCGCCCGCCTTGATCGCGTCGAGCAGCTTCTTGCCGCGGACGCCGCCGCCGTGCCGGAGCACGAGCACGACGTCCTCCTCGACCCGCTCGAGGTAGGCCAGTGCGTCCTTGAGGAACGGGTCGTTGCACGCCTCGACCTTCGACACGAGCACCACGCGCGGCTCGCCGAAGAGCGACGGGCTCGCGAGGACCTCGAGGGCACCGGGCTGGTAGCCGCTCGCGTCGACCTCGCTCACCTCGACCTCGCCGTGCTTGGCGCGCGCCTGCTCGAGCACGAGGCTCACGGCGCGCTCGCCGAGCAGGTCCTCCGGCCCGGATACGAGGACGACGGGCGCGAGGGGTGCCGCGTGCCACGCGAGCCCAGCGGATCGAGTCGAGGTGCGCGCTGCCACGGTCCCAGCCTGCCACGCCCCACCCACAACCCCGCTCATCCCGACCGCCGCCCGCCGTCGCCCCGCGCCACCGCTGCCCCGCCCCGCCCCGCACCCACCGCCGCCCAGCCCCCGCTCCCCCTGGTTGCGGAACACCAGCGGTCCACAGCGTTCCGCAAGTGTCGTTTGGCGACGCTCGCGTTCCGCGGAGTCGTGTGGTGTTCCGCAACGGGCACGTGGGTGATGTGATGTTCCGCAGAGTCGGACGGTGTTCCGCACTACTCACAGCCCCCTTCCCCCACCCCCCACGGTTGCGGAACGCCAGTGGTCCGCGGCGTTCCGCAAGGGCCGTTTAGCGACGCTCACGTCCCGCAGAATCGCGTGGCGTTCCGCAACGGGGCACGTGGTGGACGTGGTGTTCCGCGGAGGCGTGGGGTGTTCCGCAACACGGGGGGTCAGCAGGGGGTGTGGTGGGTAGGGGTCAGGGCGATCGGGCCGCAGGTGTCGGTGCGCAGGACGGTCGCGCGGGGGTACAGGGCGAGGGCCGACGGCGCGGGATGGCCGTAGTCGTTGTCCTCGCCGACCCCCACGAGCAGCACCTCCGGGTCGAGCAACGCGGCGAGCGCGGCGGACTGGCGGGCCGAGCCGTGGTGCGCCATGACCACGAAGCGCGCGGGTGCACTGACCCCGCGCGCTGCGAGATCCCGGGCGAGCGCGTCCTGGGTCTCGGTCTCGAGGTCACCGAGGGCGAGCACGCTCACGCTCGGCGTGCCGAGCCACACCACGACGCTCGCATCGTTGGGCCCCGCGCCCGGCGGTGCGCCGTCGGGCCACAGCACACGCCACACGACCTGCCCGGCCGCCCCCGTCATCCCGGCGCGCCCCTCGCGGACGGGCACACCCCGGCGCGCGAGCGCGTCGAGCGCGGCCTCGGCCTGGCCGGCGGGCTCGGCGAGGGGGCTCACGAGCGCGCCGGACACCTCGCGCCCCGCGAGCACGCCGGCGAGCCCGTCCACGTGGTCCGCGTGGAAGTGCGTCAGCACGAGCAGGTCCACCCGCCGCACCCCGAGCCGGTCGAGGCAGTCCCCCGCGCCGCCGTCCGCGGGACCGACGTCGACGACGACGGCGGCCTCCTCGCCCGAGCGCACCACGAGAGAAGTACCCTGACCCACGTCGCACAGCACCACCTGCCAGCCCGGCGGAGGCCAACCGTCGGGCCACAGCTCGAGCCCGAGGCGCCGCCCGGGCGGGCTGAGCGCGAGAGCCACGCACGCGAGGGCCGCGAGGAGCCAGCGACCCGTGGCCGACGGGATCCGGCGACGGTGCACCACGAGGACCCCCGTCGCGGCCGTGAGCGCCGCGAGCATGATCGCCCCTCCCGGCCCTCCCGGCCACGGCACCACCGCGCCGGGCAGCCCCGCGGCGACCCGCGCGACCCCGGCGATCCACGCGCACGCCCACCCGGCCCCCGTCGCGAGCGCTCCCGCGCCCCATCCCCACCACGGCGCCACGAGCGTCGCGAGCACCCCCAGCACCGTGCCGGGCACGAGGGCCGGCGCAGCGAGGAGGTTCGCGGGCACGGCGTACATGCTCACCGCGGGGGCGAGCAGCACGAGCACCGGCGCGCACGCGAGCTGGGCCGCGAACGGCACGGCCACCGCGTGGGCAAGCCAGCCGGGCAGCCACGCCTCGAGCCGCTTCGCGACCGGGCGCGCGAGCAGCACGAGCCCCGCGGTGGCGAGCGCCGACAGCACGAAGCCGTAGGAGTGGGCGAGCCACGGGTCCACCACGAGGAGCCCGAGCACGGCCGTGGCGAGCGCGGGCATCGCGGCGGACGGGCGCCCGAGCAGCAGGGCGAGCGCCGCGACGGTCCCCATGACCGCGGCCCGCAGCACGCTCGGCTCGGGGTGCACCAGCAGCACGAAGCCGACGGTCACGACGACGACGGCGAGCACCCGCCCCCACCGCGGCACCCCGAGGACCGTGACGAGCCCGAGCACGGCCGCCCCGATGATCGCGAAGTGCGCACCGGAGACCGCCGTGACGTGCGTGAGGGAGACGTCCTTCATCGCGTGCGCGAGCCCCTCGTCGAGCCGCGAGGTGTCCCCGAGCGCGAGACCGGGGACCAGGCCGCGCGCGTCCGGGCCGAGCCGCTCGGTCACGTCGAGCAGCCCCGTCCGGAGCGTCGTCACCGCGCGGTCCACGGCACCCGCGCGCGCGACCACCTCCGGGGGGCCGAGCGCCCTGGCCACCGCGAGCACGTCCTCCCCCGGCTCGGCCTTCCCGAGCCGCACGCTCGCCCGCACGCGCTCGCCGTAGCGCACGCCCGCCCACGCGTCTCCGCCCAGCACGAGCACGCGGGCTGCGGCCCCGCCGGTGCTCCCCCGCCCCGTCACGGCGCGCGCCGCGAGCTCGACCCGGTACCCGGCCTGCGTCGCGAGCGGTGCCGGTTCGGAGCGCACCTGTCCCTCGACGGTCACGACCGCGCGCTCGGCCGCGAGGGACTCGAGCGGCCCGGACTCCCTCAGCGCGATCTGGCCCGCCGTCGACGCCGCGACGGCCAGGAGCGCGAGCGGGACGAGCACGGCGTGCCCCCGGGCGCCTCGCACGAGCGCGACGAGCTCCGCGAGGGCCGCAGTGCCCGCGCACGTCGCGGCGGCCAGCGCCGGCTGCGCGACCAGCAGCACGGCGGCGAGCCACGCCACGAGCGCCGCCGGGACGAGGCGCAGGTCGGTGCGACGCACGGGCCCCGCGCCGCCCGAGCCCGCCGTCGGCTCAGACACGCACGAGGCCCTCGAGCTGAGCGAACACGCTCGGTCCGATGCCGGAGACCTCCTGCAGCTCGGCGACGTCGGAGAACTTCCCGTGCTCGGTGCGCCACGCCACGATGCGCTCGGCGAGCACCGGCCCGATCCCGGGCAGGGTCTCGAGCACGGTCGCGTCGGCCGCGTTGAGGTCCACGCGCGGGTCCGACGGCGGTGCGCTGGTCCCGCCGTCGGCCTCGCCCTTGCCCTTCCTGGGCACCACGACCTGCTCACCGTCCTCGACGACCCGCGCGAGGTTGAGCGCACCGAGGTCGGCCTTGCGCGTCGCACCACCCGCGGCCTCGACCGCCTCCGCGACCCGCGCCCCGGGCTCGAGCTCGACCACGCCCGGCGCGGCGACCGCGCCCACCACGTGCACCACGAGCCGCGCGCCGTCACCGGTCCCGGCGTCCGCAAAGGGGTCCGACGGCGCAGTCGCGTCCGGGGCCCCGAGCGGCACCACGTCCGCCGGGGCCGCGGCCCACCCTCGGAGCACGACGCCGACCGCGAGCACGAGGAGGACGATCCCGACGACGACGGCCGAGCGGCGACCGAGCGCCCACCGGCGCACCGGGACGTCGTGGAGCGGGTCGGGGTGATCGAGGGGGTGCCCGTGCGCCGCGGTGTAGGCGGCGGCTGCGGCGGACAGCGCGCCCGAGCGCAAGCGGGCGACGAGGTCGTCGGCGTCACGGTCCGGCGAGGTCGATGCGGCCTCGGTGTCGCCGCTCTCGGTCCGGGTGCTCGCCGTCGCTGGCTCGAGAGCCCCGGCGCCGTCGGACGCAGAGTCCTCGAAGTGCTCGTCGTCCGTCTCCGCCCCCGGCCGCCCCGGCGCGTCGACCGGCCGCGCGTGCGCGAGCGCGCCGAGTCGTTGTCTCGCGCGCTCCCCGACCGCGCGTCGGTCCGGTGACGCCATGCGGGCACGCTAGGACGTGGCTGGCGGCACGGGGACGGGACGGCTCCGAGCCTGTGGAACGCCGTGCGCCGTGTCAGCGCGCGGCGACCACCACGCTCAGCAACCCGGGCCCCGCATGAGCCCCGATCACGGCGCTGACCTGCGAGATCGTCACGTCGGCGACGTCCACCCCTGCGCCCGCTGCGAGCTGCCCCGCGACCTCGGCGGCGACCTCCGGCTGACCCAGGTGGTGCACACCGAGCCGCGGTGACTCGAGCCGCGCCGCCGCCTCGACGCCGAGCGCGACGAGCCGCTCGCGCGCCGCGCGCCGGGTGCGCACCTTCTCGAGCACCTCGATGTGCCCGCCCTTGAGCGTCAGCAGCGGTCGCATCCCGAGCACCGTCCCGAGCGCGGCCGCGCCCGCGGAGAGGCGCCCGCCCCGGCGCAGGTGGTCGAGCGAGTCGACGAGGAAGAGCACGGTGCTCGAGGCGGCGACCTCGCGGACCCGCTCGGCGACCGCGGCACCGCCCGCAAGGTCACCACGCTCACCGCGTCGCGGCCGTTCCCGCGCGGCCTCGACGGCGGCCACCACGGCGAACCCGAGACCGAGCCCCGCGGAGCGCGAGTCGACCAGGTGCACCGGGACGGGCGCTCCGAGCGCCGCGAGCTCGGCGGCGCGGAACGTCCCGGACAGCTCGCCGGACAGGTGGACCGAGACGATCTCCCGGGCCCCGGCGTCCGCGGCCCGCGCGTACGTCCGGGCGAACGCGGCGGGGGCCGGCTGGGACGTCGTCACGCGCGTGCCCTCACCGAGCGCGCGCACGAGCCGAGCGTCGGTGTCACCCTCCCCCTCGACGAGGCGCTCGTCCCCGATCACCACGTCGAGGGGCACCACGCGCACCCCGAGCTCGGCGGCGAGGCCGGCGGGCAGCGACGCGGTGGAGTCGGTGACCACGGCCACCCGGCTCCCGCGCGCCCAGGAGAACACCACTTAGGCGGGCACCACGTTGACGAGCTTGGGCGCGCGCACGATCACGGTGCGCACCCCCCGACCGTCCAGGCTGCGCTGGACCGCCGGGTCCGCGAGCGCGAGCTCGCGCAGCGCGTCCTCGGCGATGTCCGGGGCCACCTCGATGCGCCCGCGCACCTTGCCCGCGACCTGGAGCACGCACGTGACGGACTCCTCGACCAGCAGCGCCGGGTCCGCGACGGGGAACGGCTCGCGCAGCAGCGAGTCCTCGTGCCCCAGGCGCGCCCACAGCTCCTCGGCCACGTGCGGGGCCACGGGGGCCACCATGAGCACGAGCGGCTCCACGAGCACCCGCGGCACGGACTCGAGCGACGTGAGGTGGTTGTTCAGCACGATGAGCTTGGCGATCGCCGTGTTGATCCGCATCCCCTCCATCTCGGTCCTCACGTCCGCGATGGTGCGGTGCAGCAGGCGCAGCGACTCGCCCGAGGGTTCGCCGTCGGACACCGTCACCTCGCCCGTCTCCTCCGAGACCACGTTGCGCCACAGTCGCTGCAGGAAGCGCTGGGCGCCCACCACGGCGCGGGTCTCCCACGGGCGGGACAGGTCGAGCGGGCCCATCGACATCTCGTACACGCGGAACGTGTCCGCGCCGTACGCGTCGAAGATCTCGTCGGGCGTCACGACGTTCTTGAGCGACTTGCCGATCTTCCCGTACTCGCGCTCGACCGCCTCGCCGTTCCAGGTGAACCCCGACTGCTCGTCGCCCTCGACCTCGCTCGCCGGCACGTACTGGCCGCGCGCGTCTGTGAACGCGTACGCCTGGATGTAGCCCTGGTTGAAGAGCTTGCGGAACGGCTCGAGCGAGCTGACGTGCCCCAGGTCGAACAGGACCTTGTGCCAGAAGCGCGCGTACAGCAGGTGCAGCACGGCGTGCTCGACGCCGCCGACGTACAGGTCCACCCCGCCGGAGACCCCCGCCTCGGTGTTGTGCTCGGGGCCCAGCCAGTAGGCCTCGAGCTCGGGGTCCACGAAGCGCTCGGAGTCCTCGGGGTTGAGGTAGCGCAGGTAGTACCAGCACGAGCCGGCCCAGTTGGGCATCGTGTTCGTGTCCCGGCGGTACGTCGTGGGCCCGTCGCCCAGGTCCAGCGTGACGTGCACCCAGTCCTCGTTGCGGCCCAGCGGCGGCTCGGGCTCCGAGGTCACGTCGTCCGGTTCGAAGGTGCGCGGGGAGTAGTCCGGCACGTCGGGCAGGTTGACGGGCAGCAGCCCCTCGGGGAGAGCGACGGGCAGGTCGTCGTCGTCGTACACGATCGGGAACGGCTCGCCCCAGTAGCGCTGGCGCGAGAAGAGCCAGTCGCGCAAGCGGTACGTCGTCGTTCCCGTGCCCACGCCGTGCTCCTCGAGCCACGCGGTGATGCGTTCCTTCGCCTCGGGCACGGTGAGTCCGTCGAGGCTCAGGGTGTCCGACGACGAGCTCACCACGAGACCGTCGCCCGTCCACGCACCCTCGTGGCCCTCCGGCGGGGCGACCGTGTACACGACGGGCAGCTCGAACGCGGTGGCGAAGTCGAAGTCGCGCTGGTCGCCGCCGGGCACGGCCATGATGGCGCCCGTGCCGTAGCCCATGAGCACGTAGTCCGCCGTGAACACCGGCAGGTACTCGCCGTTCACCGGGTTGATCGCGAGGTGGCCGGTGAAGACGCCCGTCTTGCCCCCCGCCTCCGCCTGGCGCTCGACGGCGGTCTTGCGCGCCGCGGCGGCCCGGTACTCGGCCACGGCGGCGGCGGGGTGGTCGTGGCCGCCCGTCCACGCGCCGTGCGTGCCGTCGGGCCATGTGGCGGGCAGCTCGTCGAGCAGCGGGTGCTCGGGGGCGACCACCATGAACGTGGCACCGAACAGCGTGTCGGGGCGCGTGGTGAAGACCTCGACCTCCCCGCCGCCGATCACCTCGAAGGTGACCTTCGCGCCGTGCGAGCGGCCGATCCAGTTGCGCTGCATCGCGCGCACCTTCTCCGGCCAGTCGATCAGGTCCAGGTCGTCCGCGAGGCGGTCCGCGTACGCCGTGATGCGCATGTTCCACTGGCGCAGCGAGCGCTGGAACACCGGGAAGTTGCCCCGCTCGGAGCGGCCGTCCGCCGTGACCTCCTCGTTGGCCAGCACGGTGCCCAGGCCCGGGCACCAGTTCACGGGCGACTCGGACACGTAGGCGAGGCGGAAGGAGTTCACCACGCGACGACGGTCCGCCTCGGAGAGGTCCGCCCACGTCTCGCCGTCGGCCCCGAACCCCTCGGGCAGCGCTCGCGTGCCCGCCTCGAGCTCCTCGACCAGCTCCGCGATGGGACGGGCGCGTCCCGTGCCGCCCGCGCGGCCGGGCGCCTCGGGGTCGTACCACGAGTCGAAGATCTGCAGGAAGATCCACTGGGTCCAGCGCACGTACTCCGGGTCGATGGTCGCGAAGGACCGGCGCGGGTCGTGCGCGAGGCCGAGGCGGCGCAGCTGCCCGCGCATGATGTCGATGTTCGCCTCGGTCGAGACGCGCGGGTGCTGGCCCGTCTGCACGGCGTACTGCTCGGCGGGCAGGCCGAACGCGTCGTAGGCGAGCGCGTGCAGCACGTTGTCCCCCGCCATGCGCCGGTAGCGCGCCACGACGTCCGTCGCGATGTAGCCGAGGGGGTGGCCCACGTGCAGGCCCGCGCCCGAGGGGTACGGGAACATGTCCATGATCACCACGGGGGCGGCGCCCTCGGGTGCGTGGTTGCCGTTGCCGTCCGTGAGCCGGCCGTTCGGGTTGGGCGTGAAGAACGTGCCGCGCTCGTCCCAGCGCGCCTGCCACGCCGCCTCGAGCTCGCCCGCGAGTCGCGCGGTGTAGCGGAAGGGTGGGGTCGTCTCGTCGGGTCGGGGCGCGGCAGCATCAGGCGTGGTCACCCGGCGAGTTTATCGCCGTCGGCCCCGCGCCCCGGCCTCCGGATCTGCGGGCCGCGCCTCCCGCCCCCGGCAGCCCCCATCAGCCCCCGGCAGCCCCCATCAGCCCCGTCAGCCCCCGGCAGCCCCGTCAGCCCCGCTTGCGGAACGTGGCTGGTCCGTAGCGTTCCGCAAGCGGCGATTCGTGACTGTC
>Ga0222423_1000605_pt1 | contig 22547 bp, 21 predicted proteins | sample 3A0metagenome_FD_182472 | JGI IMG/M metagenome (GOLD analysis project Ga0222423, IMG submission 182472) | Enriched microbial communities from leaf-cutter ant dump, University of Wisconsin, Madison, United States - 3A0 (version 2) | ecosystem: Environmental > Terrestrial > Nest > Insects nest >...
CGGGGGGCGGGCGGGTGGGGCTGGTCAGCGGAAGACGACGGTGCGGTGGCCGTCCAGGAGGATCCGGTGCTCGGCGTGCCAGCGCACGGCTCGGGCGAGCGCGCGCCGCTCGACGTCCTGGCCCAGCGCCACGAGTGAGTCCACCCCGTGGGTGTGGTCCACGCGCTCGACGTCCTGCTCGATGATGGGTCCCTCGTCGAGGTCGGCCGTGACGTAGTGGGCCGTCGCGCCGATGAGCTTGACGCCCCGGTCGTGGGCCTGCGCGTAGGGCCGCGCGCCCTTGAACGAGGGCAGGAACGAGTGGTGGATGTTGATGATGCGGCCCTCGAGCTCGCGGCACAGCTCGTCGGAGAGGACCTGCATGTACCGGGCGAGCACCACGAGCTCGACGTCGAGCACCCGGACCAGCTCGAGCAGGCGCGCCTCGGCGTCGGCCTTCGTGGCGGCGGTGACGGGCACGTGGTGGAAGGGGATGCCGTAGAAGGCGGCGAGGTCGGCGAGCACGGTGTGGTTGGAGACCACCGCGACGATCTCGACGGGCAGCGACTCGGAGCGCTGGCGGAACGCGAGGTCGTTGAGGCAGTGGGCGGCCGTGGACCCCATGACGAGGGTGCGCACCGCGCGGCCGGAGACGTCGAGGTGCCACGCCATGTCGAAGCGCTCGCCCAGCTCGGTGAGCGCGGACTCGAGCTCCGGGCGTTCGGCGGCGGACTCGACCTGGACGCGCATGAAGAACAGCCCGGTGTCCGGGTCGCCGAACTGCTGGGACTCCGTGATGTTCCCGCCGTGCTCGGCGAGCAGCCCGGCGACGGCGTGCACGATGCCGGGCCGGTCGGGGCAGGAGAGCGTGAGCACCCAGGGGGTGGGGGAGTCGGTCACGAGCACTGAGGGTACTCGGCCGGCGCGGCCCCGGAGCGCGGCCCGATCGCGGACGCGCGCTGGACGTGCCTAGGTGGATCGCCCCGCCTCTGCCACCATGAGGTCATGGACGCTCCCGAGATCGAGATCCGCCGCGTCGACGTCGAGCACGCCGGCGAGCTGTTGACGCTGCGCCGCGCCGCGTTCGTGTCCGAGGCTCAGGTCACGGGGGACCCGAACATCCCGCCGCTCACGCAGACGCTCGACGAGCTCGTCGAGGACCTGGAGCGCGAGGACGTCATCACGCTCGGCGCGTGGGACGGGCACCGGCTCGTCGGTTCGGTGCGCGTGCTGCTCGAGGGCCCCAAGGCCACGCTCGGTCGCTTCGCCGTCGCGCCGGACGTGCAGGGCCTGGGCCTGGGCACCCAGCTCATGTTCGCCGTGGCGGGCGCGCTGCCCGAGGGCACGGAGGAGATCTGGGTGTTCACGAGCCAGGACTCGGTGCAGAACATCGCGCTGTACAACAAGCACGGCTACTCCCACGAGTTCGACCAGCGCACGGGCGACCTCACGTACGCCTACCTGCGCAAGATCATCGGCGAGACGGCCTGACGCTCGGGGCACGAAGGTCGCCGACGACGGCGCACCCCGACCCCTTGCACATATAACGCACACGTTATACATTGCGGGTGTGCACGCTCTCGACGTCCTCGCAGACCCGGTCCGCCGGCGGCTCCTCGAGCTCTTCGCCGAGGCCGAACGGCCCGCAGGCGAGGCCTCCGAGGTGGTCGAGCACGAGTTCGGCATCAGCCAGCCCGCGGTCGCCCGGCACCTGCGCGTGCTGCGCGAGTCGGGCTTCCTGACGCGCCGCGCCGAGGGCCGCACGCGCCTCTACACCGTGGACCCCACGGCACTCGACCAGCTCGAGGGCGCCGTGGCCCGCTACCGCACGCTGTGGAACCAGCGCCTCGACGCGCTCGGCACCGAGATCGCCCGCGGGGACCGCGCCGCGAGCACCCACCCACCCGAGGAGCAGCCATGACCACGCCCACCCCGCTCGGCACCGTCACCCGCCGCGGCGAGCGCTTCGACCTGTCGTTCGAGCGCACGTACGCCACCACGCCCGAGGACGTCTGGGACGCCGTGACCGACCGGGACCGCCTCGCGCGCTGGATGGCGCCCTATCGTGGCGAGCTGCGGCTCGGCGGGCGCTGGGAGGCGCTCAACAGCGACGGCACGGTGTTCTCGTGGGGCGTCGTCACGGCGTGCGAGCCGCCCCGCAGCTACACCACCACGTGGGAGTACGAGGGGGAGGACCAGTCCGTCGTCACCGTCGCCGTCGAGGAGCACCCCGAGGGTGCGCGGCTCACGCTCGTCCACGCGGGCGTGGTCGACCAGGGGTACGGGGCGGGCTGGCAGGCGTACCTCGAACAGCTCGACGACGCGCTCGGCGTCGCACCGTCCGCCGTCGTCGACCCGCACCGCACCGCGCCGATCACGTGGGACGCGCGCTACACCGAGCTCGTGGAGGCCTGGCGGCCGCTCTTCGCCTGACGCGGCTGGTTAGGCTCGCCCCATGGGTGAGCTGCTGCACACCGCGCGCGTGGGCGACGCGGACCAGACGGTCGTGTTCCTGCACGGGCTCTTCGGCCAGGGCAAGAACTTCCAGACGATCGCGCGCGGGCTCGAGCCCGATCTCGCCTCGCTCCTGGTGGACCTGCCCGACCACGGGGAGTCGGCGTGGACGCAGCGCGTCGACTACGCGCAGATGGCGGACGCCGTCGCGGAGACGGTCCGCGCGCACGTCGGGCAGGAGGTGTCCGACGACGGCTCCCCGGGTGGCCCGGCCACCCCGGTGCACGTCGTCGGACACTCGATGGGCGGGAAGGTCGCGATGCTGCTCGCGCTGCGCCACCCCGAGCTCGTGGCGCGGCTCGTCGTGGTGGACATCTCCCCGGCGGGCTCGGACGGCACGGGCGAGTTCGAGCACCTGCTCGGCGCGCTCGCGACGCTCGACCTCGAGACGCTCACGAGCCGGACCGAGGCGGACGCCGCGCTCACCGGACCCATCCCGAACCCCACCGTGCGGGGCTTCCTGCTGCAGAACCTGCGCCGCACCGGGGACGGCTGGCGGTGGCGCGCGAACCTCGACCTGCTGCGGGCGTCGCTCGACGTGATCGGCGGCTTCCCGGGCACGCGCCGCGCGAGCTTCGACGGTCCGGTGCTGTGGGTCGCGGGGGAGCGCTCGGACTACGTGCGCCCCGAGCACGCCCCCCTCATGCGGGCACTGTTCCCGCGCGTGCGCCAGCTCACCGTCAAGGACGCCGGCCACTGGGTGCACTCCGAGCAGCCGGACGTGTTCACCCAGGCGTTGAGAGCCTTCCTCGCGTAGCGCGCATGCTTGCTACCCTGAACCTCGTCGCGACTGGCGCAACGGGTGGGGTACCACCGGGGAGCGGCACAAGAAGACTTCGGGTCGGACGCCTGGGCCCAGGGGTCGCCACACGAGCGGTGCGGGTGGCCTTGCGCGTGCGAGGCCGCGCCACCGCGCCGACCCGCAAGGAGACGCCATGAGTGCCGACATCCTCAACACCCCCCTGGCCGAGCTGGACCCGGAGATCGCGGCCGTCCTCGACGGCGAGCTCGCGCGCCAGCAGAGCACCCTCGAGATGATCGCGAGCGAGAACTTCGTGCCGCTCGCCGTCCTGCAGTCGCAGGGCTCCGTCCTGACCAACAAGTACGCGGAGGGCTACCCGGGCCGCCGCTACTACGGCGGCTGCGAGCAGGTGGACGTCGCGGAGAACATCGCGATCGAGCGGGCGAAGTCGCTGTTCGGCGCCGAGTTCGCGAACGTCCAGCCGCACTCGGGCGCGACGGCGAACGCCGCGGTGCTGCACGCGATCGCGCGGCCCGGCGACACGATCCTCGGCCTCGCCCTGGACCAGGGCGGTCACCTCACGCACGGCATGAAGATCAACTTCTCGGGCCGTCTGTACGACATCGTCGCGTACGGCGTGGACCCCGAGACCTCGCTCGTGGACATGGCCGAGGTGCGCCGCCTCGCGCTCGAGCACAAGCCGAAGGTCATCATCGCGGGCTGGTCCGCCTACCCCCGCCGGCTCGACTTCGCCGCGTTCCGCGAGATCGCCGACGAGGTCGGCGCGTACCTGTGGGTCGACATGGCGCACTTCGCCGGCCTCGTCGCGGCGGGCGTCCACCCGAGCCCCGTGCCGCACGCGCACGTGGTGTCCTCGACCGTCCACAAGACGATCGGCGGCCCGCGCTCGGGCTTCATCCTCACCAACGACGCGGAGATCGCGAAGAAGATCAACTCCGCGGTGTTCCCCGGCCAGCAGGGCGGCCCGCTCATGCACGTCATCGCGGCGAAGGCCACGGCGTTCAAGGTCGCAGCCTCGCCCGAGTTCCGCGACCGTCAGGAGCGCACCCTGCGCGGCGCGGCGATCGTGGCCGAGCGGCTCACCCGCCAGGACGTCGCGGACGCCGGCATCACCGTGCGCTCGGGCGGCACCGACGTGCACCTCGTGCTCGTGGACCTGCGCGACGCGGCGATCGACGGCAAGCAGGCCGAGGACCTCCTGCACGCGTGCGGCATCACCGTGAACCGCAACGCCGTCCCGAACGACCCCCGCCCGCCCATGGTCACCTCGGGCCTGCGCATCGGCACGCCCGCGCTCGCGACGCGCGGCTTCGGCGACGCCGAGTTCACCGAGGTCGCGGACATCATCGCGACCGCTCTCGTGGCGGGCGAGGGCGTCGACGTCGAGGCGCTGCGCTCGCGCGTCGCCGTGCTCACCGAGGCGTTCCCGCTGTACCCCGGCCTGAAGCAGCACTGAGCCATGACGGCACAGATCCTCGACGGCACCGCGACGGCCGCCGCGATCAAGGGCGAGCTGGTGGCCCGGGTCGCGGCGCTCGTCGCGCGCGGCATCACTCCCGGTCTCGGGACGCTCCTCGTGGGGGACGACGGCGCGTCGCGCTCCTACGTCACCGGCAAGCACCGCGACTGCGCCGAGGTGGGGGTGGCGTCGATCTCCGTCGAGCTGCCCGCCACGGCCACGCAGGCCGAGATCGAGGCCGCGGTGCGCGAGCTCAACGAGGACCCGACCGTGACCGGGTTCATCGTGCAGCTGCCCCTGCCGCGGGGCATCGACGAGAACGCCGTGCTCGAGCTCATCGACCCGGTCAAGGACGCCGACGGGCTGCACCCCACGAACCTCGGGCGCCTCGTGCTCGGCGTCGACCCGGCGCACGCCGTCGCCGCGCCCCTGCCGTGCACGCCCGCGGGGATCGTCGAGCTGCTCGTCCGGCACGGCGTCGAGATCGCCGGGGCGCACGTCACCGTGGTCGGCCGTGGCATCACGGTGGGGCGCCCGCTCGGGCTCCTGCTGACCCGCAAGGGCATCGACGCGACCGTGACGCTCACCCACTCGCGCACCCCGGACCTCGCGGCGCAGGTCGCGCGCGCGGACATCGTGGTGGCCGCCGTGGGGCAGCCGCACCTGATCAAGCCCGAGTGGGTCAAGCCGGGTGCCGCCGTGCTCGACGTCGGCGTCACCCGGGTGGGGACCACCGAGAGCGGCCGTGCGCGCCTCGCGGGCGACGTCGACCCGGGCGTGCGCGAGGTGGCCGGCTGGCTCTCGCCCAACCCGGGCGGCGTGGGCCCCATGACGCGAGCGATGCTCGTGGCCAACGTCGTGGAGACCGCCGAGCGTCTCGCAGGCTGAAGGCTTCGCCGACGACGGCGCCCTCGGGGTCACGCGTCCCCGCAGGGCGCCGTCGTCCTTGGCCCCGGATGAGCCTGCCCCGCTCCTAAATAAGTATACTTGATAGAATCATTTGACCCCCTCAGGGTTTTGAATATACTTGCTGTGTCGGACTCGAAGAAGAGGTGGCGCAGTGAGCAGTGTGATGGTCGAGGAATCCCTCGCCACCACGGTGAGGACCGTGCGTGAGCGGCTCGGGGACCGCGTGGCCACCGTCTTCGAGGCGTGCATGCGCAACACGCTCGACACGACGCTCACCGAGCTCGAGGACGGCACCGCGTTCATGGTCACCGGTGACATCCCGGCGATGTGGCTGCGCGACTCCGCAGCGCAGCTCACCCCCTACCTCCAGCTCGCCGGTCAGGTCCCCGCGCTGAGCGACACGATCGTGCGCGTCCTGCGCCGCCAGCTCGCCTGCATCGAGATCGACCCCTACGCGAACGCCTTCAACCGGGAGCCCGACGGTTCGGGTCACGCCACCGACGAGACCGAGCTCTCGCCGTGGGTCTGGGAGCGCAAGTACGAGGTGGACTCGCTGTGCTACCCGCTCGTGCTGGCCTACGACCTGTGGGCGGTGACCGCGCGGACCGACCACCTGGACGGCACCTTCGTCCGCGCGGCCCGCGCCGCCCTCGAGGTGTGGCGGGTCGAGCAGGACCACGAGCGGCGCTCGCCCTACCGCTTCCAGCGCTTCGACGGCGCCCCGAGCGACACCCTCGCGCGGGAGGGGCGCGGGGCGCTCACCGAACCGGTGGGCCTGACCTGGAGCGGTTTCCGCCCGAGCGACGACGCGGTCGAGCTCGGCTTCAACATCCCGGGCAACGCGTTCGCCGTCGTCGCGTGCCGTGCCGTCGCCCGGATCGCCGACGAGGTGCTCGGTGATCGCGAGCTCGCCCGTGACGCGCGTGCGCTCGGGGAGGAGATCGACGCCGCGATCCGTGAGCACGGCGTCGTCGACAGCGGGGTCGACGGGCGCGTCCTCGCCTACGAGGTCGACGGCTCCGGATCCTTCCTGCTGATGGACGACGCGAACGCCCCGAGCCTGCTCTCGCTGCCCTGGATCGGGTGGTGCGCGCCGGACGACCCGCTCTACCTCGCCACGCGCGGGCTCGTGCTCTCGCCGCGCAACCCCTGCTACGCGGTCGGTGAGCACGCCGCGGGCATCGGGAGCCCGCACACCCCGCCGGGCTGGGTCTGGCACATCGCCCTGGCGATCCAGGGGCTCACGAGCACCGACGACGGCGAGCGCGCCGAGGTGCTGAGGATGCTCGTGACGACGGACGCCGGGACCGACCTCATGCACGAGTCCTTCGACCCGGACGACCCGTCCCGGTACACCAGGGCGTGGTTCTCGTGGGCCAACGCGATGTTCTGCGAGCTCGCGCTCGACATGGCGGGCCTGCGCCGCTACCGCCGCACGGTGGGACTGCCGGAGGTGCACCCGTGAGCCGCCCGGGTGCCCGCCAGCAGGCGATCAGCGGGTGGCTCTTCATCGCCGTCCCCGTGGTCCTGTTCGTCGTGTTCCTGCTCGTGCCGATCGTCGCGGCGGGCGTCATGAGCCTCTCGGACTACTCGATCATCGGCGAGACCACGTGGCTCGGGCTCGAGAACTACCGGCGCATGCTCGCCGACCCGTTCTTCTGGATCGCGATGCGCAACACCGTGGTCTACACCGTGATGTTCGTGCCGCTCGGCCTGGTCACCGCGCTCGGGTCCGCGCTCCTGCTCAACCGGCAGGCCCGGACGGTCAAGCTCTTCCGCACCTTCTTCTACATCCCGGTGGTCTCCTCGACCGTGGCGACGGCGACCATCTGGTACTGGCTGCTGAACCCCCAGCACGGCTTGTTCAACGTCGTGCTCGGGTGGTTCGGCATCAACGGGCCGGCGTGGCTGTACGACTCGAAGTGGGCGATGTTCGCGATCGTGCTCATGAGCGTGTGGGCGGGCTTCGGGGCCAACATGCTCATCTTCCTCGGAGGGCTGCAGGGGGTGCCGCAAGAGCTCGTCGACGCCGCGCGCGTGGACGGCGCGAACGCCTGGCAGAGGTTCCGTCACATCACGGTCCCGGCGCTGTCGCGGACGACCTTCCTGGTGTCGACGCTGCTCGTGATCGCGGCCTTCCAGGTGTTCGACCAGGCGTACGTGCTCACGAAGGGCGGCCCGGGGAACTCGACGCTCACGATCGTCTACTACATCTACAACAAGGGCTTCGACCGGCTCGAGATGGGCTACGCCTCGGCGATGTCCCTCGTGCTGTTCGTCATCATCCTCGTGGTCTCGCTCGTCAACGCGAGGCTCTCGGACCCCGCGGGGAGGCGAGCATGACCACCGCGGCCCCGAGAGTGCCGCAGCGCCGGCGGACCGTGCGCTCGCGCGTGACGGGCGCGCTGTGGCTCGTCGCCACGGCCGTGCTCTCGGTCTCGACGATCGCACCGCTGGTCTGGACCCTCGCGACCTCCTTCAAGCCCGCGGGGGAGGTGCTCAGCTCGGCGCTGCGGCTCGTCCCGAGCGAGCCCACGATCCAGAACTATCTCGACGTGTTCTCGACCGTCCCGTTCGGGCGGTACTTCGTGAACTCGCTCGTGATCGCCGTGGGCGGCGCCCTGACCAACGTGTTCTTCGGGGCGCTCGCCGGGTACGCGCTCGCCAAGCTGAGGTTCCCCGGGCGGACCGCAGTCTTCGGGGTGTTCCTCGGCTCGATGATGATCCCCACGATCGTCACCCTGATCCCGACGTTCATCGTGCTGCGCTCATTCCCGCTCGCGGGCGGGAACGACATCCTCGGGCAGGGCGGCATCGGGCTCATCAACTCCTACGCCGCGGTGCTCGTGCCCTATGCCGCGGGGCCCTTCGCGATCTTCTTCATGCGTCAGTTCTTCGCCTCGCTTCCCGACGAGCTCGGCGAGGCCGCGCGCATCGACGGTGCGGGCGAGTTCAGGATCTTCACGCGCATCTACCTCCCCCTGACGGCGCCGGGCCTCGCGGTCCTCGGCATCCTCACCTTCCAGGCGGGATGGAACACCTTCCTCTGGCCGCTCATCGTGCTCAACGACCCGAACATGATGACCGTCCAGGTCGGCCTCGCCGGTTTCGTCAACAACTACGAGACGGCGTACGGCCCCTTGATGGCGGGAACCGTCATCGCGAGCATCCCGGTTCTCGTCGTCTTCCTGTTCGCGCAGCGCTACATCATCCAGGGCGTCGCCTCGTCAGGGTTGAAGTAGCCGGGCGTGATGTGTCACCCCACCCAGCGGGTCCGGCGTCGTGCCGGGCCCCGAAACCTCAGGAGCATTCGATGAAGAAGCACCGAGCACTCGCCGGAGCCGCCATGACGGCGGCCGCGGCGCTCTTCCTGACCGCGTGCACCACGGGCACCACGCCCGAGGAGAGCGCGCCGCCCACCCCTGTCGAGAACGACACCACCGAGAACGACACCTCCGAGCCGGCCGCTCCGTCCGCGGAGCGTGAGCCCGTCGTCTTCTGGGGATCGTGGTCGGGCGACCAGGTGGACCAGCTCAACACGCACGCCGCGTCCTTCAACGCCTCGCAGGACGTCTACGAGGTCACCTATGTCCCGCAGGAGCTGGTCGAGGAGAAGCTCCTCACCGCGCTCGTCGGCGGCCAGGTGCCCGACGTCGTGCTCTGGGACCGTCCGGCCACCGCGCTCTACGCGGGCAAGGGCGCCCTCGCCCCGCTCGACGATCTCATCGCGCGCGACGGGATCGACCTGGACCAGTTCTACGAGCAGGCCATGCGCGAGATGGTCGTCGACGGGGTCGTCTACGGCCTTCCGCTGCTCGTGGACAACCGCTCGCTCTTCTACAACCGCGCCCTCTTCACAGAGGCCGGGCTCGAGCCGCCCACCACGTGGGACGAGCTGCTCGACACCGCGACGAAGCTCACCGTCCGTGACGGCGGGACGCTCGAGCGCTCGGGCTTCGCGCTCAACGACCCGGGCCTGTTCTCGGCATGGCTGCGTCAGGCCGGCGGCCAGATGCTCTCCGACGACGAGCAGACGGTCGCCTTCAACAGCCCCGAGGGCCTCGCGGTCCTCGCGTTCTGGCAGGAGCTGCTCGACGCGGGCGTCTACGAGCTCGGCTTCGGTGAGGGCACCGACGCCTTCGCCGAGCAGACCGTTGCGATGAAGTACGACGGCCCGTGGGCGCTGTCCGGTCTCAACCAGACCGACGTCGACTTCGGGATCGTGCCCCCGGTGAGCGGGCCCGAGGGCGGTCAGGGCGCCGGGATGGGCGGCTTCGGCCTGGTCATCCCCGAGGGTGCGAAGAACCTCGAGGGTGCCTGGGAGTTCGTGAAGTGGTGGACCACGCAGCCGGAGAACGGCGTCGCCTTTGCAGAGATCGCCGGATGGATCCCCGCGAACATCGAGTCCGCGAACGACCCGTACTTCGTCGACAACGAGCAGTACGCGGCCTTCATCGAGACCCTCAACTTCGCCCAGACCCGCCCGCAGGTGGTCGGCTACTCCGACGTCGAGGGCAAGGCGCTCATCCCCGCCCTGGAGAAGTTCCTCGCGGGCGAGATCAGCGCGCAGGAGGCTCTCGACGAGGCGGAGCAGCTCGGCAACCAGCTCCTCGCCGAGAACCGCTGAACCGGCCGGGAGCACCCTTCGACCGGTGGGCCGGGCGTCCCCCTCGCCCGGCCCACCACCCCACCCCTCGCACCGTGGAACGGACCATCGACATGCCTGGAACCATCGCTGCAGGGCAGCGCGCCGAGCTCGCTCAGCGGAGTCTCGACCACTTCTGGGGAGCACCCGCCCCTCAGCTCTTCGACAACGTCGACCCGAGCGGTCCGGGCAGCAACGACACCTTCAACTACTGGTGGCTCGCCCACGTCGTCGACGCCCGGCTCGACGCCTACCTGCGCACCGGAGAGGTCGCCCGTCGCGACGAGGCCGAGCGCACCGTCGCCAACATCGTCGAGCGCAACGAGGGCTCGCTGTTCAACGACTACTTCGACGACATGCTCTGGCTGGCCCTCGCGTGCCACCGGCTCGCGCGGGCGGGCGCGGGACAGGAGCACCTCGCGGCGGCGGTGCGGATCTGGGACCACGTGGTCGAGCACGGCTGGAACGCCGAGCTCGGGGCGAGCCTCGCGTGGCGCAAGCAGCAGCTCTACTACAAGAACACCCCGGCCAACGGCCCGCTCATCATCCTCTCGTTGCGCCTCGCGAGGGACACCGGGGAGAAGCGGTACCTCGAGATCGCGCAGCAGGCCTACGCGTGGCTCAGCGCGACGCTCGTGGACCCGCGCACCGGCTTCGTCGAGGACGGCATCAACCGGCACGGGGACGGGAAGATCGACACCCAGTGGCGCTTCACCTACAACCAGGGCCTCGTGGTGGGTGCGAACGTCGAGCTCTTCCGGACCACCGGGGAGACGGGCTACCTGGAGAGGGCCGTGCGCACCGCGCAGGTGGCGATCGCCGAGCTGAGCGACGGCGTGGTGTTCGTCGACGAGGGCGACGGCGGGGACGAGGGCCTCTTCAAGGGGGTCTACTACCGCTACCTCGGCCAGCTCCTCGCGGTGGCGCCCGGGGCGCATCCCGCGCTGGAGGACTTCGTGCGGTCGAGCACCGCCACGCTGTGGGAGAGCTGCTTCGACGGGACGTGGCTGCGCGCGAGCAACGACTGGAGGACGGCGTCGGAGGGACCTGTCGCCTACTCGACCCAGCTCAGCGCGATCATGGCGCTCGAGCTCGCCGCCGCGCTCGACGAGGGGCGCGCGCCCGGGCTGCTCGTGGGCTGAGTCCGCGCCGAGCGGGAATTTCACCGGCCGGGACCGCTGTGCGGCCCGCTGCGGCGGGCCCGCGGCGACGGGCGCGCGGTGGGCTCAGGCGCGGCGAGCCGTGGTGGGCGCCGGGCCCGTGGACTGGCCCACGACGAGCGTGGTGGGAAGGACGATCCGCTCGATCTTGCTCGGCTCGCGGATCTGCGCGAGGAGATGCTCGACGGCACGCGCGCCGATGGTGGCCTGGTCCTGGCTCACGTGCGTGAAGCGGAAGAGCTCGCGGTCGGTGAAGGCCAGGGGGTGGTCGAAGCAGGCGATCGACACGTCGTTCGGGACCTCGAGACCGAGGCGGTGGCACGCCTCGCGCAGCAGGACCGCCAGGTTGTACTCGGCCACGACGTAGCCGGTGAACTCGGGGTGCGAGGCGATGTAGGACTCGAGCGTCGCGAGGTCGGTGTCGACGTCCCCGCTGCTGCCCGGGACGGTGGCGCCCAGGCTGTGCAGGTCGTCGCCCTCGGTCAGCGGGACCTGGCCCTCGGCGTGCGCGCGGACGAAGCCCTGGCGCCGCTGCGTGACGGTGGAGACCTGGCTCGACGCGCTGACCATCGCGAGCTTCTCGTGGCCGAGCGCGAAGAGGTGCTCGGTCGCGGCCTTGGCACCCCCGATGTTGTCCGAGGACACCGAGGAGACGGGGACGCCGTCGAAGACGCGGTCGAGGATGACGACGGGGAACTTCCGCGAGACGAGCTCGAGCACCGCGGGCGGGATGAACTGGGACGAGCTCGGGAGCAGCAAGAGGCCGTCCACGCCGGAGGCGACCAGGGCGCGCACGTGCCCGTCCTCGAGGTCGAGGTCCCCTCGTGTCCGCTTGAGCATGACGTTCGCGCGGGTCCCGGCGGCGTCGAGGATGCCCTCGATGACCCGGGTGCCGAAGGTGTCGTCGAAGGTCGTCACCACCAGACCGAGCACGGGGACGGCCCCGGTCGAGGGTGCCGGTGCGCTCTCCGTGGCCGGGGTCGCGCTCGTCACGAAGGTCCCCAGGCGGGGGCGGCGCACGATGAGCCCGTCGGTGCGCAGGAGGTCGAGGGCGCGCTTCGTCGTGATCGCGCTCACCTGGAACCGCTCGGAGAGGCTCTCCTCGCTCGGCAGGCGGTCACCGACCTGGAACACTCCCGACACGATGTCGGCGCGCAGCTCTTCGTAGACGCGCTGGTACAGGGGGACGTGCATTGCGCTCCAATCAATATATTCAAACAGAGTATACGCGGTGTCCACGCGTTCCGTGCCGTCTCTCTCCCCCCGGCCGCGCCGTCGTCGTCCGTCCGGCAGTGCGGGTCCCCTGCACCCGGTGCGGGATGGTTGGATGGTCCCGTGCTGAAGATCGCCACGGTGAACGTCAACGGAATCCGCGCCGCGTGGCGCAAGGGCATGCCCGCGTGGCTCGAGGAGCGCCAGCCGGACGTGCTGCTGCTCCAGGAGGTACGGGCGCCCGACGAGCTCATGAGCGACTTCTTCGACACCTCCGTGTGGGACCTCGCGCACCAGGCGAGCGAGTTCAAGGGGCGCGCGGGCGTCGCGATCGCCTCGAGGCTGCCCATGCGCAACATCCGGATCGGCCTGGGTGACGGGACGGCCGCGAACACGGGACGTTGGGTCGAGGCGGATCTTGCGCTGCCCGGCGGGGGCGGTCTCACGGTCGCGTCCGTCTACATCCACTCGGGCACGGTGGGCACGCCCAAGCAGGACGAGAAGTATGCGTTCCTCGAGCTGGCGACGCAGCGACTGGCCGAGCTGTCCTCTGCGGGCGGTCTCGTGGTGGTGGGCGGCGACTTCAACATCGCGCACCAGAACGTGGACATCAAGAACTGGAAGGGCAACCTCAAGACGGCGGGCTTCCTGCCGGAGGAGCGCGCCTACCTGGACCGTTGGTTCAGCTCGATGGGCTGGACGGACCTGGGTCGCGCGCTCGGCGGGCCCGGCCCCGGCCCGTACACGTGGTGGTCGCAGCGCGGCAAGGCGTTCGACACGGACACGGGCTGGCGCATCGACTACCAGATCGCCTCTCCCGACCTCGCGCGCGGCGCCGTCTCGGCCGAGGTGGACCGCGCGCCCGCGTGGGACCAGCGCTGGAGCGACCACGCCCCCTTGGTGGTCACCTACAAGCTCTGACCCGCCCCACCCGCGAAGTAGAACTCCACACCGCGAAGTAGAACCCCATACCGCGAAGTAGAACCCCATTCCGCGAGATAGAACGCTACTTCGGCGGTCGAGGTTCTACTTCGGCGACTGGAGCGCTACTTCGCGGGGGTGGGGGCGGGGCGGGGAGGGGGCGCATGGGGACCAGCGGGGAGGGCGGCACGGACGGGTCGACGAGCTCAAGGACTGGCCCGCCGAGCCCGACGGCGAGCCGATCTCCCTCGTCCTCGCGATCCACGAGGACCCCACCCGCCGCTGAGCGTCAGGCGGTCGCGCGCAGCGCCGCGATCGGTTCGATCGTCGCCGCCTTGAGGGCGGGATAGACGCCCGCGAGCAGGCCGATGACACCGCCCAGCAGGGCGGACCCGATCACCATGGGAGTCGAGACGATGGGCGTCCACTCCCGCACGAGGCTCACGACGACGACGGCGCCCACGCCGAGCGCCGCGCCGATGAGGCCGCCGAGCAGGCCGATCACCACGGACTCGAGCAGGAACTGCGCCCCGATCTGACGTCGGGTCGCCCCGAGGGCGCGCCGCAGCCCGATCTCCCCGATGCGCTCCATGACGGACAGCAGCGTGACGTTCGCGATCCCGAGCCCGCCCACGAGCAGCGCCACGGCGCCGAGCGCGAGGAAGATCGCGTTGACGTCGCCCTGGACGCGTTCGCGCACGAGGGACGACGTCGGGGGCACCTGGACCTCGAAGCCGTCGGGGGTGCGCGGGTCGAGCGCCACGGCGGCCTGCTCCGCGACGAGCGGCCCGGCGCCGACGGCGATCCGCGCGTGGACCTGAGCCACCTGCGAGGTCCCGAAGTCGGCGCGCGCCGTGCCGAGCGGCAGGATCACGGCGTCGAGCAGGTCGCCGCGGCGCGACACCTCGTCGATGATCCCGATCACGGCGTACGGCCGCTCGCCGATGAAGATCGAGGGCTGTCGGTCCACGCGGTGCACCCCGAGCCGTGCCGCCGCGCGCGTCCCGAGCACCACGACCCGGTCGCCGCGCGCGTCGTGCCCGGCGTCGAAGTAGCGGCCCGTCGTCACGGTCCCGCGCACGGCCTCGAGCAAGCCGGCCGAGGTCCCCACCACGATGGGCTGGACGCTCGCGACCGCGGACGGGTCGCGCACGGAGACGGCGCTGATCTTGAGATCGCCCACCGAGACGTCGGCGATCACCCCGGCGTGCTCCACGCCGTTGAGCCGCATCATGCGCTCCTCGGCGTCCCACGGGATCGTGGCGAGGGCCGGTCCGTCGCCCCAGCCCTGCATCCGCGGCTCCACGACCACCTGGGTCGCGGCGATGGCGTCGAACTGGCGGGCGATCTGTCCCGCGGCGGTCTGCGCCATGCCGATCGTCACGACGAGCGAGCAGATGCCCAGGACCGTGCCGAGGATGGTCAGGACGAGCCGCCCGGGGCGGGTCCCGATGCCCGCGGCGGACTCGGCGACGAGGTCGCGCACGCCGAAGCGGTCGCGCTTGCTCACCCGCGCGCGAGAGCGGACCGGGGCGGGAACGGCCGGGGAGCTCACAGCTCCACCAACCGACCGTCGGTGATCCGCACGCGCCGCTGCGCGCGGTCCGCGACGGCCATGTCGTGCGTGATGACCACGAGGGTCAGTCCCTCGCCGTGGAGCTCGTCGAACAGCTCGAGCACGGCGCTCGAGCTCACGGAGTCGAGGTTGCCCGTGGGTTCGTCCGCGAGCAGGACGCGGGGATCGGCGACGACGGCGCGCGCCACGGCGACCCGTTGCCGCTCGCCCCCGGAGAGCACCCCGGGGTGGAAGTCGACGCGGTGCGAGAGCCCCACGCGGTCGATCGCGGCGAGCGCCCGGTCGCGGCGCTCGTGCCGGGGGACTCCCGAGTAGAGGGTCGCGAGGAGGACGTTGTCGAGCACGGTGCGCCGGTCGAGCAGGTGGAATGCCTGGAACACGAACCCGATGGACTCGCCGCGCAGCGTGGCACGGTCGTTCTCGCTCGCGCCCACGGTGGGGATCCCATCCACGAGGTACTCGCCGCCCGTGGGCCGGTCGAGGAGCCCGAGCAGGTGCAGTAGCGTCGACTTGCCCGAGCCCGACGGCCCCACGATCGAGACGTAGTCCCCGCGGTCGACGCGCAGGTCCGCCGCCTTGAGGGCGTGCACCTCGGGCGGGCCGGGGAAGGTGCGCTCCACGCCGCGCAGCTCGAGGACGGGGTGGGGCGGTGCGGCCTCCGGGCCGGTGAAGATCTCCTCGAGGAGGCTCACCCCTCGGCCTCCTCGGTGGCCTCCTCGGTGGCTTCCGCGGACTCGCCGTCGCTCGAGGTGGCGGAGTCCCCGCCCTCGCCGTCGTCGGACCCGGACTCCTCGGCGGCGGCCCGCGCCGCCTCGATGCCGACCACCACGAGGTCGCCCGCCTCGACCGTCCCGTCGACGGCCTCGACCTCGACGAAGCCACCGGCCGCGAGGCCCGTGCGGACCTGGACGAGGGTGGACGTGCTCGTCGCGGGGTCCCACACCTCGACGCGGTCCTCGCCGCCGGGGCCCGCCGTGAGCGCGGCGATCGGGACGGCGAGCACGTCGCCGCCGGTCGAGCTCACGGGGATGCGCACGCGCACGTTGGCGCCCTGGAGCTCGCCGATCTGCTCGTCGGTGAGCTCGCCGGGCACGATCGTCACGGGGACGCGCGAGCCGGCACCCGAGCCGTCCGCCTCCCCGATCTCGAGGATCTGGCCGGTGACCTCCTCGCCGCTCGGCAGGTCGATCAAGACCTCTTGCTCGACGGCGAGGAGCGCGGCGTCGACGGCGGACGCGCTGCCCTTGATCTGCAGGTCCGCCCCGGAGACCACCATGACGGCGCTCTCGACCCGGTGCCCGCGCTGGACGAACACGTCGTCGACGCGGCGCGGGGTCGAGGTGAGGAACACGATCTCGCTCGCGGGCAGCGGGGTGAGCACGGCCTGCTGGGCGTCCGCGAGGACTTCCTTGGCGTCGCTCAGCGCGTCGCGCGCGGCCGTGAGCGAGGCCCGGATCCCGGAGGTGTCCGCGGGCTTCTTGAGCTCGTCGAGCGCGAGCTCGGCCATCGAGACGCGGAACTTCGCGGCCCGGACCTCGGCCTTCGTGCCGCTCTTCTCGGCCCTGCGCAGCTCGATCGTGGCCTCGGAGAGCTCGAACTCGGCGGACTTGAGCTCCGACTTCGACGGCCCCCGCTGGGCGGCGTCGAGCTCGCCCTCGATCGACGTGATCGTCTCTTGTGCGGTCCGGACGCCGTCGCGCGCCGTGCGGACGGCCTCTTCGGCCTCGTCACCGGCGGACGGTGGCTCGTAGCCCACCGAGTCGTAGAGCGCGCGCACGGCCGCCGCGGTCCCGGCGCCGTAGACGTCGTTCGAGGTGCCGCCCTCGAAGAGGCCGAGCTTCTTGAGCGCCTTCTTCAGCTGCACGACGTCGGGCCCCTCGGCCCCGGCGCGCAGCGAGCGGTACACGGGCAGGTCGCCCTCGAGCACGATCACCGGCCGTCCCGTCACCTCGAGCAGGACGTCACCGGCGTCGAGCGTCGAGCCCACCTCGGGAACGCGTCCCGTGACGATCGCCGCGCCACCGAAGTCGCCCGTCTCGAGCGTGACCTCCGTCGAGCCCTCGTAGGTCGCGTCGCCGCGGATCACCACGTCGTTCGCGAGGGTGCGGTACTCGACGGGGACCGTGATGGGTCCGGCCTCGGGCGGGGCGGCCTCGGCGGCCGCCTCGGCCGGCGAGATGATGAACCTGCTCAGCCCGATCCCGGCGCCGAGGGCGACGACGGCGGTCACGCCGATCAGGACGATCGTGCGCTGCGTCCCGGACAGTCTGGCCAACTCAGTTCTCCTCGGTGGGGCGTGGGGTCGAGCCGACGGCTCGGTGGACGGCTCAGGTCAGCCCTTGGCCGCTTCCTGCTGCGCCTTCAGTGCGGCCACGAGCTCCTCGAGCTCGGCCCTGTGGGCGTCGACGAAGTCCTGCTCGGCCGCGTGCTGGGCCTCGGTCTGGACCTTCGTGACGTCGGACTTCTCGGTGCACGTGAAGTCCGCCGTCGCGATGGCCCGCTCCTTCTCGGCGAGCGCGCTGATCACGTCGGCCGGGGGCTCCTCGCCGGACTCCCAGTACTGGTTGAGCTCGGTGTAGATGGTCTCCTGGGCCGCCATCGTGTCCGCGAGCCCCGGGTAGCCGGCGTCGGCCATGCACGCGGTCCATTCGGCCTTCGCGGCCGTGATCTTCGGGTCGTTCTGGGAGGTCTCGTACAGGAGGTTCATCTCGTCGAACAGGCTCTTGTACTTCTCGTCCTCCCAGACGTTGCCCCCGGTGTTGAAGACCTCCTCGGACGCCTTGCCGTAGCAGCCCGCGTTCGCCGGGTCGTACTCCCACTCGCCGGAGTTGATCTCCTCCTCGGTGGGCTGGGGGCCGTTGAGCGCCTCGTAGTAGGCCTCGCGCGCGCTCTCGGACAGCGACTCGACGTAGGTGCCGTTCGGGTCCTCCCACACGGCCTCGTCGCCCTCCGCGGGCAGGGGCTCGGCCGGCGCCGTCTCCTCGCTCGAGATCGAGTAGGTGGCGATGCCGTAGCCCATCTCCTTGGCGAACTCCTCCGTGCCCCACTGGGGGCCGTCGGTCTCGCCCTCGACGGGCACGCCGAAGCCGTCGTCCATGCCCGAGTAGTCGACCGGGGTGTACTCCCAGCCCTCCTCGGCCATGCACTCCGCGACGAGCTGTTCCACGCGGTTCTGCTGCGCGTTCGCGTCGGCGGGGTCGAACTCGCCGTACGCCTCGGAGAACATCGCCTCGAGCGGACCGGGCGTGTACTCGGGCGTGGCGCCGCCGTCCGTCGGTTCGGCCGTGCCGCCGCCCCCTCCACCGCACGCGGCGAGGACGAGGACCAGACCGGTGGCGAGCGCCGTGGGAGCGGCGAACCGTCGTGTCGTCCGCATGGTCATGTCGGTCCTCCCTCGCCGGGCACGTGCCCGGCCTCAAGCCGTCGTGGATGAGCCCGAGGGGTACGTGCCCCCGGCCGCGACCACTCTCGCAGACCCGGTGAGGGAAACGTATCCACCCCAAGGCGGATCTCCTGGGACCTGGCGTGGGACCTGGAGATGACCAGGGTGCGAGTTCGCGGGCCCGGGCCTTGACCCGTCTGTGTCGCGTCGGGGACGGGGATTGCACGACGACGACGGCGCACGCCGACCTCCTGCCCTCGCCCTGCTCGTCGGCACGTGAGGGTCGTCAGGACCGCAGGGCCGCGCCCATGTCCTCGAAGAAGGCCACGAGGGCGTCGCGGTGCTCGGCGACGAACGCCTCCTCGGCCGCGCGCTGGGCCTGTGCGGTGGCCGCCTCGAGGCCGGCGCTCTCGCGGCACTCGAAGTCGGCCGTCGCGACCGCGAGCTCGAGCTCCGTCACCGGGGCGAGGAGCTCGGGGTCGATGTCCTCGGCATCCTCGGGCACCTGCTCCCACGCGGCGTCGTACGCGTCCCACACCAGGTACTCGGCGTCGTCGGTCGTGGTGAGGTCGGGGTAGCCCTTGCCGTCCATGCACGCGGTCCACGCCTCCTCGGCGGCGAGCACCGACTCGTCCACGGTGAGGTCGCTGTACATCTGGTCGAGCAGGTCGAGCACCTCGAGGTGCTCGGGCATCTCGTAGGGGAGGGGGTCCTCGGCCAGGGCGTCGTAGGCCGCGCCCTGGCAGCCGCCGTAGCCCGAGTCGTCGAACCCGAGCTCGTCGTCGCCCAGGTCCATCTCGTCGCCCAGGTCGAGGTCGCCGAGGTCGACCTCGCCGTCACCGTCCTCGTCGAGCTCTTCGAGGTCGAGGTCGCCGAGGTCGAGCTCGCCGTCCTCGTCCTCCTCGGAGTAGTCGCCCTCGAACGCGATCCAGTAGGCGTCGAGCTGGTCGTCGTCGAGCTCGGCGAGGTAGAGGTCGTTGGGCGTGGGCTCGTACTCCTCGTCCTCCTCGTCCTCGTAGGTCGTGATCCCGTAGCCGTTCTCCTTGGCCCACGCGAGCGTGGCCGTCTCGGAGTCGTCGTCCTCGGCGTAGTACTCCTCGGGCGTGTACTCGAACCCGGCCGCCTGCATGCACGCCGCGACCTCGGCCTCGAAGCGGTCGTTCTCGACCCGTGCCCACGCGTCCTCGTCGACCACGCCGATGATCTCGGCCTGGAGCGCCTCGACGGGCGGCAGGTCGCTCGTCGAGCCGGTGGCGGAGGCGCTCGGGGTCGGGGCGGGCTGCGGGGTGCTCGCGGTGCACGAGACGAGGATCGCGGCGAGGGCGAGGGCCCCGGCGGCGCTCGCGTATCGGACCAGGGGGGTGCTCACGGAAGGTGCTCCTCAGGCTCTGGCGACGTCACTGACCTCAGGCCAGTATGACGGCTGGGGGCGGGGACCGGAGGCGGGCCGCCGCGGTCTGGTGCGGCCCACGGGCGTCACGCGGCGCGCAGGAAGCCCGGAGCCGCCAGCCCGGCCTCGGCGAACGCGGTGGCGACGGCGCCGGCGACCCGGTCGAGCCGATCGGCACGCACGAGCGCGACCGCCGAGCCGCCGAACCCGCCCCCCGTCATGCGTGCTCCGAGGGCGCCGGCGGCCACGGCCGCCTCGCACGCGAGGTCGAGCTCGCGGCACGAGACCTCGTAGTCGTCGCGCAGGGAGGCGTGGCCCTCGTCGAGGAGGTGCCCGACGGCGGCCAGGTCCCCGGACTCGAGCGCGCGGGTGAGCAGCTCGACGCGCTCGATCTCGGTGACCACGTGGCGCACGCGGCGGCGCACCACCGCGGCGTCGGGGAGCCCCGCGAGGGCCTCGAGCGCTCCGGCCAGGTCCGTGACCTCGCGCAACGTCGCGACCCCGAGGGCTGCGGCGGCCCGCTCGCACGCGGCGCGGCGCTCGCCGTACTGCCCGTCCACGAGCGCGTGCTCGGCGCGCGTGTCGATCACGAGGAGCGTGAGCCCGTGGGCGTCGAGGTCGAGGGGCACGTGCCGCACGGAGTGGTCGAGCGTGTCGAGCAGGAGCGCGTGGCCCGGGCGCGCGCGCAGCGACACGGCCTGGTCCATGCCGCCGGTGGGGGCGCCGACGATCTCGTTCTCGGCCCGTACGCACGCTGCGGCGAGCCGGGCGAGGCCGTCGTCGTCCGTCGCGAGCCCGAGGCCCGTGACGGCGTCGAGCGCGAGAGCGGTGGCGCACTCGATCGCCGCGGAGGAGGACAGTCCCGCACCCGTCGGCACGGCGGAGACCACGGCGGCGTCGAAACCGGGGACGACGGCTCCCTCTTGGGCGAGCGCCCACGCGACGCCGGCCACGTAGGCGCCCCAGCCGCCCACCTGCCCCGGTGCGACCCGGGCGAGGTCGGCCTCCCACCGCGCACCCGGCGCCTGGGCCGAGGTGAGGCGCACCCGTGAGTCCGCGCGCGGCGTGAGCGCCACGAACGTGCGGTGCGGCAGGGCGACGGGCAGGCACGTGCCGCCGTTGTAGTCCGTGTGCTCGCCGATGAGGTTGACGCGGCCCGGTGCGGACCACACGCCCACGGGCCGCGCCCCGAAGGTCGCCGCGAAGAGCGCGCTCGCCTGGTGCTCGCCGTCGGACATCCCGAGCGGCGCGAGCCATTCCGGCGTCATCGCGCGAGGCCCTGCAGGCGCGCGGCGATCCGCTCCGGGGTGGTGTCGGAGATCCACGAGGCCATCCCCGACTCGACGCCCGCGAGGTACTTGAGCCTGCCGCGCGCACGCAGCACGGAGAACACCTGCAGGTGCAGGCGCAGGTCCTCGCGGCCCTCGCGCACGGGGGCCTGGTGCCACGCGGCGATGTAGGGGAGGGTGACCTCCTCCGGGGTGCCGTCGTCGGACACGGCGTCGTCGTCGGCGAAGAACAGGTCGAGGCGGCGCAGGCTCTCGAGGTAGGCGCTCGCGAGGTCCTCGCGCTCCTCGCCGGTCAGTGTGGGCAGGTCCGGCACGTCGCGGCGAGGGGCGAGGTGGACCTCGACGGGCCAGCGCGCCGCGAACGGCACGTAGGCGACCCAGTGCTCGGTCTCCAGGATCACGCGCGTGCCCGCCCGCAGCTCGGCGTCGAGCACGTCGCGTCCGAGGAGGCGGCCGGTGCGCTCGCGGTGGGCGCGGGCCTGCGCGAGCATCTCGCGGGTGCGCGGGGTGACGTAGGAGAACGCGTAGATCTGCCCGTGCGGGTGGTGCAGCGTGACGCCGATCTCCTTGCCGCGGTTCTCGAACACGTACACCTGCTCGACCTCCGGGAGGGCCCCGAGCTCCGCGGTGCGGTCCGCCCACGCCTCGACGATCGTGCGCATGCGGCGCGGTGAGACGTCCTTGAGCGACGCGCCCGGGTCGGGGGAGAAGCAGATCACCTCGCAGCGACCCGTCGCGGGGCGGGCCTCGAACAGCTCCTCGCCGTCGGCCCGCCACGGCTCGTCGCCTGCGCCCGGGACGGTCATGAGCGAGGGGAAGCGGTTCTCGAAGACGACGACGTCGTAGTCCTCGGCGGGGATCTCGCCGTCGGAGTAGGCCGCGCCCGGCTTGGCGGGGGCGAGCGGGTTGGCGTCCTTGGGGGGCAGGAACGTGCGGTTCATGCGGTGCGACGCCATGGGGATCCAGTCGCCCGTGAGCACGTCGCGGCGCAGCTCGGGGCCGCGGAAGGGCTGCTCCACGCCGTCGGCGCCCGGGACCGGGGCGTAGCGGTCGGTGAGCGGGCGCGGGTCGTCGAGGCGGCGCGTGGCCCCGCCCGAGACGTACGGCTCGGAGTCGTCGAAGTAGATGAGCTCGCGGCCGTCCGCGAGCCGCGTCGAGGTGCGACGCACCCCGGATCCTTCGATGAGCATGCGGCAGTCCACTTCCTCGCTCAGGGGTTGGTCGCTGTGATCGCTAACCTACCGTCGAACCACCCCCACCCCGCCCCCCGCCCCGCCCCCACCCCCGCCGAGTTCGGTGCTCTTGCGCGAGTTCGTACATCCGGATGTCCGAACTCGCGCAAGAGCAC
>Ga0222423_1000607_pt1 | contig 22409 bp, 21 predicted proteins | sample 3A0metagenome_FD_182472 | JGI IMG/M metagenome (GOLD analysis project Ga0222423, IMG submission 182472) | Enriched microbial communities from leaf-cutter ant dump, University of Wisconsin, Madison, United States - 3A0 (version 2) | ecosystem: Environmental > Terrestrial > Nest > Insects nest >...
CTCGAGCGCAAGGACCGCGTCAAGGCGGAGTTCGCCCAGCAGGGCGAGCAGTGGACCAAGGTCCAGCTCGTCAAGGAGCGCTTCGACCAGGCCCTCCTCCTCGAGCGCGAGGAGTTCGCCGCGCTCACCGCGAAGTACAAGCAGGACGGCGTCGACAAGACCGAGGAAGAGGTCGCCCAGGAGGCCTACGACAACGTCTGGCTCAACTACGTCGACGAGGAGCTGCGCGCCGTGCGCCCCCCGCGCGAGACGGCCGCCGAGCGCCTCGTCATCCAGGTCCGCACCGCGCAGACCGGGGCGAACGTCCGCACCACGCAGGACGAGTCCGTCGCCGAGACCGTCAAGCGCGGGCAGATGCTCTCCAAGACGGTCGAGGGCGCCTACGAGGTCATGGTCATCCAGGCGCGGCGCAAGCAGCGCGCGGTCAAGCGCAAGGGCCAAGAGCTGTCCGACGCCGATGCGCGCGCCCAGGTCCGTCCGCTCGGGGTCAAGCACTGCGAGGAGCAGGCCAAGGTCCGCAAGCACAAGACGCCGCGCGAGCTGCCGGCCGAGGGCAGCGCGATCGACGACGCCGCGTGGGAGTCCGCCGCACAGCGCGTCGACCTGCGCGGGCAGGTCAAGGACCGCGAGCGCGAGGACTTCGAGCGCTTGCAGTCCCAGCTCGAGCAGGGCCAGGACGCGAAGGACCACGCGAAGGACAACGACGACCTCGCGGGCGGCAAGTACGTCGACCTCGGCACCTCGATCGGCGGCGGGATCGGCAAGGCCGCCTCGAAGGGGAGCTCGCAGGTCGCGGGGGCGCCGGGCAAGCTCGCGAAGGTCAAGGAGTTCTTCACGGGCAAGAAGGTCGACACGCCCAAGCGCGACGACTTCGACACCCCGCGCGACATGTTCGACCAGGTCACCGACGGCATCACGGCCTCGGGGAACCTGCTGTCCCAGCTCGCATCGACCGTCTCCGAGGCGCTCGCGATGGCGCGCCACATCAAGGCGGCCTTCAAGTCCGGGGACCCGTGGGAGGCCGTCAAGGCGACGAAGTCCGGCCTCGGCGCCGTCGACGGCGTCATCAGCGGCGCCACGAGCACCGCCAAGCTCGCCAAGAGCATCGAGCCCGCGCTGTCGAAGAACGTGGCCGGCGTCGTGCCGGGGCTCGGGGTCGCGACGGCGGTCATGAGCACCGCCAAGGCCACGCTCGACGTCGCGATGGCCGGGCGGCGCCAGCACGAGACGAACACGGCCCTGTTCGATGCGCGGGCCCGCACCACGGGCAAGGAGGCGGACGTCCTGGTGTGGCCGCTGCTCAAGATGTCCCAGGCGCACACCAAGACGCTCGAGAACAACGTGTGGACGCTCGGCAAGTCCGTGTTCGACATGGTCGTGGCGATCGGCGAGCTCGGCTCCGGCGGCGGCATGGGCGTGCCCAAGGCCCTGCAGACCGGCGGCACCGTGATCGACATGCTCCACAAGCTGGGCCACTTCCTCGCCGACGAGGTGCTCACGTGGCAGGCCAAGCGGGCCAAGAAGCTCTCCTCGGTGCTGCACCTCGAGGGCGCCGCCCAGGACGAGCTGCGGATGCACCCCAAGATGGCCGTCGACGCGATCATCCTGCAGGCCGTCAACGGCGACGAGAACGCCATGAGCTACGTGTGCAACTACTACGTCGACGGCAAGCCCGTCACCCCGGCGCTCGTCAAGCGCATCGACAAGGTCAAGATCGCCCCCGCCAACCCCGAGGAGACCGGCCAGAAGATCACGGCCGACGAGGGCGCCGAGGCCGTCAAGGACGTGCGCGGCGGGGACGACGTCGTCCTGACGAAGGTGCGCGAGGCGATGCTCGTCGACATGAACATGGAGGGCGACCCGAAGTCCACCCTCGACAAGGTCAAGTCCGGTGCCAAGGCCGGCAAGGGCCTGTTCGGCATCAGCGAGAAGTGGCGCAAGACGGGCGAGATGGCCGAGGTGCGCAACGCGCACTCCGGCGACGAGGGCTTCGCCCACACCGAGCGCTCCGACCGCGGCATCGGGTGGCGCCTGAAGATGATGCTCAAGGGCGAGGAGAAGTTCGGTCGCTCCGTGGCGAAGTCGCAGGTGCTCAAGGACATCGACGACAAGAAGGCCGCCGAGCAGCGGGCGGCGAAGGTCAAGGCCGGCCAGCTCCTGCCCGAGGGCGTCACGTGCGCCGTCGGGGACAAGATGCTCGCCGTCGGACCGAGCGTCGCGGAGGCGGAGAAGTTCTTCGAAGGGCTCACGATCGCCGAGCTCGAGGCGGAGCTCGCGGCCGAGGCCACGCGCAACCCGCCGCGCAACTCCCCCGGGTGGCTCGAGTTCATGGAGGAGCAGGTCGTCCGCAAGGAGGCCCGCCAGGCCGTGACGAACGCGCCGAAGAGCAAGCAGAAGGCCCGCAAGCGCTCGAGCTCCGCGCCGCCCGCGCCCCAGGGCAAGGTCGAGTCGCAGCCGGTGGGCTCGTGAGCTTCCTGCTCGAGGTCGGCCAGGTCTTCGCCGAGCTCGGGCGCGAGGTCGAGGTGGACACGGCGTCGTCGACGCTCGCCGTCGAGTCCGCGCTGCCCGAGCAGTCGCGGCTGCTCGTCGTCGTGCGCCCCCTGACGCAGGCGCTGACGATCTACGCGGTGCACCCCCGCGAGGTCCCGGCCGAGCGGCTCGCGGCCCTCGCCGAGCTCGCCGCGCGCGCGAACGCGACCGAGTTCACCGTGACGATCGAGCTCGACCACGCCCAGGGCACGGTCTCCACGCGCGCGGGGCTCGAGCTCCTGGGCGTGGAGCTCACCCAGCTCGACGCCGAGTCGATGCTCGGGGTGCTCGTCGCGGAGGTCGAGTCCGTCGCGCGGTGCTACACCGGCCCGATCGACGCCGTCGTCGCCGGCGAGGTCTCCCCCGCGACGGCCGCCGCCCAGGGCCTCGCCGCCCGCCGCGACGAACGCTTCGCCGAAGCCACCCCCACCCCCACGAAGTAGCATGCAACCCCACGAAGTAGCGGGATTACTCGCGAAGTAGCAGGCAATCCCGCGAAGTAGCAGGTTTTCCGTCGAAGTAGCACGCTACTTCGCGTGCTGAAGCGCTACTTCGCGAGGTGGGGTGCTACTTCGCGGGGTGGGGCGGGTGAGGGGGTTAGTTGATGATGGTTTTCGTGGCGCCCGGGTTGACGATCTGGATGACGCCGCCGTAGGCGCACTGGCACTGGGCGCCCATCGTCACGGCGGGCTTGCCGCCCACGAGCGTCTTGGTCGCGCCGTTCACCCACGGCGTGGTCACGGGCACGCACGGCATCGGCGTCAGCACACCGAGCGCGGCGGCCGTCGCTGAGGCCACCTGAGGATTGGCGATCGAGGTGCACATCCCGAACGGCGGCACGTTGACCAGCGGCGCGGAGTCGCTGATGGTCGCGGCGGGCCGGCCCTCGATCAGCACCTTGGGCGTGGGCAACGGCGTGAGGGTCGACGGGGCGACGCCGAACGAGCACGTCATCATGGCGGCCTGGACCGCGGCGGGGCCTCCCATGGCTACCTCCTAGAGCTTCGAGCCGGCCACGCTCCCCGTGAGCGGCTCTCCGGTGGTCGTCACGAAGCACGTGACAGTGCGGTCGGAACCCTCCGACCAGGAGCGCGCGGACGGCGCGAGGAAAGTGGTCCACAGCGCCGAGTCGCGCAGGTCGACACCCACGTAACCGGGGAACTCCTCGGCGCACGCGCCGTCGGCGAACGCCTTCATCGCGGCGTCGCCGGGGAACTGGGGCGTGTCCTCGTCGGGATCCGTGGGGAACACGACGCGCGCGAACACCTCCATGTGGTGCTCGGTCTCGCAGTCGACGCGACGCAGCTCCGCGAGCTCGATCGTGACGTCGCTCGGGCTCAGGACGCAGTCGCCGGGCGCGAGCTCGAACACCGAGACCATCTCGCCGTCCTCGCCCCCGCCGAACAGCGAGCATCCCGCGAGAAGCGCGACCGTGCCCACCGCGACGAGCGCCCGGCCGGTCGCGGCGCGCGCGGAGCGGGTGACGGGCACTGCTGACCTCCGGGGCTCACGGTCACCCGCGGCGTGCGGGCGGCGCGAGCAGCCTAACCGGCGCTCGCGCGCCGGAGCATCGGTAGTTGTTGCGTAGTCTCCCGGCGTCGACAGGGGCGTGCACGACGACGGCGAGCCGGGGACCGTCGTCGTCGTCGGACCCCCGCTCTTCGCCTGCCCCACGTCCCTGTCCCCGACGGGGCAGGGACCCTCCGGGAATGCACCCGGGCGGGCGCACCGTTGGGCAGTCATGGACATCGACGACATCCCCCTGACGCGGATCGACGGCTCGGCCACGAGCCTGCGCGAGTTCGCGGGCCGGACCAAGCTCATCGTGAACCTCGCCTCGCGCTGCGGCTTCACCCCGCAGTACGAGAAGCTCGAGGCGCTGCAGCGCACGTACGGCGAGCGCGGCTTCACGGTGCTCGGCTTCCCGTCCAACCAGTTCGCGCAAGAGCTCGACTCCGACGCCGAGGTCGCCGAGTACTGCTCCACCACGTGGGGCGTGACGTTCCCGATGTTCGCGCGCACGGACCTGCACGGCGCGGACGCGCACCCGCTCTACGCGCGCCTCACGCAGGTGCCCGACGGCGAGGGCCGGGCCGGTGACGTCGCATGGAACTTCGAGAAGTTCCTCGTCACGCCCGACGGCGCCGTCCACCGCTTCCGCTCCGCCGTCGAGCCGGACGCCCCGGAGATCGTCGAGCTCATCGAGGCCGCCCTCCCCCGGCCCTGACCCGGGTCCGGCGCCACTCGCCGCGCCGACGGTGTCTCTTCGCGACGGGGCGTGGGGCCGATGGGGTTCAGCCACACCACTGAGACACCCACGAGCCACACCAGCCCCACCAGTCACACCCACCGTCGCGAAGAGACAGCAGCACCCGGGCAGGAAGGGGCGCCGGCGGGCGCGGGACGGGCCGGGGTGCGGGCCGGCGGGTACCAACCAGTGGGCGCCCACGCACGACTCGAACCCGGCGCCACTCGCCGCGCCGACGGTGTCTCTTCGCGACGGGGCGTGGGGCCAATGAGGTCCAACCACACCAGTGAGACACCCAGGAGCCACACCAGCCCCACCAGTCACACCCACCGTCGCGAAGAGACAGCAGCACCCGGGCAGGAAAGGGTGCCGGTGGGCGCGGGGAGCGACGGGCTACGCGGTGGCGAGCGCGTCGGTGAGCAGGGCGACGAGCGCCTCGAGCTGCACGTCCACCGAGCTGGCGTCGTCGTCGTCGGCCCCGTCGAGGGCCCGCGCGGCGAGCCCCGCCTTGGAGTCGATGAGCTCGGCGATCTTGGAGTCGATCGTCTGCGCGGCGATGATGCGCCACGCGGTGACGGGCTCGTCCTGGCCGATCCGGTGGATGCGGTCGATCGCCTGGGTCTGCTCCGCGTTGGTCCAGGACAGCTCGGCGAGCACGAGGTTCGAGGCCACCTGGAGGTTGATCCCCACACCGGCGGCCATGAGCGAGCACACGATGATCGACACGTCGGGATCGTCCGTGAACGCCTCGATCGCGGCGTCGCGCGCCTTGCGGCTCTGGTCCCCGCGGATCGAGGTGTACCCGATCCCCCGCTCGGCGAAGGTGCGCTCCGCGTGGTCCATGACGTCGAGGTGCTTGGCGAAGAACACGACCTTGCCCACGTTGCGCGCGAGCTGGGCGGCGTAGTCGGCAGCGAGCCCGGCCTTCGCCTGGCCGATCTTGCGGACCATCGTGAAGACGTTGTCGCCCGTCTTCTGGTCGCTCGTGTCCTTGAGCTCGGACGCGGCGACGCGGCGGGCCAACGCGACGTCGACCCCGCCCCCGGACGAGCCCTCCCCGCGCGCCTCGAGCGCCGCCCGGTACCGCGAGACGAGCCGCTTCGCGAGCGCCTCCTCGGCCGCGCGGATGGAGCGGCCCGCGGCGCCGTCGAGCTCGACCGGGATGTCCGCGACGCGCCGCGCGGGGATGTCCGCAGCGACGTCGATCTTGCGCCGCCGCACGATCCCCTCCTCGATGACGGCCTGCCGCGCGGCCGCGTAGAAGCCCGGGTCCGCCGGGGTGAGCCCGGTCTCCTCGAGGGCCACCTGGAGCGAGCCGAGCGGGGTCTCGTCGTCGATCCAGCCGAGGAACTGCCAGATCGCCCGGAAGTCCTCGATGTCGTTGATGAGCGGCGTGCCCGTGAGCGCGAGCATGAGCGGCCGGCCCACCCGCGCGCGCAGCTCCTCGGCGATCGACAGCACGTGCTGGGAACGCTGCGACGACTTGTTCTTGATGAAGTGCGCCTCGTCCACCACCATGCCGCGGAAGCCGAAGCTCGAGAGCCACCCGACGTGCCGGTCGAGGATCTCGTAGTTGACGATGATGACGTCCGCGAAGGCGTCGAGGTGCTCGCCGTCGCCGTGCACCACGGTCGAGCGCCGGCCCGGCGTCCAGATCGCCACCTCGTGCGCCCAGTTGGTCTTGACGACGTTGGGGACGACGACGAGCAGCGGGTAGGCGTTCGCGGCCTGCGCGGCGAGGAGCGCCTGGGCGGTCTTGCCGAGCCCCGGCTCGTCGGCGAGCAGGAACGTGCGGTGCCCGCGCGCGGCGGCCGCGACCGTCTGGGACTGGTGCGGCATGAGCTGGCGTCCCGCGGGGACGGGCACGGGGCGCGGTTCGGGGAGCGTCATGCACGACGGCGCCCCCGGGGCGGCGACCTCGAAGGACCGGAAGAGCGGTTCGAGGAGCTCCCAGCCGGCGAGCCTGCGGGGCCGCGCGGCGAGGCGCTCGGCAGCGGCCTCGAAGTCCGGTGCGAGGAACGGGTTGGCGCGCTGGCGCTGCAGCACGGAGACGGGGACCACGCGCTTCTCGGCGCCCGGCGGCGGGGGCGGCGGGGTCTCGGGCTCGGGCTCCTCGGGGGCCTCGAGACCGGCCGCGCGCAGCACTGTCGCCTTGAGGGCGCGCGCCGCGTCGGAGACCTTCGCGTCGTCCGCGAGCAGGGCCAGCAGGGAGGTGTCCCGGGCGGCGATCTTCGCGAGCTGGGTCGCGACGCCGTCCAGTCGCTTGAGCTCCTGGGCGCGCTTGCCCTCCGCGAGCTCGCCGTCGGACATCACGCGCGCCTTCTCCTCGCGCACGAGGAGCGCCACGACCTGGAACTTCGCCTTGACGGACGGGCGCGTGGGCGGGCGGCGCACGGCGTTGTCGACCTCGCGCGCGACGCCCGCGAGGACGGGGATCAGCCCTTCGGTGTCGCGCGGGGTCCGACGGCGGGCCCCCGAGCCGTTGCGCGCACGGCTCGAACCCTGCTGGCCTGAGGCCACATCTCCTCCTTCGTGCGCCGCGGGTCCGTGGCGGACCACGGCGCTGGTGCGGTCGGCAGCACCGACCGGCCGGGGTGCGCAAGAACGCTGCCCGACGTCGGGCCGCCGGGCCGTCGGCTCGACGCAGACCCCTGTGCTGCTCCCGGGGGCCGTCGGGACGGCGACTCACGACCGGGAGACCTCGCAGACCTCCGCGCAGGCCGCGTCGATCGTCGAAGCACGGCCAGCCTACCGCCGCGCGGGCACCTGCGGCGATGGGTGGGCGGGTGAGTCGTGCGCACCGGGCCCGGTCGCGTCCGGCCGGGGCCCGCAGAAATCCGTCGCGCCCCGATGTCGATCGCGGCCCGGCCCGTTCGACGTCATAGTGAGGAGGGCGACCGACGCACTCCCAGCCAGAAGGGACCAGACCATGAGGTACATGCTCATCATGCGCTCCACCGCCGAAGCCGTCGAGGCGTCGAAGCAGATGGACTTCGAGGAGATCTTCAACGCGATGGGCGCCTACAACGAGTCGCTCGTCAAGGCCGGTGTGATGGTCGGTGGCGAGGGGCTCTCCGACGCGTCCGAGGGGGTGGTGGTCGACTTCGACTCCGAGGAGCCGATCGTCACGGACGGCCCGTACGGCGAGATCCACGAGCTGTTCAACGGGTTCTGGCTGCTGGAGGTCTCGAGCAAGGAGGAGGCCGTCGAGTGGGCGAAGCGCTGCCCCCTGGGACCGGGCTCGAAGCTCGAGGTGCGGCGCGTGACCGACGAGTCGGACTTCGCGGACCTCGAGGGGAACGAGTACCTCGAGAAGGAGAAGCAGTGGCGCCGCGAGCTCGGCGCGGAGTGACCCGCGGGCCCCGAAGGGCCCGGTCGCCTCGGGCGGCCAGGGTCGCCGCGGACCGCCGTCGTCGGCCCCGTCGCACGTGGTGACGGACGTCGCCCGCACCGTCGAGGCCGTGTGGCGCATCGACGGCGCACGCGTGGTCGCGACGCTCGCGCGCGTGACGGGGGACCTCCCCCTCGCGGAGGACCTCGCGCAGGAGGCCGTCGCGGACGCGCTCGCGCAGTGGTCCGACGACGGCGTCCCGGCGAACCCGGCCGCCTGGCTCACCGCGGTGGCCCGGCGCAAGGCGATCGACGCGTGGCGGCGCGCCGAGCGGCTCGACGCGCGGTACGCGGCGATGGCCCGCGACCTCACGGAGGTGAGCGAGGACGTGTGGGAGCCCATCGACGACGACGTCCTGCGGCTCGTGCTCACCGCGTGCCACCCGGTGCTCTCGCGCGAGTCGCAGGTCGCGCTCACGCTTCGCGTGGTCAGCGGCCTGACCAGCGAGGAGATCGCGCGGCTGCTCCTCGTGCCCGTGCCCACCGTGCAGGCGCGCATCACGCGGGCGAAGAAGACCCTCACCGCCGCGCGCGTGCCCTTCGAGGCGCCCGAGCCCGCCGAGTGGGGCGAGCGGCTCGGCGCCGTGCTCGGGGTGGTGTACCTGCTGTTCACCGAGGGGTACGCGGCGACGTCGGGCGACCGGTGGATCCGCTCCGAGCTGGCCGGCGAGGCGATCCGGCTCGCGCGCGTGCTCACGGGCCTCGTCCCCCGTGAGGCCGAGGCGTGGGGGCTGCTCGCGCTCCTCGAGCTGCAGGCCTCGCGCTTCGCGGCGCGCACGGGGCCCGACGGCGCGCCCGTGCTCCTCGCGGACCAGGACCGCTCCCGGTGGGACCGTGGGCAGATCGCGCGCGGCCGGGCGGCCCTGCGCCGGGCCGGCGAGGTGGGCCGCGGCCTGGGCCCGTACGGTCTGCAGGCCGCGATCGCCGAGCAGCACGCCGTGGCCCCGAGCCTCGCCGAGACCGACTGGCCACGGATCGTGCTGCTCTACGAGGCGCTCGGGCGCGTCGCACCGAGCCCGGTGGTCGAGCTCAACCGGGCGGTCGCCGTCTCGCAGGCGTCCGGGCCGGGCGAGGCGCTGGGGTTGGTCGAGGCCCTGTCCGACGGCGGGGCGCTGCGCGGCTCGCACCTGCTGCCGAGCGTCCGGGGGGAGCTCTTGGCACGGCTCGGGCGCGTCGACGAGGCGCGCGACGAGCTCATGGCCGCCGCGGGACTCGCGCGCAACGAGCGCGAGCGGGCCGTGCTCCTCGCGAAGGCCGCGGCGCTGTGACGCGAGGTTGCGCCGTGGTGCACGTTCACCTGCCCGTGCCCGCCGAGGAGGCATGGGCGCTCGTCACCGACGTCCGCAACCACGCCCGGTGGGTGCCGCTCACGCGGGTCGATGCCGCGCACGTGCTCGGCGTCGGTGACGTCTTCACGGCCGTGACCGGGCCTTGCGCGCGGCGCAGCGGCGCGGGACTGCCGGACCGCATGGTGGTCGAGCGGCTCGTGCCACCCACCGCAGGACGGCCTGGACGCGTGCGGTACCGCAAGCTCGGCCCCGTGCTGCTCGGCACGGCGGAGGTGGGGGTGCGGTCCGACGGCGAGCACGCCGAGCTCGAGTGGATCGAGGACGTGCACGTGCGAGGCCTGCCGCGGGGCGCGACGGCCTGGTTCGTGCGGCCGCTGCTGGGGCTGATGCTCCGCGTGGTGGTGCGGCGGCTGCAGTCGGAGCTGCGCTCGCCCGCGGAGGGCTAGCGTCGTCACGTGGGCACCGACGACTACCTCGAGCTGAACCGCACCAACTGGGACGCGCGCGCGGCGGTGCACGCCTCGCACTACGGCTTCGATCGCTTCGTCGAGGACGCCGAGCACCTGTCCGGCGTCGTCCGCTTCGACCTTCCGCGCCTCGGTGACGTGGCCGGGCTCGACGTCATGCACCTGCAGTGCCACCTCGGCACGGACACGATCAGCCTCGCGCGGCTCGGTGCGTGCGTGGTGGGCGTGGACCTTTCGGGGGCCTCGCTCGCAGCGGCGCGCGGACTTGCGGAACGCGCGGGGGCCGACGTCGAGTACGTGCAGGCCGACGTGTACTCCGCGCCCCAGGCCCTGGGCGGGCGCACCTTCGACCTCGTCTACACGGGGATCGGGGCGATCTGCTGGCTGCCGAGCATCACGCGCTGGGCCCGGACGGTCGCCGCGCTGCTGCGGCCCGGTGGGCGGCTGTTCATCCGGGACGGTCACCCGGTGCTGCTCTCCGCGCTGGCAGTGCGCGTGGGCGAGGAGCACCCCGACCGCGCCCAGCAGCCGTGGATCACCGGGACCGGCCAGGCCACCGTCGCGCTCGAGCTGCCGTACTTCGAGCAGGCCGAGGGCGTGACGTGGGACGAGGAGACGAGCTACGCGGGTCGGGACGCCGTGGCCCAGCCGAGGTCGGTCGAGTGGAACCACGGGCTCGGGGAGATCGTCACGGCCCTGCTCGACGCCGGGCTGCGGCTGACCCTGCTCGAGGAGCACGACTGCGCGCCGTGGGAGGCCCTGCCCGGGGTCATGGTCGAGGACGCGCGCGGTGAGTGGCGCCTGCGCGAGAGGCCCGAGCGGCTGCCGGCGACGTTCACGCTCGCGGCGGTGAAGGGGCGCGCTTCGTCGGAGTGACGGGGGCCGGTGGGCGTGCTCTCGTCGGCCCGGCCCGTCAGCCGGACTCGGGGGCGGCGCCGAGCTTGCGCAGCGCGTCGAGCAGCGCCACGAGCTCGTCGTCGTCGAGCGGAGCGAACAGCTCCGCCGCGGCACGCTGGTAGCTGCTGACCCACTCGCGGGCCAGGGACTCGCCGTCGGGGGTCACGTGCAACAGCACCGATCGCCGGTCCTCGGGGCTCGGTCGACGCTCGAGCAGGCCTTCGCGGACGAGCCCGTCGACGAGCGTCGAGGCCGTGCCCTGCGCGATGCCCACCGCGTTCGCGAGCTCGGTGAGGCGGACCGGCTGCGACCGCGCCACCTCGACCACCACGCGTGAGCGCGGGGTCGAGACGCCGTGGGCGCCGAGCCGTTCGTCGAAGCGGCGCACGAGCACCTTCGCCGTGCGGCTGAACTCGTCCGCCACGTCGGCGGCCGTCACGGTCCCTGCCTTGCGTGCCATCACGCACCGCCCTCCTTGACGTCGCGATCGCCACCAGGTTACATAGGTCTCAATGTATTGATGTGAAACTATTTGACTGCGATGCATGGGACGGCGGGCCTCGACGCCCCGTGCCGCTCGTGCATTCCGAACGGAAGGACCATCCCATGAACATCTTCCTCACCGGAGGCAGCGGCTTCGTCGGCGGCGCGCTCCTCGAGCGCCTCCTCGCCGAGGGCCACCACGTCAAGGCACTGGCGCGGTCCGAGGCGAGCGCACAACGCGTCCGCGCGGCGGGTGCCGAGGCCGTGCGCGGGGACCTCGCCGAGCTGCTGGCGCCCGACGGTGCCGCGTGGCTGGCGCAGCTCGCCGACGTGGACGCCGTCGTGCACACCGCGGCGCACATGGAGTTCTGGGGACCCGACGCGCTCTTCGAACGTCTCAACCACGCCCCCACCCTCGCCCTGCACGCGACCAGCGTCACGGCCGGCGTGCGTCGCTTCGTCCTCGTCAGCGCCGCCTCGGTGTCGGTGGGCAGCCAGCGCCGGCCCGTCGTCGACGAGTCGACCCCCGAGGGCCGGCCGAACATCGCGTACAGCAGGGTCAAGCTCGCGACCGAACGCGCACTCCTCGCAACGCCCGCGGGGACCACCGAGCTCGTGATCCTGCGGCCACCGTTCATCTGGGGACGCGGGATGGCGACCATCCACGGCTTCGTCGAGGCGGCGCAGTCGGGCCGGTTCGCGTGGCTCGACCACGGCCGCCACACGGTCGACATGGTCCACGTGGACAACCTGGTGGCCGCCGTCGTCCTCGCACTCACGCGCGGACGGCACGGCGGCATCTACCACGTGACCGACGGCGCGCCGATGCCGATCCGCGACTTCCTCACCCCGCTGCTGGCGACCCAGGGCGTCGACCTGTCGCGCAGCCGCAGCGTCCCCCGCGCCGTGGCCGCCCCGCTCGCCGCCACGCTCGACGGCGCGGCTCGGCTCCTGCGGCGACCCACCGCGCCGCCGCTGACCAACTGGCTCGTGAGCTTCACGGGCCGCGACCGCACCTACGACATCACGGCGGCGAGGACGGAGCTCGGCTACGTCCCCGAGGTGAGCCTCGAACAGGGGCTCGCGCAGATGGCCGCGGCGTGAGCGCCGGGGCCAGCTTCCTCGGAAGCCGTGCCTCTCGCGTTTCGGGTCCGCCGTCGGGCAGGAGTGTCAAAACCATGGCGGAAGTGCCATGCTTTTGACATGTCTCAACGGCGGCCCCTCTCGCGTGACTCCCTCCTGGACCTCGCCGAAGCCCAGAACGGCCTGGTCACCCGCCAGCAGGCCATCGCGGAACTCGGGATTGACCCGACCGCGATCGACGCGCTCATCGCGCGCGGCCGACTCGAACGCGTCGCCCGAGGCATCTACCGATACCCGCGCGTCCCCGGCGTCGAATACGAGGGATACCAAGTGGCGCTCCTGCGAACCGGCGACGCTGACGCCGTCCTCAGCCACGAGACCGCCCTCGCGATATACGAGATTAGCGACGTCAACCCGTCGCGCTACCACGTGTCCGTTCCCCGAGCACACCGCATACGCAGAAGCGACAACGACCGATACGTCATCCATGTGCAGCGTCTACCGGCCCTACAAGTGACGTGGTGGCAGCAGATGCCCATCGTCACCCCGGCAGCAGCCATCGAGCAGTGCCTGGAGTACGGCACACCGACATACCTCCTGCGACAGGCTCTTGACCGCGGCGCGCGCACCGGAGCGGTCCCACGATCTGAGCTGACCCGGCTCACCGAAGCACTGGATCGACGTGCCTGAGTCCCGCCGCCCGCCGCGCCCACTGTCCGAGCTGAAGCCCAAGGCGAACCCACCAGCGTCGGTATCGGTCCTGTCACAGTGGATCAACCACGCCGAGCGCACGCTCGGCGTGCCCGCCGCCGGCGGAAGGATGGGCTGGCTCGTCGCGTCCACCATCGTCATCGCCGCCCTGCAACGCGCAGTCGACACGGCCGGCACACCGACCTTCTTGCTCAAGGGTGGGACCCTCCTCCAGCACCGGCTCGGTATGAACGCGCGCGCGACCAGCGACGTCGACGGGCTCGTCCGCGGAGACATCGACGAGTTCCTTGACGCCCTCGACAACGCCCTCGCCGTGCCGTGGGGACCGATCACGCTCACACGCTCGGAGGTGGAGGTCGTCAAGACACCGACTCGAGTGATCCAGCCGCGCCGCCTGTACGTCCACGTGGGCCTTCGTGGCCAGCCGTGGCGAAAGGTCCAGATCGAGCTCGCTCCAGACGAGGGCGGTGCCGGGGACTCGCCTGAGACCGTCATCGCCCCCGAACTGGCCGGCTTTGGACTCACGGGCCCCGATGAGCTCGTCGCGCTGGCAATGCGCTATCAGATTGCCCAGAAGATTCACGCCTGCACCGACCCACATGACCCTCCGACTTGGGTGAATGACCGCCCGCGCGACATCGTTGACTTGATCCTGCTTCGGGAACTGGTCACTGCGGAAGGCACACCGAGCCTCTCCGAGATCGCCGAGGCGACCCGCGCCGTGTTCGAGGCACGCGCCACCGACGCTCGCACGCTGAGACGAACACCACGTTCCTGGCCCGCGGCCGCAGTCGCGCACCCGCACTGGCCCGACGACTTCAACCGGGCCGCCAAAGACGGTGGCATCGCACTTGAGCTCGATGAGGCCGTCGCCCTGGTCAACGGCTGGCTCGTAGAGATTGCCGCCTCGGAGCACTAGGAACTGGGTGTTCCCAGCCTGGGCACCGTCAGAAGTCGGAGCATGCCACGCAGCGAGCCAATAGCTGGCCCGCGTCCAAGAACTTCAGCTCGATGTGTCCCAGACGCGGGTCGACGTCGTGTAGGTCGCCTTCCAACCTCAAGTCGACAGCCTCGTTCGCGGGGGGCGGCTCGCTCGGACAATGACGTGGGCAGCGGCGAACATCACCGCGCTTCGTCGCCGTCCTCCACCTCCCCGCTGCCGTCGCGCGAGAACAAGGGGCTTGACGCAACCTCGCAAACAGCGTCCCGCGGCGGGAGTGTGAGTTAAGTCCGCGATCCCTTCTCAAGCCGTGCCGAGATCTCGGCACGCGCGACACCTCGTCGAGGCGCAGTTCGAGTGCCACCCGATGGGCAATTCCGCCCGCACTTACGTTCTCACGAGGCGCAAGCAGCTTGGCCCCATGAGCACAGAGCAACTTGTTGGACGGGCCCCTGCGAATCACCGCTACCAACCACACGGCCGGTCGGGGCGTCTGTAGCTACTCGCGCGCGCAAGCCTCCCTACGCTTGAGCACTCCTCGCTGGCGGCGTTCGTCGCGATGCCAGCGCCCTCAACCAACTAGGCCCAGGAGACGTTTAGCCTCGGCAATGAACCGCGCCTCCGCGCCCTCGACGTCGGGCGCGTCACGCCTAGGGTTCGGCCACCAGTACCGCTTGTAGTACTGATCTAGCCAGTCGCGGCCCGCGCTGTAAAGTTGGTCATCGACGAGCAGCCGGAGGTCAGCCAGCGCCTGCTCCGCCTCGACCTCGACGTCCCACGGGTCCGGTTCGGGCGTGTGGTCGTCCCCACGAAGGTGCTGCTCCAGCTCGAATGCCTGTGCCCGCAGCACTATGCGGCGCATCTCAGCAGCAAAGCGCACATAGGCTGACTTCAGGTCGTCGTATCGCCTCTCCGCACGGGCATGGTCGTGGTCGGCGCGAGCAACCGACAGCTCATGCGTGCGCTGTTCGGCGGTAAGCCATGCCTCGTGCTTGCGCCGCCGCCCCTCCAAGAGCCACTGACCGACGATGCCGACCACGGCGACCGCCACCGCTACTACACCTGCGATCTGGGCACCCAGGATCACGGCTTGCGCTTCTTCCACGGAGGCTATTCTGCCGTGAACCAGCGTGAGACGTCGTCCTTCGCTTGCGACCTGTCGCAGCAATGAACGCAGTGATTTCAACGGTGTGATGCGCTCACGTGGTATGGCTGCGTCAGCCCCCTACAGCTTTGCTGCTTGGTCCCACATCCAGAGTTCCTCCCTCCGGTCGGCACATCGGCCGCCGCCCGTACCCGTAGGCGCTGCGCATCGTCGCGACAGCCCGAGATTCGTACGACGCTCTGCTCCGTCAGACCGTATGCGCGGGAGGAGATTGCGCCTCTACTCGTCGGAGCCGTCGACGGTAGGTGCTGGTCGTCTCGCTCCGGGACGGTCAGCGGGCCCGTGGATGCGCTTCGACGCTCACGGGACTAGTCCGTGGGCGCGACGAGACGATCAGAGGGTGGGCGATCCCAAACTACAACGATTCGTGCGTCCACCCGCACCCGTCCTGTCCTTCACAGGTCGTCCACGCGCTGAGACAGGCAACTGACCAACGCCCGACCAATCTGACGCGACTCCTGCCGCCGCCCGGTATCGGTTTCCGTATCAGATCTGTAAAGACTCCACTGTGCGCCTGGGCAGATTCGAACTGCCGACACCCGCTTTAGGAGAGCGGTGCTCTATCCCCTGAGCTACAGGCGCGGGGCCCGACGAGCCTACCGGTCGCCCGCCGGTGCAGCGAAGCCCACGCGCTCCCCGGCCATGCACCGGCCCACAAGGACACAAGGTGTGCGGTTGCTGACGGATGGCGTCAGCAACCGCACACCTTGAGTGTCCGACGGCGGGGAGCCGGGGCTCGGGCGAGCCCGGGGCCCCGCGCGGTCAGGCGGTGGGGCCGGACTGGCCGGCGGCCGGGGTGTCGTCGTCGGGAGCGGTCGGGGCCGCGTCCGCGAGGATCAGGTAGACCTCGCGGCGGGTCTTCTCGAGGACCTCGAGGGCCGCCGCGACCTGGGTCTCCGAGCCGACGCGGGCCACCTGGCGCACGGCGTCGGCCAGCGCCTCGACCCCGGAGCGCAGCTCGTGGCGGCGGTGCGGGGCGTGGGCGGCGGCGTCGTCCCACGGGGTGCCGAGAGCAGCACGGTGAGACTCGACGTACTCGCGGCCGGCGTCGGTCAGCGAGGCGAGGTTGCGCCCGCCCTCCGCCGTCGTCGTCACGAGGCCCTCGTCCGTGAGGAGGCCGATCGCGGGGTAGACCGCGCCGGGGCTGGGCCGCCACGCGCCGTCGGAGCGCTCGGTGATCTCCTGGATGACCTGGTAGCCGTGCATCGGCTGCTCGGCGAGGAGCAGCAGGATCGCCGAGCGGACGTCGCCGCGGGCGGCTCGCCCACGACCGCGACCGCGCGGGCCGCCCGGGCCACGACCGCGGCCACCCGGGCCGAAACCGGAGCCGCCGGGGCCGAAGCCGGGGCCTCGCCCGCGACCGCCACGCCCGCCGCGCTCGGGGTCGACGTCGGGGCCACCGGGGATGAAGTCGTCACGACGGCGGCTCCCGCGCCCGAACTCGTCGTGGTGGCGCCGACCGCCCCGGACGGGTCCGGCGGTGAGGTCGACGGTGAACTGGGCCTCCGCGCGGGGGCCGAAGGATGCCGGGCGCTGCCGGCGGGGCTGGTTGAAGGATGCGTTGCGCATGGGGGTCTCCTGATGATCGGAGCGTCCGGCGGCCTGGAGCGGCACGCCGGGCGACACGTGCGGCTCGGGGCGGTTACCTCACGCCCTGATTCGAGCCTCAATCCGTATCGACACGCTAACGATATATCGCTGACACATCGCTGTCAACCCTGGGCGGACACGAAACAGGAAGGGTTCGCACCGCCATCCGTCACGAACCCTCCAGGACCCCCAGCCGCCCGGCCGCCCGCGCGCCGCACGTGCCGACCCGGCCGGAATGACGAAGGGTTCGTGACGACATCCGTCACGAACCCTTCCGGCCACACCCCGGGGCGGCAGTCCCGGGAGCTAGAAGAGGGCCGCGAGCCCCGCACCCACGAGCAGGCCGCCCGCCACCAGCAGCGCGACGGACTCGACCCCGCCCAGGTTCAGCTCGAGACCCTCGGCCAACCGGCCGAGCGGGGCCTCGACCCGCCGTCGGGCAACGCGGAAGCCCACGGTGACCACGAGCAGTGCGGCGCTCGCCACCACCACGTACGCGAGGACCCCCAGGGCGATCGACCCGAAGCTCACCCGCGTGAGCGCGAGATAGACCCCGGCGCTGGCCCCCAGAGCGAGGTTCTTCAGGTCGAGGGCCGCGAGCGCGAAGCCCAGACCGCTCGCCTTGGCCGGATCGGCATCGGCGGCGCCCGCCACCCACGAGGGCCAGCGCGCGGGCTCCCCCGGCCGGGGACGCGCCCGCCACCGGCGCACGGCGAGGTTCCACGCGAGGAGCCCGAGCGCGAGGAACAACAGCCCGCCCACCACGGAGTACGCCGTCCCCGTGAGCGACCCCGTGACGAGTGCGGCCACCGCGGCGACGAGACCCACCACCGCGAGCAGACCGACGAACCAGCCCGTGAGGAACCCCCAGTCGGGCGCCATCGACACGGGCGCGGCGAGCGTCATCCTGATCACCCCGAACACGGCCACGGGCGAGACCGCCACCGCGAGCGCGAGCGGGAGCAAGAACTGGAGCAGAGAGGTCACGAGCACAACCTTCGGGCGAGGTGGAGCAGAGCCGATAAGACGATACCCAGCAGAACCCGGACATGCCGGACAAGGCTGGGCGCTCCCACCCGGCCGCCCTTCCCCGCGCGCGCAGGCTCGGGGTGCGACGATGTGACCATGGCGATCGACACGACGGCCGGCCCGAGCAACCCCGTGTGGGTGCGCCGCTCCGGCCCCCGGACCTTCACCGGCCACAACCCGCGCGGCGCGAACGTGCAGCTCGCCGCGTCGGGCGTCGAGGGCGAGTACTTCACGCCCGGCGAGCTGCTCAAGGTCGCCCTCGCGGCGTGCAGCGCGGTCACGGCGGAGGCGCCGCTCGCGCGCGCGCTCGGGGAGGACTACGACGTCGAGGTCCGGGTCGCCGGCGCCTCCCACCCCACCGAGGACCGCTACCCGGCGCTGCTCGAGGAGATGCTCGTGGACCTCGGCGGCCTCGAGCCGGCGGCGCGCGAGCGCGTGCTCACCGTGGTCCAGCGGGCCATCGACGGGCACTGCACCGTGGGTCGCACCCTCATGCAGAGCGCGAGCGTGGACCTCACGATCGAGACGGACCGCTGATGCCCCGCGCGTCGATCGAGCCGAGCAAGCCGGGCGAGCCGCGCAGGCCGCGCATCCCGAACCTCGTGCAGGTCGTCTCGGCCGCCCTCGACAAGGCCGTCACCATCCCGAGCGAGGTGGTCCACGCCCACGTCGAGAAGGTCCGACGGCGCAACCCCGGGGCCACCCCGGACGAGGTGCTGACCCTCCTCGAGCGCGAGTACCTGGTGATCTCCTCGACGGCCGGTGGTGCCGTGGGCGCGGCGGCGGCGATCCCCGCCGTCGGCACGGGGGTGGCCGTCACGCTCACGGCCTCGAACGTCGCGACCTACTTCGCGGCCTCGGCCGCGTTCGCGCTCGCCGTCGCGGACGTGCACGGCATCGAGGTGGACGACGTGGTCCGACGTCGGGCCCTGCTGCTGACCACCATCCTCGGCGAGGACGGCGCGAAGGCCGTGGGCGAGCTCAACCTGTTCAGCTCGGGGCGCTGGGCCACCCAGCTGCTCACGAAGCTGCCGCTCGGCACCGTGAAGGCGGTGAACTCGACGCTCACCAAGCGGCTCGTGCGCACGCAGGCCACCACGCAGGGGGCGCTCGCGTTCGGGCGCATCATGCCGTTCGGCATCGGGGCCGTGGTCGGCGCCACGGGGGCGCGCGCCCTGAGCAAGACGGTGATCCGCAACGCGCGCAAGGCCTTCGGTGCCCCGCCGTCGCACTTCCGGGAGGTCATCGAGGTCGTCGAGGCCGCGAGCGAGAGCCAGCCCCCGCTCGAGCTGCCCACGGGGCAGCGCGTGCTCACGGGGCAGCACGTGCTCGCGGAGCCGCACGGCCCCGCGAGCCCCCGAGCGGAGGACTAGCTCACCAGCGGTGGTGCACGTGCGGGCGGATGTCCTCGTCGTAGATCGCCGCGAGCGCGCGCGAGGCGTCCTCGGACAGCGGCGGCATCGCGGCAGCCGCGGCGTTGGACCGGGCCTGCTCGGGCCGGCTCGCCCCGGGGATCACCGTGGTGACGCCCGGCTGGTCGATGATCCACCGCAGCGCGAACTGGGCCGTCGAGATGTCGCTCATCGCGGCCCGGTCCGCCACCACGGACACCCGCTGCGCGGCGAGCACGCCCACGTGGTAGGGCACGCCCGCGAAGGTCTCGCCCACGTCGAACGCGGAACCGTCCCGGTTGAAGGAGCGGTGGTCGTTGGGCGCGAACTCGGTCGCGTCGTCGTAGCGGCCCGTGAGCAGCCCCGAGGCGAGCGGCACGCGCGCGATGATGCCCACGCCCGCCTCGGCGGCGGCGGGGAGCACGCGCTCGAGGGGCTTGCGGCGGAAGATGTTGAGGATGATCTGGATGCTCGCCACGTTCGGGCGGGCGATCGCCGTGAGGGCCTCCTCGACGGTCTCGACGCTCACGCCGTACGCCGCGATGCGCCCCTCGTCCACCATGGTGTCGAGGGCGTCGTAGGTCTCGTCCTTCGACAGCACCTCCGACGGCGGGCAGTGCAGCTGGACCAGGTCCAGGGTGTCCACGCCGAGGTTCTCGCGGGAGCGGTCGTTCCAGCGGCGGAAGTTGTCCGCGGTGTACTCGCCGGCCACGTGCGGGTCGGCGCGGCGGCCCATCTTGGTGGCCACGAACAGCCCGTCGCGCCCGCGCGCGGCGAGCACCTGGCCCACGAGCCGCTCGGAGCGCCCGTCCCCGTACACGTCGGCCGTGTCGAGGAAGGTCACCCCGGAGTCGAGCGCGGCGTCCAGGACCGCGAGCGCGTCCTCCTCGGCGACGTCACCCCAGTCCGCCCCGAGCTGCCAGCAGCCGAGCCCCACCACACTGACGGGCCGCTGCGTGCGACCAAGAATCCGTTGTTCCATGAGGAGCAAACCTACCGTGCGGCGGCGGCAGAGAAGATCACGCAACGGATCGCGGTCGTCGGACCCCGAGACGCAACGAATCGCACCCCTGCCCGCAACGACGCGCAACGCCTGGCCGACCCCCGCGGTCCTACCCTCGGAAGTACGAGCGTCGGCCGCGTCGAGGAGGTCCCATGAGCATGCCCGCAGCGCCCGGGAAGTCACCCCGCCACTACCTGATGTGCGAGCCGGTGCACTACACCGTCGCGTACGAGATCAACCCCTGGATGCACCCCGAGCTGCCCACGGACACCGGCCTCGCGCTGCGCCAGTGGCACACCCTGTACGAGACGTACATGCAGCTCGGGCACCGTGTGGACCTCATCCCCGCGATCGAGGGCCTGCCGGACATGGTCTACGCGGCCAACGGCGCCACCGTCGTCGACGGCCTCGTGTACTCCGCGAGGTTCCGCTACCCGCAGCGCCAGGCCGAGGGTCCCGCCTACCAGAAGTGGTTCGCGGACCAGGGCTTCGTCACGCACACGGCCGCCCAGGTCAACGAGGGCGAGGGGGACCTGCTCGTGGCGGGCGACGTCATCCTCGCGGGCACCGGGTTCCGCACCGACCGGGAGGCGCACACCGAGCTCGCCGCGCTCACGGACCGCGAGGTGGTCACGCTCGAGCTCACCAACCCGAGCTACTACCACCTCGACACGGCCCTCGCGGTGCTCGCCCCGGACCAGATCGCCTACTACCCCGGCGCCTTCTCCGCGGCCTCGCTCGCCGAGCTCGAGCGCCGGTACCCCCACGCGATCCTCGCGACGGACCGCGACGCCGTGGCGCTCGGGCTCAATGCGGTGAGCGACGGCGAGAACGTCGTCGTCGCCCCCGGTGCCGTGGACCTCGCCGACGCCCTGCGCGAGCGCGGCTACCGCCCCCTGCCCGTCGACACCTCCGAGCTCCTCAAGGGCGGCGGCGGCGCCAAGTGCTGCACCCTCGAGATCCGGCGATGAAGTCCTTCCTCGCCCCGAACTACGCTCCGCTGCCCGTCACCCTGACCGCGGGCGACGGCTGCTGGGTGGTCGACGAGCGCGGCGAGCGCTACCTCGACCTGCTCGCGGGGTACTCGGCCCTGAACTTCGGCCACCGCCACCCCTCGCTCGTCGCGGCCGCGCGCGCCCAGCTCGAACGCCTCACGCTCACCTCGCGGGCCTTCGACCACGACCTCCTCGAACCCTTCGCGCGCGAGCTGTGCTCCCTCGTGGGCGGCTCGATGATGCTGCCCATGAACACGGGCGCCGAGGCCGTCGAGACGGCGATCAAGGCCGCCCGGGCCTGGGGGTACGAGGTCAAGGGAGTGCCCGACGGCGAGGCCACCATCGTGGTCGCGTCCGGCAACTTCCACGGCCGCACCACCACGATCGTGGGCTTCTCCGACGACGACGACGCCCGCCGGGGATTCGGCCCCTACGCACCCGGGTTCCGGGTGGTGCCCTTCGGGGACGCCGACGCGCTCGCGGCCGCCATCGACGCCACCACGGTGGCCGTGCTGCTGGAGCCCGTCCAGGGCGAGGCCGGCGTCGTCGTGCCCCCGCCGGGCTACCTGCCCGCCGTACGCGCCGCGTGCACCGCCGCCGACGTGCTGCTCGTGCTCGACGAGATCCAGTCCGGGCTCGGGCGCACCGGCACCCTTCTGGCCGCCGAGCTGTGGGGGGTGCGCGCCGACCTGACCCTGCTGGGCAAGGCCCTCGGGGGCGGGATCGTGCCGGTGTCCGCCGTCGTCGGCGACTCGCGTGTCCTGCGCCTGCTGACGCCCGGACGCCACGGCTCGACGTTCGGGGGGAACCCGCTCGCGTGCGCCGTGGGGCTCGCCGTGGTGGACCTGCTGCGCCGCGGGTCCTTCGTGGAGCACTCGCGCGTGCTCGGGGCGCACCTGCACGCCCGGCTCGACGAGCTCGTGGAGCGCGGGCTGCTCAAGGAGTCGCGCGGCGTGGGGCTGTGGGCCGGGATCGACGTGGACCCGGCGGCGGGGACCGCGCGGGAGGTGTGCGAGGCGCTCATGGCGCGGGGCGTGCTGGCCAAGGACACGCACGGCCAGACCATCCGCATCGCCCCGCCCCTCGTGATCCGCAAGGCCGAGCTCGACGACGCCCTCGACACCCTGACCACGGTCCTCACCCCCCGCTAACCCCCCCCCCCCCCCCCCCCCCCCCCCCCCCCCCCCCCCCCCGTACAC
>Ga0222423_1000610_pt1 | contig 22229 bp, 19 predicted proteins | sample 3A0metagenome_FD_182472 | JGI IMG/M metagenome (GOLD analysis project Ga0222423, IMG submission 182472) | Enriched microbial communities from leaf-cutter ant dump, University of Wisconsin, Madison, United States - 3A0 (version 2) | ecosystem: Environmental > Terrestrial > Nest > Insects nest >...
CGTCGACCGCCCGGTTCGCCGAGCGGGCCAGGGCCCGGCGCAGGCTGGCTCGCCGACAGCTCGCGATGATCGCCGGCGGCGTGGTGGGTGTGCTCGCGGTCGCCTGGCTGCTGTTCTTCTCGCCCGTCCTCGCGCTCGACACCGATCAGGTGACCGTCTCCGGGGCCGGGTCGGTGGTCGCGGTGGACCAGGTGCTCGCCGTGGTCGACAAGCGCGCCGATGTGCCGCTGCCGCGCCTGGACACGATCACGATGCGCGACGAGATCCTGGACGTGCCCGGCGTCCGGGGTGCGCGCGTCATGCGCGACTGGCCGCACGGCGTCTCCGTGACGCTGGTCGCTCGAGAACCCGTCGCCGCGGTCCCGGACGGTTCGCGGTTCGCGCTGCTCGACATGGACGGCGTGCAGGTGGGACGCGTGGACAGCGCCCCGAAGGGTCTGCCCGTCGTCGACGTGCCGGTGGGGGACAAGCGCACCCTCGACGCGGTGCTGTCGGTGCTCGAGCAGCTGCCGGACAAGGTGCTCGCGGACGTCAAGAACGTCTCCGCCCGTACGCAGGACACCGTGACGATGAACATGCGTGACGGCGTGCGCGTGGACTGGGGGAGCGCGGCCCGCACACCGCTGAAGATCGCGGTCCTCGACGCGCTGCTCGACTCGAAGGCGGGCAAGGACGCGAAGGTCATCGACGTCTCGGCCCCGGAGCTCCCGGTCACGCGGTGACGGCGTCGAGAACTGCCCGATGCTCGTCGGCGACACGCGCGGCGCGGTCGTTGATCGGCGGCAGGTGGCGACCTACGGTCACGCACTGACAGCACACCTGACATAACTATAACCCTCAACCTGAGGGTGAAGGTTGAATCCGGAGTCGGCGCGTCGGCCCCGAGAACACCGCGGCCAGGCCGCGTTCAGCACCGAGAACGAGAGGCACCCACCGTGGCAGCTCCGCAGAACTATCTGGCGGTCATCAAGGTCGTCGGTATCGGCGGTGGCGGCGTCAACGCCGTGAACCGCATGATCGAGGTCGGCCTCAAGGGTGTCGAGTTCATCGCCGTCAACACCGACGCCCAGGCCCTGCTCATGTCCGATGCTGACGTCAAGCTCGACGTGGGCCGCGAGCTCACGCGCGGTCTCGGCGCCGGCGCGGACCCCGAGGTCGGCAAGAAGGCCGCCGAGGACCACGCGGAGGAGATCGAGGACGTCCTGCGCGGCGCCGACATGGTCTTCGTCACCGCGGGCGAGGGCGGCGGCACGGGCACCGGTGGTGCGCCTGTCGTGGCGCGCATCGCCCGCTCGCTCGGCGCGCTGACCATCGGTGTCGTCACGCGTCCGTTCACGTTCGAGGGCCGCCGGCGCTCGGTCCAGGCCGACGCCGGGATCGACGCGCTGCGCGCCGAGGTCGACACGCTCATCGTCATCCCGAACGACCGCCTGCTGCAGATCTCCGACCGGTCCGTCTCGGTGCTGTCCGCGTTCCACTCGGCCGACCAGGTGCTGCTGTCCGGTGTCCAGGGCATCACGGACCTCATCACGACGCCGGGTCTGATCAACCTCGACTTCGCCGACGTGAAGTCCGTCATGCAGGGCGCGGGCTCGGCGCTCATGGGCATCGGCTTCGCCCGGGGGGACGACCGCGCCGTCCAGGCGGCCGAGATGGCGATCTCGTCGCCGCTCCTCGAGGCGAGCATCGACGGTGCGCACGGCGTGCTGCTGTCGATCCAGGGTGGATCGGACCTCGGCCTGTTCGAGATCAACGAGGCCGCCCGTCTGGTGCAGGAGGCCGCGCATCCCGAGGCGAACATCATCTTCGGTGCCGTCATCGACGACGCCCTGGGCGACGAGGTCCGCGTGACCGTCATCGCGGCCGGGTTCGACGGTGGCTCGCCGCAGGTCCGTCGCGACTCACGCGCGCTCGGCCAGGTGAGCGGAGCCGCCGCGCCGCGCCAGGTCGCCGCGCCCGCGTCGGTCGAGCCGGCCCGCGTGCCCGCGCCCCGCACGGAGGCGCCCGACGAGCTGACGGCGCCCGTCCCGGCCGCGGGCCCGAGCACGTCGAGCCAGCCCGTCGTCCCCGCGTTCCTGTCCACCGAGGCCGAGCCCGTCCCGATCACGGGCGCGCTCGAGGTGCCGCGGATCTTCTCGGAGGACGCCCCGCGGCGTGAGCGCGAGCGCGACGAGCTGGACGTGCCCGACTTCCTCAAGTGAGTTGACGTGATCGACCAGGTGGACCTCGGCCCGGGTGTCCGGGCCGGGTTCACCGATCGGCACGGCGGCGTCAGCCTGCCGCCGTACGACGGGCTCAACCTGGGTGACCACGTCGGCGACGACCCGGCTGCGGTCGCCGAGAACCGGCGGCTCGTCGCCGAGTGGCTCGGCGCGCCGCTCGTGCTCGCGCACCAGGTGCACGGGAGTCGCGTCGTCGTGCTCGGCTCTCCGGCGGACGTCGGCGAGGCCGACGGTCTCGTGTCGGTCGACCCCGGCGTCGCCGTCGGGGTGATGGTGGCCGACTGCGTCCCGGTGCTCCTCGCCGACGACGTGGCGGGCGTCGTCGGCGCCGCCCATGCCGGCCGGCCGGGCCTCGTCGACGGCGTGCTGCAGGCGACCGTCGCCGCGATGGTCGAGGCGGGGGCACGTGCGGAGCGCATCGTCGCCGTGCTGGGGCCGAGCATCCAGGGCGTCTCCTACGAGGTGCCCGCGGCGATGCGGGACGACGTGGGGGCGCGGGTGCCGGGCACGGCGACGACGACGTCGTGGGGGACGCCCGCGCTCGACCTGCCGTCGGGCGTCGCGGCCGTGCTGGCCGACCAGGGGATCGCGGCGGTTGTCCGGAGCGACGCCGACACGTTCGTCCGTCCTCACCTCTACTCCTTCCGGCGCGAGGGAAGGACCGGCAGGTTCGCCGGTGTGATCAGGCCCTTGACAAAATATGGGATCACCTGAACGGCATGCGACTTCGGGCGTGTCGCGCCTGAGGGCTCGACGCTCGCGTTGCTAGCGTGGTCGACGAACTGGACCCCCGGTGACCACGCCGGACCCGGGTCCTGACGCTATGCCGGAGCTGTCCGGGGGAGGGGCGAAGGCCATGGCCGGAGCGCTGCGCAAGACGATGCTGTACCTCGGGCTGGCCGACGACCGCGGTGAGCACGAGGAGTACCTCGACGAGTACGACGGGGGAGAGATGCCGGCAGAAGAGCACGAGCACGAGGCCCAGGTCACGCCGCTGCGACCCGCTCGCGTCACGCACGCGCCGGTCCAGGAGGCGCCGTCCGCGGGTGAGCTTCGTCGCATCACCACGATCCACCCACGCTCGTACAACGACGCCCGCAAGATCGGTGAGGCGTTCCGCGAGGGCATCCCGGTGATCATGAACCTGACCGACATGGACGACGCGGACGCGAAGCGGCTGGTCGACTTCTCGGCGGGTCTGATCTTCGGCCTGCACGGCGCGATCGAGCGGGTGACCGCCAAGGTCTTCCTGCTCTCGCCGTCGCACGTCGAGGTCTCGGGTGAGGCGGGTGCGCGCGATCCCGGTCAGCGCGCCGGCTTCTACAACCAGAGCTGATTCGTGCGGGTAGTCCTGTCCGTCGCCTACCTGGCGCTGCTGATCTTCTTCATCCTGCTGCTCGTGCGGCTGGTGCTGGACTGGGTCCAGGTCTTCGCGCGCTCGTGGCGGCCCACCGGGTTCGTGCTGGTGATCGCCGAGGCGACGTACACCGTGACGGATCCGCCGCTGCGTCTGCTGCGGCGGATCATCCCGCCGCTCCGGATCGGGTCGGTGGCGCTCGACCTGGGCTTCATGATCCTGTTCATCGCGTGCACGATCGGGTTGTCGATCCTGGGCCGCTACGCGATGTGAGACGTGCGTGTCGGTGCCGCCGGGCTCACCGTGCCGGGTGGACGGCGTCGACGAACGCATCCCCTGGGGGAGTGCCACCCCCGCAATGTCCGCTACGGTGAGCCGAGGTGGTCGGTGGACTGCCCCGGCCTGACCAGTACGACCGACAGAGGTGACGACGATGGCGCTGCTGACCGCAGACGAGGTGCTGAACAAGAAGTTCCAGGCGACCAAGTTCCGCGAGGGCTACGACCAGGACGAGGTCGACGACTTCCTCGACGAGGTCGTCAACACGCTCCGTGACCTCCAGGGCGAGAACGAGGACCTGAAGACCAAGCTGGCCGCCGCCGAGCGCCGCATCGCGGAGCTCAGCCGCGCGGGTGCCCAGCAGGCCGCTCCCGCCCCCAAGCCGGAGCCCGAGCCCGAGCCGACGCCGGCCCCCGCTCCCGAGCCGGTCGTCGCCGCTCCCGCGCCGGCCCCGGTCGCCGCGGCCCCGGTCGCTGCGGCGCCGCAGCGCGGTGGCAACGAGCCCGAGTCCGCGACGGGCATGCTCGCCCTGGCGCAGAAGCTGCACGACGACTACGTCCGCAGCGGCCAGGAGGAGTCCGAGCGGCTCGTCGGTGAGGCCAAGAGCCAGGCCAACCGGATCGTCCGCGAGGCCGAGGAGACGTCGCAGCGCACGCTCGGCCAGCTCGAGCAGGAGCGCTCGCTCCTCGAGCGCAAGATCGACGAGCTCCGTGTCTTCGAGCGCGACTACCGGACCCGTCTGAAGAGCTACCTCGAGAACCTGCTCGGCGACCTCGACAACCGCGGCAGCGCGCTGCCGCCGGCCCGCCCGGGCCAGTCGCAGCCGGGTGGCGACGCCCACAACCTCTGACCTCAGCCGGAGCGACGTTCACCGCGTCGCTCTGACCAGCACCGACACGCCACGCCGGGTGAAACCGGCGTGGCGTGTTGTGCGCATTCGCTAGCGCGCCTACAGTCACGTGACCTTGACAGACAGGGGGGCCGTCATGGCCGTCAACGACTCCATCACCGCCGTCGACCTGACCGACAGCAAGGAGCTCGCCAAGCTCGTCCGCGCATTCCCGGTGCGCGAGGGCGAGAAGCCGTGGACCGGCAAGGAGGTGCGCGACGTCGCCGACGAGCTCACCGCGGACATCGACCGGCTCACCGGCGAGCTCGCGTCCGCGGACGCCGAGCTGTCCAACCTGCTGCGCAACTCCGGTGACGGTGCGGGCGACGACCAGGCCGACTCCGGCTCGTCGGCGCTCGAGCGCGAGCAGGAGCTGGCGCTGGTCATCAACACGCGCGACATGCTCGGCCAGACGCAGCGCGCCCTGGCCCGCATCCAGGCCGGCACGTTCGGCACGTGCGAGTCCTGCGGCAACGCGATCGGCAAGGCCCGTGTGCAGGCGTTCCCGCGCGCCACGCTGTGCGTCACGTGCAAGCAGCGGGAGGAGCGGCGCTGAGGCGCCCGTAGACTCCTGCGGTGCAATCCATCTCGCCTGCGGCGCCCTCCTCCTCGCCCGCGGCGGCTCGTCGCCGCCTCGTCGCCACGCTCGTGTCCGTGACCGTGCTGGTCCTGCTCGTCGACCAGCTCACCAAGGTCTGGGCGTTGGACTCGCTGACCCCGGGTGAGCGCACCGACGTGCTGGGTGGCTGGCTCGGCCTGGAGCTCGTGTTCAACCCGGGTGCCGCGCTGTCGATCGCGACCGGGATGACCTGGTTGCTGACCCTGGTCGCGGCCGTCGTCGTGGTCGTCATCGTGCGGGCCTCGCGCCGCATCGGCTCGGCCCTGTGGGCGGTGTCGTTGGGCCTGCTGCTGGGCGGCGCGCTCGGCAACCTGATCGACCGCATGTTCCGGCAGCCCGGGATCGCGCGCGGGCACGTCGTCGACTTCATCGCGTACGGCGACTGGTTCGTCGGCAACGTCGCCGACATCGCGATCGTCGTCGCCGCCGTGCTCATCGTCCTGGCCGTCGTGCTGGGCATCCACCTGGACGGCACGCGCGAGGGGGCGCGAGCGGACGACAGGAGCGACGCTCCCGCGGAGCCCGACGGCGAGGCGCGCACCGGTGCCTGAGACGCGCGCGCTGCCCGTCCCTGACGGTCTGGCCGGCGAGCGGGTCGACGCGGCCCTGTCGCGGCTGCTCGGCCTCTCGCGCACGCGCGCGGCGGAGATCGCGGCCGCGGGCGGCGTCCGGGTCGACGGCCGTGAGGTGGGCAAGTCAGACCGGCTGGTGGCCGGCGCGTGGCTCGAGGTCGAGATCCCCGAGGTCGCGCCGGCCGCGATCGAGGTCGTGGCCGAGCCCGTGCCCGGCATGGTCGTGCGGTACGACGACGACGACCTCGTCGTCATCGACAAGCCGGTGGGCGTCGCCGCGCACCCGTCGCCGGGCTGGACCGGGCCGACCGTCGTCGGGGCGCTGGCCGCGGTCGGGTACCGGATCTCGACGTCCGGGGCCGCGGAGCGCCAGGGCATCGTGCACCGACTCGACGCGGGCACGAGCGGGCTCATGGTCGTCGCGAAGAGCGAGCACGCGTACACGGTCCTCAAGCGCGCGTTCAAGGAGCGCACGGTCGAGAAGGTCTACCACGCGCTCGTCCAGGGGCACCCGGAGCCGACGACCGGCACGATCGACGCGCCGATCGGGCGCCACCCCAGCTCCGACTGGAAGTTCGCGGTCGTCGCGAGCGGCAAGCCGAGCGTCACGCACTACGAGGTGCTCGAGATGCTCCCCGCGGCCTCGCTGGTCGAGGTGCACCTGGAGACGGGCCGCACGCACCAGATCCGCGTGCACTTCTCGGCCCTGCGCCACCCCTGCGTCGGCGACCTCACGTACGGCGCGGACCCGTCGCTCGCGGCGCGGGTGGGGCTGACGCGCCAGTGGCTGCACGCGATGCGACTGGGGTTCCACCACCCCACCACGGGCGAGTGGCTCGAGCTCACGAGCGAGTATCCCCAGGACCTCGCGCACGCTCTGGCCGTGCTGGGCGAGGGGTACCGGTGACGGTCGTCGTCCGGGTCGAGGACGAGTCCCAGCGCGCCGCCATGACGGCGATCCGCATGGCCGTGTTCGTCGAGGAGCAGGACGTCGACCCTGCGCGGGAGATCGACGAGCTCGACGACGACCCCACGACCGTGCACGTGCTGGCGTCGGCGGACGACGGCACGCCGCTCGGCACGGCCCGTCTGCTCGCACCGCACCACGACGGCGAGCCGGCTCACATCGGCCGTGTCGCGGTCACGGCAGCCGCACGCGGGCTGGGCGTCGGCGCGGCGCTCATGACCGCGCTCGAGGACGAGGCGCTGGCCCGGTTCGGGGCCGAGCGTGACGGTGTGCGGGCGGTCGTCGTCGAGCTCAGCGCGCAGGAGCAGGCCCTCGGTTTCTACGAGCGGCTCGGGTACGTCGCGCGGCCGCAGAGGTACCTCGACGAGAACATCTGGCACCGCGACGCGGTGAAGATCGTCACGTCGTCGTCGGACCCCGCGGGGCGCTCGGAGAGTGTCACCGGGGCGTCGTAGGATCGCCCGCATGGCTGCTGCTGGAGGATCCGACTTCGTCCACCTCCACGTGCACACCGAGTACTCGATGCTCGACGGCGCGGCCCGCCTGGGCGACCTGTTCGCGGAGGTCGAGCGACTGGGCCAGACGGCCATCGCGACGACGGACCACGGCTACCTGTTCGGCGCGTTCGACTTCTGGGCGAAGGCCACGGCGGCCGGCATCAAGCCGATCATCGGTGTCGAGGCCTACGTCACGCCGGGGACCAGCCGGTTCGACCAGTCGCGCGTGCGGTTCGGTCAGCAGGGCCAGGAGGCCGACGACGTCTCCGCGCGCGGTGCGTACACGCACATGACCCTCCTGGCCCGCAACAACGAGGGCCTGCACAACCTGTTCCGCGCCAGCTCGCTCGCCTCCCTCGAGGGGCAGCTCGGCAAGTGGCCGCGCATGGACCGCGAGCTGCTGTCGACGTACGCGAACGGCATGATCGCCACGACCGGCTGCCCGTCGGGCGAGATCCAGACCCGGCTGCGGCTCGGTCAGTGGGACGAGGCCGTCCGCGTGGCGGGCGAGCTGCAGGACATCTACGGCAAGGACTACTTCTACGTCGAGCTGATGGACCACGGGATCGAGATCGAGACCCGGGTGCTCAAGGACCTGCTGCGGCTGTCGGAGACGATCGGCGCGCCGCTGCTGGCCACCAACGACCTGCACTACGTCAAGCAGGAGGACCGCGGCTCGCAGGACGCCCTGCTGGCGATCAACTCGGGCTCGACGCTCACGGACCCGGACCGGTTCAAGTTCGACGGCGACGGCTTCTACGTGAAGTCCGCCGCGGAGATGCGGCGGATCTGGGCCGAGCTGCCCGAGGCGTGCGACAACACGCTGCGCGTGGCCGAGCAGTGCGAGGTCTCGTTCGACACGTCGGCCAACTACATGCCGAACTACCCGTGCCCGCCGGGCGAGGACGAGACGAGCTGGTTCGTCAAGGAGGTCGAGACCGGCCTGCACCTGCGCTACCCGGACGGCATCCCCGACGAGGTGCGCAAGCAGGCCGAGTACGAGACCGGCGTCATCACGCAGATGGGCTTCCCCGGGTACTTCCTGGTGGTCGCCGACTTCATCAACTGGGCCAAGGACAACGGCATCCGCGTCGGGCCGGGCCGTGGTTCGGGTGCCGGCTCCATGGCCGCGTACGCCATGAAGATCACCGACCTGGACCCGCTCCAGCACGGCCTGATCTTCGAGCGGTTCCTCAACCCCGACCGCGTCTCGATGCCCGACTTCGACGTCGACTTCGACGAGCGTCGGCGCGGCGAGGTCATCCGCTACGTGACCGACAAGTACGGCGAGGACCGCGTCGCGCAGATCGTCACCTACGGCACGATCAAGGCCAAGCAGGCTCTCAAGGACTCCGCCCGGTTGCTCGGCATGCCGTTCGCGATGGGGGAGAAGCTCACCAAGGCGATGCCGCCCGCGATCATGGGCAAGGACATCTCGCTGACGGGCATCTTCGACCCCGCCGACAAGCGGTACAACGAGGCCGAGGAGTTCCGCCAGGTCCACGCCGCCGACCCGGAGGCGCAGCGCGTCGTCGAGCTCGCCAAGGGCATCGAGGGTCTGAAGCGCCAGTGGGGTGTCCACGCCGCCGGCGTCATCATGTCCAGCGACCCGCTGATCGACATCATCCCGATCATGCGGCGCCCGCAGGACGGCGCGGTCATCACGCAGTTCGACTACCCGACGTCCGAGGGCCTCGGCCTGATCAAGATGGACTTCCTGGGGCTGCGGAACCTGACGATCCTCGACGACGCGCTCGAGAACATCGTCATGAACGACAAGGAGCCGGTGGTCCTGGAGGACCTCGAGCTGACCGACCGCAAGACGTACGAGCTGCTGGGCCGTGGCGACACCCTGGGCGTGTTCCAGCTCGACGGCGGCGGCATGCGCTCGCTGCTGCGCCTCATGCGGCCCGACAACTTCGAGGACATCTCCGCCGTCGGCGCCCTGTACCGCCCGGGCCCGATGGGTGCGAACTCGCACACCAACTACGCGCTGCGCAAGACGGGCGCGCAGCAGGTGACGCCCATCCACCCCGAGCTCGCCGAGCCGCTCGAGGACATCCTGGGCACGACGTACGGTCTGATCGTCTACCAGGAGCAGGTCATGGCGATCGCCCAGCGGGTCGCCGGGTACTCGCTGGGCCAGGCCGACATCCTGCGTCGCGCCATGGGCAAGAAGAAGAAGTCGGAGCTGGACAAGCAGTTCGAGGGCTTCTCCGGCGGCATGGTCGAGCGCGGCTTCTCGATGGCCGCGGTGCAGACGCTGTGGGACATCCTGCTGCCGTTCTCCGACTACGCCTTCAACAAGGCGCACTCGGCGGCGTACGGCGTCGTGTCCTACTGGACCGCCTACCTCAAGGCGAACTACCCGACCGAGTACATGGCCGCGCTGCTCACCTCGGTGCGTGACGACAAGGACAAGTCGGCGCTGTACCTCGGCGAGTGCCGGCACATGGGCATCACCGTGCTGCCGCCGGACGTGAACTCGTCGGCCGCCAACTTCACGGCCGTCGGCACCGACATCCGGTTCGGCCTGACCGCCGTCCGCAACGTCGGCGCCAACGTGGTCGACGCGATCGTGCGGGCGCGCGAGGAGAAGGGAGCCTTCACGTCCTTCACCGATTTCCTGGACAAGGTGCCCGCCGTCGTCTGCAACAAGCGCACCATCGAGTCGCTCATCAAGGCCGGCGCGTTCGACTCGCTCGGCCACCCGCGGCGCGCGCTGCTGCTCGTGCACGAGCAGGCCGTCGACGCGGTCATCGGCGTCAAGCGCAAGGAGGCCGAGGGGCAGTTCGACCTGTTCGCCGACGTGTTCGGCGGCGACGACGACCCCGGCTTCTCCATCGCGATCCCGGACCTGCCGGACTGGGACAAGAAGCAGCGTCTCGCGTTCGAGCGGGAGATGCTGGGTCTGTACGTGTCCGACCACCCGCTGTCCGGCATCGAGCACGTGCTCGCGGCGGCGGCGGACGTGTCGATCGCGACGCTGAACGCCGACGAGGCGCGCCCCGACGGCTCGACCGTCGTGGTCGCGGGACTCATCACGTCCCTGCAGCGCAAGATGTCCAAGCAGGGCAACCCGTGGGCCGCGGTGACGATCGAGGACCTCGAGGGCGCCGTCGAGATCATGTTCTTCGGCGAGACGTACCTGGCCTACTCGACGGTGCTGGCCGAGGACGCGGTCGTCGTCGTGCGGGGACGCGTGCGCCGACGCGACGAGACCATGCAGCTGCAGGCCATGGAGGTGTCGCTGCCGGACGTCTCGGTCACGGCGGACTCGCCGGTGGTCGTCTCGATGGCCGTCGCGCGGTGCACGCCGCCGCTCGTGGAGCGGCTGCGCGAGGTGCTCTCGACCCATCCCGGCGTCACGGAGGTCCACCTGCGCCTGACCCAGCCGGGGCGCGCCACGGTCATGCGGCTCGACGACGGCCTGCGGGTCGAGCGGTCGCCGTCGCTGTTCGGCGACCTCAAGGCGCTGCTCGGGCCGAGCTGCCTGGCGTCCTGAGCTCAGCCGACGGTCGCGGCGAGCTTCCCGCCGGGAAGGTCGACGACGACCTCGTCGCCACGGCGCAGCTGACGGCCACGGCGCAGCTCGGGCTCGCCGTTGACGCTCACGGCACCGTCCTCGATGAGCTCGCGGGCGGCCGAGCCCGACTCGGCCAGGTCGGCGAGCTTGAGGAACTGACCCAGCCGGATGGAGTCGTCGGCGATCGGCACGGTCGCGGTGTGCTCGTCGGGTGAGGGTCCAGTGATCATGCGCACAGTCTGCCCCGGGATCGGTCGTGGCCGGGCTCTCGCACGGCCGTGCGGCATAGACTCGGCGCGTGATCTCCCGCATCGACCTGCGCGGTCGCGCCCTGTCGCGTCGTGAGCTCCTCGCCGAGCTGCCTCGTGCCGAGGTGGACGTCGAGCATGCCGGGACGGTCGTCGCACCCATCATCGACGACGTCCGCGCCCGTGGCGCCGCCGCGCTGCGCGACCTCGCCGAGCGGTTCGACGGCGTGCGTCCGGTAGCCCTGCGCGTCCCCGCCGACGCGATCGCCGACGCGGTGCGCGTGCTCGCGCCCGAGGTGCGTGCGGCGCTCGAGGAGACCATCCGCCGCGTGCGCCAGGTCCACGGCGCGCAGGTCCCCGCCGACTTCACCGTGCAGGTGGCGCCGGGCGCCCAGGTGCGGCAGCGGTGGGTCCCCGTGCGGCGCGTCGGGTTGTACGTCCCCGGTGGTCTGGCCGTGTACCCGTCGTCGGTGATCATGAACGTCGTGGCCGCGCAGGCCGCCGGCGTCGGCTCTCTGGCCGTCGCGTCCCCGCCGCAGAAGGACGCCGACGGGCTGCCCGACGCCGTGGTCCTCGCGACGTGCGCGCTGCTCGGCGTCGACGAGGTCTACGCGGTCGGCGGTGCGCAGGCCGTGGCGATGTTCGCGTACGGCGCCGCGGGCTCCGAGCCCGTCGACGGCGAGACGCTCTGCGAGCCGGTCGACGTCGTCACGGGTCCGGGCAACGTCTACGTCGCCGCCGCGAAGCGCCTGGTGCGCGGCGTCGTCGGCATCGACGCGGAGGCCGGGCCGACGGAGATCGCGATCCTGGCCGACGGCGGCGCCGACCCCGTGCACGTCGCGGCCGACCTGGTCTCGCAGGCCGAGCACGACCCGCTCGCCGCCGCCGTGCTCGTCACGCCGAGCGTCGAGCTCGCGGGCGCCGTCGAGGCCAAGCTCGTCGACCTCGTCGACGGGACCTTCCACCGCGACCGCGTCGCGACGGCCCTGGACGGCCCGCAGTCCGCGATCGTCCTGGTCGACGACCTGGAGGCGGGCCTCGAGGTCGTCAACGCGTACGGCGCCGAGCACCTGGAGATCCAGACGGCGGACGCCGCGCAGGTCGCAGAGCGCGTGAGCAGCGCCGGCGCGATCTTCGTCGGCCCGTACTCCCCGGTGTCGCTGGGCGACTACATGGCCGGGTCCAACCACGTCCTGCCCACGGGTGGGTGCTCGCACTTCACGAGCGGCCTGGGGGTCCACTCGTTCCTGCGGGCGGTCCAGGTGATCGAGTACGACGCGGACGCGCTCGCCCAGGTGGCCGCGCCGATCGTCGCCCTGGCGCAGGCCGAGGGTCTGCCCGCGCACGGCGAGGCGGTACGGGCGCGTTTCTGACGGTGCGGGCCGTGTGGCCCGCGCCGTCCCGCAAGTGCACAGTAGGAGCACGACGACACGCGCCCGTGCAGCGCGAGGGAAGTGAGCGCTGAGAGTGACGCCATCCATGACAGGCAGTGCGGCAGGCAACGCCGTGTTCGAGCACCGCGACGTCGCGCTCCTGGCCGTGACCGCCGTCGAGGCGCCCGTGGTCATGCCCTCGGGCCGGTTCGACGAGCAGCTCGCCGCGACGCTCAAGCGCCTGCGCCTGCCCAAGGGTCTGCTGCGGCGCGTCGCCGGGGTGACCGAGCGGCGCTGGTGGGACACCGGCACGACGTTCGACGACGCCGCCACGCAGGCCGCTGCCAAGGCGCTCGCGGAGTCCGGGGTCGACCCGAGCGACGTCGGGCTGCTCATCAACACCTCCGTGACTCGTACGCACCTCGAGCCGTCGGTCGCCTCGCGCATCCACGACGGGCTCGGTCTGCCGTCGAGCGCACTCAACTTCGACATCACGAACGCGTGCCTGGGCTTCGTCAACGGGCTGACCCTGGCCGCGCAGCTCATCGACGCGGGCCAGATCCGCTACGCCGTGATCGTGGACGGCGAGGACCCGCAGCCCACCCAGGAGGCGACGATCCGACGTCTGTCCTCGGGCGACTCGACGCGCGAGGACTTCCTGCGCGAGTTCGCCACCCTGACGCTGGGGGCGGGGGCCGCGGCAGCGGTGCTCGGTCCCGCGAGCCTGCACCCGGGTGCGCACCGCGTGCTCGGCGGCGTGTCGCGGGCGGCCACGCAGCACCACACGCTGTGCGTCGGCGGCCCTGACGGCATGTCGACCGACCCGCAGGGTCTGCTCGACGGCGGCCTCGAGCTCGTCGTCGACGCGTGGCACGAGGCCGAGCCGCGCTGGAACTGGAACGCCGCGGACCGGTTCATCACGCACCAGGTCTCGACCGTGCACACCAAGTCGATCGTCGACGCGCTGGGGCTCGACAAGCGTCGCGTGCCGACGACGTTCCCGCTGTGGGGCAACGTCGGGCCCGCCTCGCTGCCGATGACGCTGGCCGCCGAGGCGGACTCGCTGTCCGCGGGGGACCGCGTGGTCTGCATGGGGGTCGGCTCGGGCCTCAACACGGCCATGACGGAGATCGTCTGGTGAGCTCGCACGGCACAGCGGCGTCCTTGCCTCCGAGCGGGCTGCCGGGGCTGGATCCTGCCTGGTCGCGGGTGGTCCGCACGCCGTCCGGTGCATGGCACGTCCTCGACAACGCCTCACGGCTCGAGGCCGAGCCGGTCGGCACGGTCCTCGCCGTGCACGGCAACCCGACCTGGTCGTACCTGTGGCGCTCGTTCGTCGCCGCCGCGACGCGCGCCGAGCGGCCGTGGCGCGTGATCGCCGTCGACCAGCTCGACATGGGCTTCTCCGAGCGCACCGGCCGGCAGCACCGGCTCGCGGACCGTGTGCGCGAGCTCGGTGAGCTCACCGACGTGCTGGAGCTCGAAGGGCCCGTGGTCACCGCGGGTCACGACTGGGGCGGTTCGATCAGCCTGGGCTGGGCCGTCGACCACCCCGACCTGCTGGCCGGCGTGGTGCTGCTGAACACCGCCGTCTACCAGCCGCTGGGGGAGCGCGCCCCGGCGGCGTTGCGTCCCGCCATGGTGGGCGGCGTGCGGCAGGCCGCGACGGTCACGACGACGGGCTTCATCGACACGACGCTCGCGCTGGCGCACCCGCGGCTGGCCGGCCCGGTCCGCGATGCGTTCCGGCTGCCCTACCGGACCCCGTCGCGGCGGGCCGCGGTCGGCGACTTCGTCGAGGACATCCCGGCGACCGCCGACCACCCGAGCCGGCCCGAGCTCGAGCGCATCGCCGCCGGCGTGCGCGACCTGCGGGTGCCCGCGTTGCTCGCGTGGGGTGCGCGCGACCCGGTCTTCTCCGACCGGTTCCTCGACGACCTGCGCGACCGCATGCCGCACGCCGACGAGCACCGCTACCCGACCGCCGGCCACCTGGTCGCCGAGGACGAGGACGTCGCCTCCGGGGTGCTGCGCTGGCTGGACGTGCGCGTCGCGGCGGCCGACTCCGCGGCAACGCCCGCGCTTCCGCCGGCCGACGTCGCGCCCGTGCGCCTGCTGGGCGCGGCCCTCGACGAGCGCGCGCACGACGACGGCCCCGCGCTCGTGGAGCTGCGTGACGGCGGCAGCCGGACGGTCTCGTGGCGCGCGCTCGTGCGCCGCACCGGCGAGCTCGCCCGCGGTCTGGCGGCGCTGGGCGTGCGGCCGGGCGACCGCGTCGCGGTGCTGATCCCGCCCGGTGCCGACCTGACCGCCGTCCTGTACGCGTGCCTGCGCCTCGGCGCCGTGGTGGTCGTCGCGGACGCCGGGCTGGGGGTCAACGCGCTCTCCCGGGCCGTGAAGGCGTCTCGTCCCGTCGCCGTCATCGGCATCGAGCGCGCGCTGCTGGCCGCGAAGGTCTTCAGGTGGGCGCCGACGCTGGTCGCCGCGGGTCCGGTGCACCGCCGGTCCCGGGGGGCGCTCGGCGTGGCCGCGACGCTCGTCGAGGTGGCCGAGCTGGGGGCCGGGATCGAGCTGGACCCGATGCCGCCCGCACCGGACGACGAGGCCGCGGTGCTGTTCACGTCCGGGTCCACGGGCCCGGCGAAGGGCGTCGTCTACACGCAGCGCGGCCTCGCGGCCATGCGCGATGCGGTCGCGACCACGTACGGCATCAGCGCCGACCGCCCGTTCGTCGCGGCGTTCGCGCCTTTCGCGCTGCTGGGTCCGGCCCTGGGGGCGACGAGCGCGAGCCCCGACATGGACGTGACCGCCCCGCGCACGCTCACCGCCGCGGCGCTCGCGGCGGCCGTGCGCGCGGTGGACGGGTCGGTCGTGTTCGCCTCGCCCGCGGCGATCGTCGGCCTGCTCGAGACGGCCGACGACCTCGACGACGCCGATCGGGCCGCGCTCGCCGGCGTCGGGACGCTCCTGTCGGCCGGAGCGCCGGTGCCGAGCGAGCTCCTGCTCGCGGCTCGCGAGCTGCTGCCGGCCGCGGATCTGCACACGCCGTACGGCATGACCGAGATGCTGCCCGTCACGGACATCGAGCTGACGCAGATCCTGGCGGCCGGTGACGGTCCGGGAGTTTGTGTGGGTCGTCCCGTGGCCGGTGCCGCCGTGGCCGTGAGCGCGCTCGACGAGAGCGGTGCCGCGACGGGCGAACCGTCCACCGCGGTGGGCGTGCTCGGCGAGATCCTCGTCGGCGGTGCGCACCTCAAGGCCCGCTACGACCGGCTCTGGTTCACGCAGGACGCCTCGGCACGCGACGCAGGGTGGCACCGCACGGGTGACGTGGGCCGGCTCGACGCCGAGGGTCGGCTGTGGGTGGAGGGGCGGCTCGCGCACGTCGTCGTGACGGATGCGGGCGTCGTCACGCCCGTCGCCCCCGAGCGGGCCGTCGACGCCGTGGCCGGTGTCGCGCGCTCGGCCGTCGTGGGGGTGGGCCCCGTGGGGACGCAGCAGGTGGTGGTCGTCGTCGAGCCGGACGGCTCGTCGCGCGCCGGGCTGGCGCCCGCCGACCTCGCGGCGCGTGTGCGCGCCGCGCTCGACCTGCCCGTCCCCGTGGCCGCGGTCCTGACGCTGCCCGAGCTGCCCACGGACCTGCGCCACAACTCCAAGATCGGCCGCACGCGGGTCGCGGCCTGGGCCGACGCCGTCCTGGCGGGCCGCCGGGCCAAGCCGTGACCCGGACCGTCCTGGTCACCGGCGCGAGCGGCATGCTCGGCGGGGGCGTGGCGGCCCGGCTCGTCGCGGACGGGTGGGACGTCCGCACGCTGCAGCGACGAGGCTCCGGCGTCGCGGGAGCGGCGGACGTGCTCGGCTCGGTCACCGACCCGGACGTGGTCGCACGCGCGGTCGACGGCGTCGACGCGGTCGTCCACCTGGCGGCCAAGGTCGACATCGTCGGCCCCGAGCACGAGTACCGGGCCGTCAACGTCGAGGGCACGCGAACGCTGCTCGCCGCGACGCGGGCGGCGGGTGTCCCGCGCGTCGTCTTCGTCTCGTCGCCGTCGGTCGCGCACGTGGGGGGATCGCTCGTCGGGGCGGGGGCCGGTCCGGCCGAGCCCGCGCACGCACGGGGGCCCTACGCCCGCACGAAGGCGGCGGCCGAGCTGCTCGCCCTCGACGCCGACGCGCCCGGCCACCGGGTCCTGGCGGTCCGCCCGCACGTCGTGTGGGGGCCGGGGGACACCCAGCTGATCGGCCGGATCGTCGAGCGTGCGCGCGCCGGGCGTCTGCCTGTGTTGGGGTCGGGGGCGCCGCTCATCGACACGACCTACGTCGACAACGCCGTGGACGCGCTGGTGGCGGCCGCGGTGGCGCCCGACGAGGCCTATGGCGCGGCGTACGTCGTCACGAACGGCGAGCCGCGGCCCGTGCGTGAGCTGATCGAGCAGATCTGCGCCGCGAACGGCGTGCCGCTGCCGCGGTTGCGGGTCCCCGCGGTGCTGGCGCGCGGTGCGGGGGCCGCGATGGACGCGGCCTGGGCGCGCCTGCCGTTGCCCGGCGAGCCGCCGCTGACGAGGTTCGTCGCCGAGCAGCTGTCCACCGCGCACTGGTTCGACCAGCGGCGCACGCGGGAGGCGCTGCACTGGGAGCCGCGCGTGAGCGTCGACGAGGGCATCGCCCGGCTCGCCGAGCACGCGGGCGTCCCGTGGACGGCGCCGCACGCGTCGGCGTCGCGTCCCTAGACTCGGACGCGTGACAGCCGAACCCGTCCTGCCGCTGCGTCCCGAGCTCGCCGGGCTCGAGCCCTACGGGGCTCCCCAGCTCGACGTCCCGCACCTGCTCAACGTCAACGAGAACCCGTACGCGCCGTCGGAGCAGGTGGTCGCCGACGTCGCGGCCGCCGTCGCCGCCGCGACCCGCGGCCTCAACCGGTACCCGGACCGCGACTTCACGGCGCTGCGCGAGGACCTCGCGGCGTACCTGGCCGCCGAGTCGGGTGTCGAGCTGCCCGCCGAGCAGATCTGGGCCGCGAACGGCTCGAACGAGATCATGCTGCACGTCCTGCAGGCGTTCGGTGGCCCGGGACGCACGGTGCTCTCCTTCGGGCCCACCTACTCGATGTACCCCGAGTACGCGCGTGACACGTTCACCGGGTGGGTCGAGGCGCGGCGCGAGGAGGACTTCAGCCTGGACGCCGACGTGGCGCGTGCGGCCATCGCCGAGCACGCGCCCTCCGTCGTCCTGCTGGCGAGCCCCAACAACCCGACGGGCACGGCGCTGCCGGCGGCCACGGTGCTGGCCGTGCTGGACGCGGCGGCGGCGGTGCCGGGCGGCTGCGTCGTGGTCGTCGACGAGGCGTACGGGGAGTTCCGCCGCCGCGGCGTGCCGTCCGCGCTGGAGCTGCTCGCCGACCACCCGAACCTCGCGGTGAGCCGCACCATGTCGAAGGCGTTCGGCCTGGCCGGGGCCCGGCTCGGTTACCTGGCCGCGTCCACGCAGCTCGTCGACGCGCTGCGCGTCGTCCGCCTGCCCTACCACCTGTCAGCCGTCACGCAGGCGACGGCCCGTGCCGCGCTCGCGCACAGCGCGGAGCTCATGGCGCAGGTGGGGTCGCTGCGCGACGAGCGGGACGGGCTGGTCGACTGGTTGCGGGAGCACGGGCTGACCGTGGCGGAGTCCGACGCGAACTTCGTGCTGTTCGGGATGTTCGACGACCGCCGCGCGATCTGGCAGGGTCTGCTCGACCGGGGGGTCCTGATCCGGGTGGTCGGCCCGGAGGGATGGTTGCGGGTGTCGGTCGGCACCCGCCAGGAGATGACGGCGTTCAAGGACGCCCTGGTGGAGGTTGCCGGACTATGAGCGCGAAGCGCACCGCACGCATCGATCGTGCCACGAGCGAGTCCAGCGTGCTGGTCGAGCTCGACCTGGACGGCACGGGCCGCACCGACATCTCGACGACGGTGCCGTTCTACGACCACATGCTCACCGCCCTCGGCAAGCACTCGCTCATCGACCTCACGGTCAAGGCCACGGGCGACACGCACATCGACGCCCACCACACCGTCGAGGACGTCGCGATCACGATCGGTGAGGCGCTGCGTCAGGCGCTGGGGGACAAGCGGGGCATCTCGCGCTTCGGCGACGCCACCGTCCCGCTCGACGAGGCGCTCGCCCAGGCCGTCGTCGACGTCTCGGGCCGGCCGTACCTCGTGCACACCGGCGAGCCGGTCGGCCAGGAGTACCACCTGATCGGCGGCCACTTCACGGGTTCGCTCACGCGGCACGTGCTGGAGTCCATCGCGCACCACGCCGCGTTCAGCATCCACGTGCGGGTGCTCGCGGGCCGGGACCCGCACCACATCGTCGAGGCCCAGTTCAAGGCGTTGGCGCGGGCGCTGCGCTTCGCCGTGGAGCTGGACCCGCGCGTGGACGGCATCCCGTCCACCAAGGGTGCGCTCTGATGCCCGACGAGGGTGACGTCGAGCTCCCGGGAGGGGACGACGTCGTCGTCCCCGACGACCTGTCGTCGCTGTTCGCGCCCGCCGACGAGGTCCCGTCCGTCGCGCTCGTCGTGACGCAGGTGGCCCAGCCGGGACCGCTCGCCGCCGCGTGCGTGCTGGCGGGCGTGGCCGTCGACGTGGTGCCGTCGTCGGGCGGTGCGATCGCGGCCCTGCGCGACCCGGCGGCGGCGACCGAGGGCGCCGCCGCCATCTCCAAGCTGCTGCGCACCAACCCCGTCGTGCTCCTGGAACGACGCGAGGGCAACGTCCGGGCCGTCCGATGGACGAACGGCGCGGCGGGCGAGGAGATGCCGTCCGGCCTGCTGCTGGCCACCGGCCCCGGTGTCCTCGAGGACCTGCTGCTCGGGTCCGTCGCGGTGGGCGACCTCGAGGGCGTCGTGACGAGCGTCGGCATGTCGCGCTGGCGGGCGACCAGGCTCCTGGCGTCGTCGGCCCGCAAGCGCTGACCCCACCCGCGCGGGCGCGCGCGCTGCCGCGCGCCAGCGGGGGACTACAGGCTCGTCAGGAACGGGCGCAGCGCGGCGGTCGTCGTCTCGTACAGCGCGGCGCGTGCCTGGGCGACCTGCTCGCGGTAGCGCGCCTGGTCCGTGACGATCGCGGTGCTCAGCTCCGTCAACCGTGCCCCGAGCTGCGGGTCGGTGACCTCGACACCCCACTCGGGACGCCCGACGTCCTCGAGGAAGTAGCGCAGCTTGGCGTGCGAGATCAGGCTGACGATGGGCGTGCCGAGCCCGAACGGGATCATGCCGGCGTGCCCGCGCATGCCCACGACGAGGGCCGCGTCACGGTAGCGGCGCGTGGTCTCCTCGATGCCGAGCCGGAAGAAGCTGTCGACCGGGACACGCGTGCCGTGCTCGCGGAACAGGTCGGTCGCGATCTTCTCGTCCGGGATGGTGTGCGCTCCGACGCGGACCTGGGCGACGCCGTCCATCGAGCGCACGAACGCGTCGATCTGGGCGAGGAACGCGGCGTAGTCGTCCTTGAACCGCAGGGCCGAGCGGTCGTAGGCGATGTTGAGGTACACGACGTCGCGCGGTGCGCCCTGGCCGGCCGGGTCGGCGTAGGCGGTGCCGTCGAGCAGCCCCAGGACCGTCGTCGGGCACGGCAGGTAGGTGACCTTGTCCGCGAGGTCCGACGGGAGCAGCGCCCGCACGCGTTCGATGGAGCCCCGGTTGCGCAGCCCGACGAAGTCCGCGCGCTCGACCACGCGCGTCAGCGAGTCGCGGAACCGGGAGCCGACGAACTCCTGGCCGGGGAACAGGTTGTAGCCGACGGCCACCAGACCGAGCGGGACCCGGAGCCGCTCCAGGCTCGCGTCGGGGACGTTCCACTGCCAGCCCGAGCTGCCGTTGGGGGACGTGTCCGGCAGGAACAGGCCACCGCCGCCGACGAGCAGGCCGCTCGTCTCGTTGACGGCGTCGACCGCAGCCTCGTCGAACACCTGGTGGACGTGGACGCCGTGCCAGTCCGCGACACCTCGCACGTGGCCGACCGCCTCGCGGACCGCCACCGGGAGCAGGACGTCGCCGTAGTTGCCCAGCGGGTCCACGTAGAACGCGGCGTGCGACAGCGAGATGCCGTCGGGGTCCAGGGTCGAGGTCACGTCGGCGTCGGGCGTCGGGCGCGTTGCGCGGGCGTGCACCAGGCGGGCCTTGTGCCGCAGCGGTTCCAGCGCGAGCGCGGACCGCGCGTGCTCGCGGGCGCCGGTCAGGTCGCCGACGATCCACGCGATCTCGGCGAGCAGGACCTGTGCCTCGGCCGCACGGTCCGACGTCAGCGCCAGGCTCGCGGCCACCGCGGCGTCGTCGTAGCGGGACACGGCGCGGTACGCGGTCGCGAGCTCCAAGGCGTACGCGGGGTCGAGCCGACCGACCTCGAGCGCCCGGGACTCGAGCAGGGTGACGGCGGCCGCGAAGTCGCCCGCGGCACGCAGGGCCGCGCTCTCGCGCACCACCGCTCCCGACGTGCGTGCCTCCGGATCGGCGCCGGACGTCGCGCGCGCCTTGTAGGACCGCGCCGCCCCCTCGTCGGCGATCAGGCCCTGCTCGGTCAGGTGCGCACACGCCGTCAGGAACGCGCGGTCGCTCACGTCGTACCGGTGCCAGAGCGCCTCGAGCCTGGCGTACCCGTGCTCGCCGCCGTCCCACGGCTTGAACTTGCCCGTGAAGTGCAGGATCGCGGTGTCCTGCGGCGGCACCCCGCCCCGTCGCGTCGCGCGCTTGACCCAGTTGTAGCGGCGCGGCAGGCGCAGGTAGTCGCCGTCGAGGGCGGCGGTGATGACGCCCTGGTCGTGCCGCTCCAGCTCGTAGGCGCCGCTGCGCCCGATCGCGTCGAGCCGGTCCGCGAAGTCGCCGTCCGTGAACGTCTGGTCGAAGGCCAGCAGGCCGCTGTTGAGCTTGCGGCCGCCGTCCGAGTCGAAGAGCTGGGGGACCGCGGCGAACGGGGCGTCGATCGCGAACAGGTCGTCGATCCGGTCCAGCACCACCATGTCCGTGTCGAGCGTGACGATCCGGCGGTAGCCGGCCAGGCGGAACACGTCGAGGATGTAGTACGCCTTGGTGTACAGGTAGTTCGCGGCCGAGCCCTTGGCGTACGTGTCGTACCGCTCGGTCCCGACACGCACGAAGCGCAGGTCGGGGCGCAGGGACAGCGCGCGCGAGATGTGCGCCGGCGCGAGCCCGTCGTGCAGGACGACGAAGTCGGCGTCGAGGTCCGGGTTGGTCAGCGTGAGGCTCTTGAGCAGCACGACGAAGCCGGGGAAGTAGTTGTCGTCGACGAACGCGACGAACGCGTCCCTGCGGGGCGTGGGCACGGGGGTCACCTCAGGCTGATCGTGATGTCGGTGGTGGACACGGCCCGGTCCAGGACCCAGCGCCGCTCGTTCTCGTAGCTGTGCGCGGCGGCCACGGGCAGGTGCATGGCCTCCGGGATGCGGTAGGCGCCGCCGTCGTAGAAGTCGAACCCGATCAGGTCGATGGCGGTGCTGACGTCCAGGAAGTCGATGAGACGCAGCGTGTTGAAGCCGGTGGTGGGGACCTTGAGGTCCGAGCGCTCGGCGGGGGTGAACAGGCTCAGGGCGGGCCACCGCAGGGACTCGTCGCCCAGGTAGGTCTGGGCGCCGGGCTCGACGTGCTCGACGACCGAGCTGCGCCACAGGTCCCGCTTGCCGCT
>Ga0222423_1000611_pt1 | contig 22148 bp, 16 predicted proteins | sample 3A0metagenome_FD_182472 | JGI IMG/M metagenome (GOLD analysis project Ga0222423, IMG submission 182472) | Enriched microbial communities from leaf-cutter ant dump, University of Wisconsin, Madison, United States - 3A0 (version 2) | ecosystem: Environmental > Terrestrial > Nest > Insects nest >...
CAGGAATCGGTCTATTCGCGCCACGGCGCCAACCGCCTGCTCAAGTTCGCCTTCGACCTGGCGCAAAGCCGCCCGCGCAAGCACGTCACGCTGGCCACCAAGAGCAACGGCATAGCCATCAGCATGCCCTGGTGGGATCAGCGCGCCGAAGAAGTCGCCAAGCAGTACCCGGACGTGGCGCTGGACAAGCAGCACATCGACATCCTCACCGCCCGCTTCGTGCTGCAGCCGGGCCGCTTCGACGTGGTGGCCGCGACCAACCTGTTCGGCGACATCCTCTCGGACCTGGGCCCGGCCACCACCGGCACCATCGGCCTGGCGCCCTCGGCCAACCTGAACCCCGAGCGCAGCTTCCCCAGCCTGTTCGAGCCGGTGCACGGCTCGGCGCCCGACATCTACGGCCGGAATATCGCCAACCCGATCGCCATGATCTGGTCGGGCGCGCTGATGCTGGACTTCCTCACCCATGGCCAGGGCGCGGGCCGGGCGGCGCACGATGCCATCGTTGCCGCGATCGAGGAAGTAATCCGAAGCGGGCCGCGCACGCCGGACTTGGGTGGCACGGCCAACACCACGCAGGTAGGCGAAGCGGTGGCGCGGGTCATTGCGGAAAGCTGATTGCTTGTAGCTCCTATTACAGTAGCGTACAGCGCTTTCCACATAAGCCATTTGGCTTGATTTCATTCAAATCAGGCACTTTTGTTGGCGATATTGCCAACAAAAGTGCCTGATGGCATGATTGCCAACATGAAGGCCGAACTCATCACCCGCTTCAAGAACGTCACCCCTGAAGGTGGCGTGATTGAAATGGTGGTCTGGAAGGTGCCCGCCCCCGTTCCGCCTACGGAGCATGGCTACAAATACCGGGCCGTCTATGCCGTGAACGGCGAGCGCATCGTTGGCTTCGATAATGAGCGCGGCAAGGGCGACCATTGCCACCTGGATGGAGCAGAAGCGCCCTACGTGTTCCATGGCGTGGAACAGTTGGTGGAAGACTTCATTGAAGCTGTCGAGCAAAGGAGAAGGCCATGACGCAGCGGACGTTGACGATTTCGCAGAGCGCGGATTGGCGCGCCGGGCTGCGCCAGGCTGGCGCGCTGGCGGCCAAGGGGCGCTACGCGGGCGAGGTGCTGAACTTTGAAACGCCGGCGCAATTGTTCAAGCAGTTGTCGGACAAACGCTGGGAGCTTGTCCGCCTTGCCCAGGGCAAGGGAGCCCTGCCGATCCGGGAGCTGGCGCGCCTGGCCGGGCGTGACGTCAAACGCGTGCATGAGGATGTCGTTGCGCTGGCCGACCTGGGGCTGTTGGAGCGCACCGAGAGCGGCGGCGTCATCTGCCCGTTTGATTCGGTACACGTGGACTTTCTGCTGGAAGCGGCGCCCGCCTGAACCGCTCCAACCCATCCCACGCAGACCGCACCGGCGGCCTGTCCAGCGGATGGCTCAAGCCCATCTCCGTCAGCGTGTAGCCGCCGCGCCCGTAGTTGCAGGCCGCGCAGGTGACGACCAGGTTCGAGAGATCATTGCTGCCGCCCTTGGCGTGCGGCACCAGGTGGTCGTACTGTGCCCACAGCGCGAAGAACGCCGCGTGCCGATCCGCGTTGCGCTTGCCCCAGCGCAGCGCGTCGGGATAGGCACGGCGGATTTTCTCGCGGGTTTCGGGACGGACGACAGGAATGCCGCAAAACCGGCAGTGGTAGCCATCGCGGGCGTGCAGCCAGGCTTTTTCTTGCGCGCCGGGCATGCGGACGGGCACGCGCTGCGCAAGCGGCAGGCTGGGCTCTCGGCAAGGGCTTGGCACGGCGTAGGGGCTGTTCTTGCCCAGGATGGATTCCGTCCATTCCCGCACCGTGGGCATATCGGCCTGCCGGATCAGGCGGCCCGCTTCGTCCATGCAGCCCAATAGGTGCGCGGCCACGGCCTGGTCGAGCAGCGCGGCGGCCTGTGCGACGTCCGCGATGGGCTCGCGCAGGCAGCAGCGCACCGTCAGCTCCCCGCCACCTTCATCCGGTTGACCAGGATGGAGCCCACCGTCTTGGCGCCGTAGCAATAGGCGTCGGCGCCCACGGCCTCGATGCCCTTGAACATCTGCTTGAGGTTGCCGGCAATGGTGATCTCGTGGACCGGGTAGGCGATGCGGCCGTTTTCCACCCAGAAGCCGCTGGCGCCGCGCGAGTAGTCGCCGGTCACGTAGTTCACGCCCTGGCCCATCAGCTCGACGACAAACAAACCCGTGCCGAGCTTTTGCAGCATGGCGTCCAGGTCGTCGCCGGCACGCGTCAGGCGCGAGGTCAGGCTCAGGTTGTGCGATCCGCCGGCGTTGCCGGTCGTGCGCATGCCCAGCTTGCGCGCCGAATAGCTCGACAGGAAGTAGCCCTGCACACGCCCGCCGTCCACCACCTTGCGCTCGCGCACGCGCACGCCCTCGTCGTCGTACGGCGAGCTGCCCTTGCCGCGCGGCACGAACGGGTCTTCCAGCACATCGATGTGCTTGGGAAACACCGGCTTGCCCAGCGAGTCGAGCAAAAAGCTGCTCTTGCGGTACAGCGCGCCGCCGCTGACCGCCTGCACGAACGCGCCCAGCAGCCCTGCGGCCAGGGGCGACTCGAACAGCACCGGGCATTCGGTGGTGGCGATCTTGCGGCTGCCCAGGCGCGCCAGCGCGCGCTCGGCGGCGTAGCGCCCCACGGCCTGGGGCGAAGCCAGCGCGCCGGCGTGGCGCTCGGAGCTGTACCAGGCGTCGCGCTGCATCTCGCCGTGGCGCCCGGGCAGCGAGGCGATCGGCGCCACCGAAATGCTGTGGCGCGAGCTGGCGTAGCCGCCGCTGAAACCGCGCGTGTGCGCGCTGTAGAAGTGGCTTTGCTGCGCCGAGACGCCCGCCCCTTCGCTGTTGGTGATGCGCTTGTGCGTGGCCAGCGCCGCCTGCTCGCACTCCAGCGCCAGGCGCGCGGCCTCCTCGCTGGTCAGCGCCCAGGGGTGGAACAGATCGAGATCCCGGTGCGTCCTGGCCGGGGCGATGTCGTCCGCGTCGGGCAGGCTGGCCACCGGATCCTCGGCGGTGAAGCGGGCAATGTCGTAGGCGGCCTGCACCGTCTGCTCGATGGCGGCGTCGGAAAAGTCCGAGGTACTGGCGTTGCCGCGCCGCTGGCCCAGGTACACCGTCACGCCCAGCGATTTGTCGCGGTTGCGCTCGACCGTCTCCAGCTCGCCCTTGCGCACGTTCACCGTCAGGCCGCAGCCCTCTGACGCGTCGGCGCCGGCGTCGCTGGCGCCCAGCTTGCGGGCGTGGCGCAGGGCGTGATCGACCAGGCCCTTGAAGAACTCTTGCGTGTAACTGAAGCCGCTTTCGGGCTGTGCGGGGGCTGCGCCCTGGGCGCGCGAACGTTTGGTATGCATAACGGCGGCTATGATACTTGCCGCCCTGCGCCGCGCCGGCCCAGGCCGCCATTTTCTTCCCCAGCCCCGCCATGCCACGCAAACCCCAAAAAGGCTATTACGTGAAGGGCCGCTTCGTTGCCGAAGGCAGCGAACTGGACCTTCAGCTCAAGGCCGAACTCAAAGGCACCACCGAGGCCAGCCGCACCGACCGCAAGCGCGAAAGCGACGAGCTGCAAGACCTGGGCAAGGAGCTGCTGACGCTGCGCGCCGACCTGCGCGCGCGCCTGGCGCTGCCCGACAAGCTGCAGGACGCGCTGGCCGAGGCACAGCGCATCACCGACTTCGAAGGCAAGCGCCGCCAGATGCAGTTCGTCGGCAAGCTCATGCGCAAGCTGGGCGACGAGGCCGTCGCCGCCGTCCGCGCCGCGCTGGACGAGCAAAAAAACGGCAGCGCCGCCGAGAAGCTGGCACTGCACCAGGCCGAGCACTGGCGCGACCGCCTGATCGCCGACGACGGCGCGCTGCAGCCCTGGCTGGCCCAGTACCCGGCGACCGACATCCAGCAGCTGCGCGCGCTGATCCGCCAGGCGCGCAAGGACGCGCCCACCGCGCACGCCGCCGCCGTGGCCGAGGCGCAAGGCCAGGCGCCGCGCAAGAGCCGCGCCTACCGCGAACTCTTCCAGCTGGTGCGCGCGCAGATGCAGCACGATGCCGAGGGCGGCGAGGAGCCGCAGCCATGACGACCGCCACCACTCCGGCCACCGCCTTTGACGCCGTCAGGATCGGCATCGTCTCGGTCAGCGACCGCGCCAGCAGCGGCGTCTACCAGGACCAGGGGCTGCCCGCGCTGCAGGACTGGCTCACGCGCGCGCTGCACAACCCCATCGCCTTCGAGGCGCGCCTGATCCCGGACGAGCCGGCGCGCATCAGCGCCACGCTGGTCGAGCTGGTGGACGCCGGCTGCGCCCTGGTGCTGACCACCGGCGGCACCGGCCCGGCCCCGCGCGACGTGACCCCCGAGGCCACGCTGGCCGTGGCCGACCGGGAAATGCCCGGCTTTGGCGAGCAGATGCGCCAGATCAGCCTGCGCTTCGTGCCCACGGCCATCCTGTCGCGCCAGACCGCCGTGATCCGCGGCCAGAGCCTGATCATCAACCTGCCGGGCCAGCCCAAGGCGATTGCCGAGACGCTGGAAGGCCTCAAGGACGCCGCCGGCGCGCAACTCGTGCCCGGCATCTTCGCGGCCGTGCCGTACTGCATCGATTTGATCGGCGGCCCCTACCTGGAGACGCGCGACGCGGTCTGCAAGGCGTTTCGGCCCAAGTCGGCCCTGCGCCAGCGCGATTGAATTCCTGCCCCCTGCCCACGCCCATGCCTCTGTACCGCTGTAACAAATGCGGCTTCGTTTCCGAGGAAGCCAGCACCCCGATCGGCGCGCAAATGCCCTGCGCGCGCTGCGGCACCGCCGCCACCGTTTTCGGCACGGTGTTCTACGTGGAAAAACTGCTGGAGCGCTACTTTGCCGCGATGCGCGAAGTCAAGGCCCTGCAGCAGGCCGACAGCGAGCCGGAGGCCGCGCCCGCCGCCGCCGATGCCAGCACCGCCCACGCGGCAACGCAGGGCATCGACCTGCACAACACCAGCGCGCTGGCCACCGCAGAACAGCACGCGCCGCTGCAGCAGTGGTTTGCCGCGCGGCGCATCGACGCCCAGTTCGACTACGCCCGGGCGGACACCAGCGGCTTCTTCGACGACGCGGCGCGCATGGTGGGTGGCAACTACGCGCTGTTCGGCGAGCTGATGGAGCGCGTGCGCTTTGCCTACCGCAAGAGCCACAGCTGGGTCAACCTGGAGCTGGCGCGCCTGCCGCAAAAGGACGCGCAGGCCATCAACGCGCTGTGCCGCCAGCTCTACAGCCACACGTTCTTTGCCCGCTACCACTACCAGAAGCCCGAGAAAATCGTGCGCCTGACGCTGCAAAGCGCCACCGCCGTGCGCCAGTTCTTCGACGGCGGCTGGCTGGAGTGGTACGCCTTCATCGCCGCGATGGAGCATATGCAGCAGCGCAAGCTGGGCTTCTCGTGCGCGCGCGGCGTGAAGGTCACCTTCCCCAACGAAGACCTGCACGAACTGGACGTGGTGTGCCTGCCCGCCGGCCAGGAGCCGATCTGCATCGAGTGCAAGTCCGGCGAGTTCCGCCGCGACATCGACAAATACCTGCACCTGCGCAAGCGCCTGGGGCTGGGGCGCGGCCGCTTCATCATCTGCGCCGCCGACCTGAGCGACGAACAGGCCAAGGGACTGTCGGCCATGTACGAACTGAGCTTTACCAACCTGCAGACGCTGGGCGCGCACCTGGCGCAGCTCACGCCGTAAGCTCCCGTTAATTGGGGTCAGACTCCAATTTCTTCAAAAAGATAGCTATTTGCGCTTTCCAGTATTGGTTTCCAATATGATTCATATCTAAAAACAAATACCAACAAGCGCAAACAGCTATTCTTTTCATCAATTCAATTGGAATCTGACCCCAATTAAAACTACTTGCCCACCAGGTCGTTGAGGCGGCCGGCCTCGAACTGCTCCTGGCGCGCGGCGTCGCAGGGCACGCAGTCCTGGGCCTGGGCCGTGGCCGAGAGTTTTTCTATGGCTTGCCAGAGCAGCGCGATCTGGTGCTCCTGCGCGCTGGCGCTGTTGATCAGGCCGTGCATGGCCTGGGTCAGCGGGTCGTCCTGCTGGCTGGTCACGCCGTAGGCGCTGAACTGGGCGGCGCCGTCGCCCTGCCCGCCTGGCTCGCCCTTGTCGGCCTTGCCGCCCTCCCTGTGCGGCTCGGTCACGTCAGCGCTGTGGCCTTCCTTCGACGGGATGATGCGCGCCGGTATGCCCACCGCCGTGGCGCCCGCGGGCACAGGCTTGATGACCACGGCATTGCTGCCGATCTTGGCCCCGTCGCCCACCTCGAAGCCGCCCAGCACCTTGGCGCCGGCGCTGACCACCACGTTCTTGCCCAGCGTGGGGTGGCGCTTGGCACCCTTGTAGAGCGAGGTGCCGCCCAGCGTCACGCCCTGGTAGATGGTGCAGCCGTCGCCGATTTCGGCCGTCTCGCCCACGACCACGCCCATGGCGTGGTCGAAGAACACGCGCTCGCCGAGCTTGGCGCCGGGGTGGATCTCGATACCCGTGAACCAGCGCCCGACGTGCGAGATGAAGCGCCCCAACCATTGCAGGCCATGCGTCCAGCACCAGTGCGCCGGGCGGTGCAGCCAGATGGCGTGCAGGCCGGGGTAGCAGGTGACGACTTCCCAGGTGCTGCGCGCGGCGGGGTCGCGCTCAAGGATGCACTGGATGTCGGAGCGCAGGCGGTCGAGCATTGTTGGTTGTGACAGGGTGTGAGGGGCGCTCAGTCTAGCGGTTTGGCGCCGCCCGCCTGCAGCATGGCCTTGGCGACACCGCGCAGGATGTGGATTTCCTCAGCCGTAAGCTGCGCGCGGTTGAACAGCTGGTTCAGGCGCGGCATCAGCTTCTTGGGCGCGGCGGGGTCGAGAAAGCCCACCGCCGCGAGCGCCTGCTCCCAGTGCGCCAGCATGCCGGCGACCTGCGCGGCGTCGGCCAGCGTGGCGGCCGCGCGCGCCGCCTGCGGGACGGCAAAGCCGCCCAGCGCCTGGCGCCATTCGTAGGCGATGAGCTGCACCGCCGCACCCAGGTTGAGCGAGCCGAACTGCGGATTGGCCGGAATGGACAGCGCCGCGTGGCAGCGGTAGACGTCTTCGTTGGACATGCCGAAACGCTCGCAGCCGAACAGAAAGGCGATGCCTTGATCGACGGGTTGATTTTGAGCCAAATCGGCATCAACCCCTTTGCCATCAAGCGCTGGTAGCTCTTTCTTCAATAGCATTTCGAAATGCGCGCGCGGCGCCCGTGTCGGCGGACCGAAGTCGCGCGGCGTCATCGCCGTGGCGCACAGGTGGCTCATGCCGTCCAGCGCCTCGTCCAGCGTGGCGACGACGCGCGCGTTGTGCAGCACGTCCAGCGCGCCGCTGGCACGCTGGATGGTTTCTTCCTTGCGCAGCACGTTGGGCCAGCGGGGGGCCACCAGCACCAGGTCGTCGAACCCCATGGTCTTCATGGCGCGGGCGGCCGCGCCGACGTTGCCGGCGTGGCTGGTCTGTATCAGGATAAAACGCGTGTGCATGGGGCGGCATTGTCTCTCGGTGTAAGAATGGCGCACGCTACCGACCGCCCCGCCGTTAGACAATTTGCAACCACCATGAGGATCGCAATGAACCACCGCCTCCCCCGCCGCCAATGGCTGCTTCTGGCCCCCGCCCTGTTCGTCTCGCTGACCGCCCGCGCCCAGCCGGGCGGCCGCAGGGACGACGGATTCTTCCAGGTCGTCCGCGCCACCTACGGCACCGAGCGGCGCAGCGTGGACGTGACCGAGCGCGTGCTCCAGCTCGTCGCGCGCGACGAGCGCTTCAAGGCCAGCAACAACACCTTTGGCGTCGACCCCGCGCCGCGCCAGACCAAGACGCTGTGGATCGAGGTGCAAAGCCGCTACGGCCAGCGCCGCACCTTCACCTTCCGCGAGAACGACACGGTCGAGGGCACGCAGTTCCGGGGCTTCGACGCCAGCCTGCCGGGCCGCCCCCGCCCGGACGCCCCCCACCACGACCAGGGCCGCGATGCCATCGAACGCGCCACCTTCGGCACCGAGGCGCGGGGCATGGACGTGACGCAGCGCGTGCAGCAGCTGCTGCGCCAGGGCACGTCCTTTCGCGTCGAGCCGCAGGTCATGGGGGGCGACCCGGCCTACAAGGAGACCAAATACCTGCGCATCTATCTGCGCCGCCCAGGCGCTCGCCCTCTGGTCTTCAAGGAAGGCAGCTGGGTCGATCCGCGGCAGGTGCTGGGCGGGCAGCGGCGCTGAAGCGGCCGCCCGGCCAGGCTCCCGGGCCGCGCAGGTAGAATCACGCCTTTGCGCGCCCGCATCGCCGGGCGCCCTCCCGGCCACCCGCCGCCCCACGCTCCTTCGTCACAAGCTATGTCGTCCAACCTGCATCCCATGCTCAACGTGGCCATCAAGGCCGCACGCGCCGCCGGCGCCATCATCAACCGCGCCGCACTCGACGTCGAGGCCGTGCGCGTTGCGCAAAAGCAGGTGAACGACTTCGTGACCGAGGTCGACCAGGCGGCCGAGCAGACCATCATCGAGACGCTGCTCACCGCCTACCCCGGCCACGGCATCCTGGCCGAGGAGTCCGGCCGCACGCACGGCTCCCAGCACTCCGACTACGTCTGGATCATCGACCCGCTGGACGGCACGACCAACTTCATCCACGGCTTTCCGGTGTATTGCGTCAGCATCGCGCTGTCGTGCAAGGGCAAGATCGAGCACGCCGTGGTCTACGACCCCACGCGCAACGACCTGTTCACCGCCACGCGCGGGCGCGGCGCCTTCATGAACGAGCGGCGCATCCGCGTCTCCAAGCGCACCCAGCTCAAGGACAGCCTGATCTCCACCGGCTTTCCGTTCCGCCCAGGCGACAACTTCAAGAACTATCTGGCCATCATGGCCGACATCATGCCGCGCACCGCCGGCCTGCGCCGCCCCGGCGCCGCGGCGCTGGACCTGGCCTACGTGGCGGCCGGCTTTGCCGACGGCTTCTTCGAAACCGGCCTGTCGATCTGGGACATGGCCGCCGGCTCGCTGCTGGTGACCGAGGCGGGCGGCCTGGTCGGCAACTACACCGGCGAGGCGGACTTTCTGGAGCAGAAGGAATGCCTGGCCGCCGCACCGCGCATCTACGGCCAGCTGGTGCCGCTGCTCTCCAAGTACAGCAAGTTCGCCAGCGCCGGCGAAAAGGCCGCCGTGCGCCAGGCGCAGCAGGACGGCGAGGAAGCCGGCACGCCCGCAGCCACAAACACCGAACCCGAAGCGCCAGCCGCCGAGCGGCCCTGATTCCTGGCGCCGGCGTTCCAGCGGGCGTCCGGCCGCATCACTGCGGATCGGGATAGCGCCGCGCGATGCGGCGAAAGTCTTCGGCCAGCTCGACGAAGGCATCGACCATGTCCGGGTCGAAGTGCGTGCCGCGCCCCTTCATGATGGTGGCGCAGGCCTGCTCGTGCGAAAACGCCGGCTTGTACACACGCCGGCTGATCAGCGCGTCATACACGTCGGCCACGGCCATCAGCCGGGCCGACACGGGAATGGCATCACCCTTGAGCCCCTCGGGGTAGCCGCTGCCGTCCCATTTCTCCTGGTGGCTGTAGGCGATTTCCTTGGAAATGCTCAGAAACGCCACACGCATGCCCAGGCGGCGCTCGGCGTCCTCGATCGCCTCACGCCCCAGCGTGGTGTGGGTTTTCATGATCTCGAACTCCTCGACCGTGAGCTTGCCGGGCTTGAGCAGGATGCTGTCGGGAATACCGATCTTGCCGATATCGTGCAGCGGCGCGGACTTGTACAGCAGCTCGATCATGCGGTCGCTGAGCACGTGGGCGAAACGCGGGTGCCCGCGCAAGTGCTCGGCCAGCGCCTTCACGTAGAGCTGCGTGCGGCGGATGTGGTTGCCGGTTTCGTTGTCGCGCGTCTCGGCCAGCGAGGTCATGGCCATGATGGTCACGTCCTGGATGGCCTGCACCTCCAGCGTGCGCAACGCCACCTCGCGCTCCAGGTAGGCGCTTTTGTCGCGCAGGAAGTCCGCCGTGGCCTTGAGCGCCAGGTGCGTAGCCACGCGCGCCAGCAGGATGGGCGGGCTGATCGGCTTGGTGATGTAGTCCACGGCGCCCAGTGCCAGGCCCTCGCGCTCGTCGTCGGTGTCGGAGCGGGCCGTCAGAAAGATCACCGGGATGTCGCGCGTGGCCTCGTCCGCCTTGAGCTGGCGGCACACCTCGTAGCCGTCCATTTCGGGCATGGTGATGTCCAGCAGCACCAGGTCGGGGGGCGTCTGCGTGCGCGCGATCTGCAGCGCGCGCGCGCCGCCGTTGGCCACCTTCACCCGGTAGTGCCCCTGCAGCAGATTGGCCATCAGCGCCAGGTTGTCGGGCGTGTCATCGACCACCAGCACCGTGGCGATGGGTTTTTCCACCAGGCGGCCCGATGCTTCATGCAGAAACTGGGGGTGATCCATGCGCGTCTCCAGCCAAAGTACCCGGCTCCGATGGTGCCATATCCCTATCCATATCCATAACGTTGTTGCCTACCGCGTCGAGCAGGCTCAGCGCCTCGTCGAAGGCAAAACCCTGCACGCTGCGCTGCAGCGCGCCGAAACGGGAGCCCAGCAGCTGCGCCAGCGCCGCCTGGTGCTGGCGCAGGTATTCGCGCGCCTGCGCGTCGTCGTCGTGCAGCAGTTCGCTCAGGCGTCCAAGCAACTGCGGGCCGGCGCCGGCCGCCACGGGCTGCGCTGGAGGTGTCGCTCCCGCGGCCCCTTGCCGCCAGGCGTCCAGCGCCCGCAGCAGCGGCTGCAGCGACGCCGCCAACGCGGCGGCGGCCTGCCGCACCGCGTCCGGCGCCGCCTGGGAGCGCAGCGCCTGCTCCAGCGCAGCCGCCTGTTCGGACACGCCCTGGGCTCCAATATTGGCCGCCACCGAGCGCAGCGTGTGCGCCAGGCGCTCGGCCACGGGGGCGTCGCCAATGGCCAGCGCCGCATCGATCGCCCCCGCCGTGCCCGCCTGCCCTTCGGCGAAGCGGTGCAGCAGCTCGGCGTACAAGGCCGGCCGGCCCAGCGCGCGCTGCAGGCCTTGCACGGTGTCCAGGCCGGCCACGGCCTCGGGCAATGGAGCCCGAGCCGGCGACGGCGCCGCGCCCTGCAGGGGGCTGGCCTGCGCCGGCCCGCCATCCCCATCGCGCTGCTCGGGCAGCCAGCGCAGCAGCGTCTCCCACAGCACCGCCGGGTCGATCGGCTTGGCCACGTGGTCGTTCATGCCGGCGGCCAGGCAGCGTTCGCGGTCGGCCTGCAGGGCGTTGGCCGTCATGGCGATGACCGGCAGGCGCGCGTGGCGCGGGTCCTGGCGCAGGCGGCGCGTGGCGGTCTCGCCGTCCATCAGCGGCATCTGCATGTCCATCAGCACCAGGTCGTAGCTGCCGTGCTCCAGCTGTTCGAGCGCATCCTGGCCGTTGGCCGCGGTCTCCACCTGCATGCCGGCGCTCTGCAGCAGCTCGCTGGCGACGATCTGGTTGAGCTCGTTGTCCTCGACCAGCAGCACCGACGCCCCACGCAGGCGCCGCGGCGGATCGGGGATGCAGGCCGAGTCGCCCACCCCCTGCGGCCGCTGCGCGTAAGCCAGCGGCTGGGCCAGCGCATCGAAAAGAATGGATGCGCTGACCGGCTTGATCAGCACCGTGTCTATGCCCTCCTCCTGCGCGGCGTGCATGACTTCCTCGCGCCCGTAAGCTGTCACCATCAGCATCTGCGGGCCGTGGGGCAGCGCCAGCGCGCGGATGTGCCGCGCCAGCGCGATGCCGTCCATGCCTGGCATCTGCCAATCCAGCAGCAGCAGGCCATAGGGGTGGCCTTCGCGCACCGCCTGCTCCAGCCGCAGCAATGCCTCGTCGCCCGAATGCACCTGGTCGGCCGCCAGCCCCATTGTGCGCAGCATGTCCACCAGCACCTGGGCGGCGGTCAGGTTGTCGTCCACCACCAGCACGCGCCCGGTCGCCTGCTGCGCCGGCGGCAGCACGCGCGCCACGGCCTGGCCCCGGCGCAGCGCCACGGTGGCCCAGAAGGTCGAGCCGCGCCCCCACTGGCTCTGCACGCCCACGGCGCCGCCCATCAGCTCGGCCAGGCGCTTGCAGATGGCCAGCCCCAGGCCGGTGCCGCCATAGCGGCGCGTGGTCGAGCTGTCGGCCTGCTCGAAGCTCTGGAACAGGCGCTGCATCTGCTGCTCGGTCATGCCGATGCCGGTGTCGCGCACCTCGAAGCGCAGCTGCACGCTCTCGCCGTCGGCGCGCTCCGAACGCACCAGGATGTGCACCTCGCCGCGCTCGGTGAACTTGACCGCGTTGTTCGCGAAGTTGATCAGTATCTGGCCCAGGCGCAGCGCATCGCCCACCAGGTTCTGCGGCACATCGGGCGCCACGTCGAGCACCAGCTCCAGGCCTCTGGCCGCGGCCTTGAAGGCCACCACGTCGGCCACACCTTCGAGCACCCGGTCCAGGGCGAACGGACGCTGCTCTATGACCAGCTTGCCGGCCTCGATCTTGGAGAAGTCCAGCACGTCGTTGATCACGCCCAGCAAATGCTGGCCCGCCTGCTGGATGCGCGTGACGTAGCCGTGCTGGCGCGCGTCCAGGCCGGACTTGAGCGCCAGGTGCGACATGCCGATGATGGCGTTGAGCGGCGTGCGGATCTCGTGGCTCATGTTCGCCAGGAACTCGCTCTTGGCCCGGTTGGCGGCGTCGGCCATGTCCTTGGCCGCGCGCAGCTCCTGCTGAGTGCGCTTTTGTTCCGAGATGTCAATGAACGCGCAAATCACCCCTCCCGCCGAGCCGTCGGCGCGGCGAAAGCCGCGCAGCCAGTGCGCGGTGTCGTGCAGCTCGCCGTCCTTGAGCCGGCGCGGCACCTCGCCATGCTCGGTGCTGCCGCTTTCGATGACGCGCCGGTCCATCTCGTGCTGCGCCTGGCGCAGATCGACGGGCAGGCGCTCCAGGTCGAGCACGGTCTTGCCCAGCAGATCCAACCCATCGTGGCCGGTGACCTCCTCGAAAGCATGGTTGAATCCCAGGTAGCGGCCCTCTGCGTCCTTGTAGTACACGGGCACCGGCACGGTGTCGAGCAGCGCCTGCTGGAACGCCAGCTGCTCGGCCAGGTGCTCGTTCGCCTGACGCGCCTCGGTCACGTCGTCGTGCACGCCGACGATGGCAATGCAGCGTCCGGCCCGGTTGAGCACCGGCGTGAGCGTAGCCTGCACGTACAACAGCTCCCCACTGCGCCGCCGGTTGGTAAAGCTGCCGCGCCAGGGCTGTCCTGCGTGCAGGCGCTCCCACATCCCATCGTCGGTGTACTGCGGCGTCAGCCCGCTGTTGACGACCGACGCCGGCTTGCCGCGCACCTCGTCCAGGCTGTAGCCCGTGGTGCGCTCGTACTGCGGGTTGACCCAGGTGATCATGCCGTCGGCGTCGGTCACCACCACCATCGATGTGCTGCTCTCCAGCCCCGCGCCCAGCACCGCGAAGCGCTCCATCGCCTGCGCCATGCTGCGCCGGTGGCGCAGCAGCGCCAGGGCCATGCCGCCCAGCACCAGCAACAGGATGAACGCACTTGCCGCCACCTGCAGGCGCAGCGCCACCGGCATCAGCGTGGCCCGATCCTGCAGCATCACCAGTTGCCACAGCCCCGCCGGATCCTGCCAGTCCAGGTTGCGCCGGTAGATGCCGTAATCCGTATCGCCGATGGCCGCCGCGCGCGTGTCCACGCCAAAAGGCAGGGGCTTGGGATCCGCGTGGTCGAACTGCTGGCCAAAGCGCCCCAGCGCACGCACCGCCGCCACGCGGGCGGGCGTCACCGGCGGGGCCATGGCGTACAGCCACTGCGGGTCGGTCGAGGCGAACACCACGCCCAGCGGCGCCACCAGCAGCACCGGGTGCCCGACCTTCTGCAGCAGCGGACTCAACCCGTCGAAGCCGACCTCCAGCATCACCACGCCGATGATCGGCGTATTGGGCGCGTTGCCTTCGTACAGTGGCGCCGTGTAATACAGCCCGTGCTCGCCGGACTGCGGCCCCAGCGCGGCATAGACGCTGGTCTGCCCGTCCAGCGCCCGCGTGAAGAACGGCTGCATGCCGGCGTACTCGCCGTATGCCTTGGCGCCGGGAGCATCGCGCACCACGGTCACGCCCTGGCGATTGAAGACGTAGATGCCACGCACGTCAAACCGGCTGTGCACCGCCGCCAGCCGCGCCAGCACCTGCGATGCCCCAGCGGGGGACACGGCTTGCGTGGCCGCTTTGAGCATGGGCTCGTTCAGGCCCAGCAGGGCCACGGCGCCCAGCAGCGGCCCGTTGGTGCTGGCGCCCACCAGCGCATCGCCCACCGCCTGCAGGGTCTGTGCGTTGTCGTGCGTACGCCGCTCGGCGCGCAGCGCCTGCACCGCCTGCATCGCCAGCCAGGCGCCCAGCAGCGCCAGCACGAACACCAGCACGGCCCCACGCACGTCGCGCCATGGCGCGTTGCGCCGCAAGTCGAACAGCGCTCCAGTTCCGCTCAGGTAGCGGTCAGACATGGAACTGCCTCGCACGCCTCCATCCAGGCACCGCATGCTCGCTCATCGAAACCTCCGCAGTCCGACCCGCCAGCGCCTGGCGCAGCACAAGCAGGCCAGCATGGTCGATGCCGCAAAGTATGACAAAACGTAACTATCTTTGTCACTACTCGTTTTCGACTACCCGGCAGCGGGCCTGCCGGGGCCGCGCTTCCTATCCGTCGCGGCGCTCCCGGCGTTCGCGCCCACACGCAAAGCGCAGGCAGGCCTGGCCCGTCAGCGCGGCCCCCAGTTGCACGCAGGCCGCCGCCAGCGCCGGGTTGTCTCCCCATCCCACCATCAGCGTGAACAGCGCGCCCAGCGCCATCTGGGTAAAACCGTACAGCCCGGCGGCCGCCCCCACCTGGTGCGGCGCCACCGACAGCACCCGAGCCATCGCCGCCGGACTCGCCAGGCCCGCGCCCAGCACGTACAACAGCATCAGGCCAACGGTGGACTCCAGCGTCAGCCAGCCCAGCAGTTCCAGCGCCAGGAACGCCAGGCCACACACCACGCTGATGGCGTTGCCGCCCAGCAGCAGCCTGTCGAGCCGCATGCTCAGCGCCAGCCGGCGCGTAAGCCCGTTGCCCAGCGCCATACCCAGCATGATGACGGCCAGCGCAATGCCCACGTCGCGCAGCGGGCGCCCCAACTGCTGGGTGATGATGAACGGCGCCGCTGCGATGAAAGCGTAGGCCGAGGTGGTGGCGCTGCCGCCGCCCACCGCGTAGCCCAGAAAGCGCCGCGAGCGCAGCAGCAGCACGTAGCTGCGCAGCAAGCGTCCCAGGTGCACCCGCCCGGTCGGCGTCCCCGTCTCGGGAATGCGGCGCCAGGCCAGCGCCAGCGTGGCCAGCGCCGCCAACGACAGCGCCAGGAACACCGCGCGCCAGCCGCCCAGCGCGACGAGCCCCGAGCCGATCAGCGGCGCCATGCCCGGCCCCACCATCATCATCAGGTTGAGCAGCGCAAGCGCGCGCACCGCCTCGTCCGGCGTATTCGTGTCGCGCACCATGGCGCGGCCCAGGGCCAGCCCGGCGCACCCGCCCAGCGCCTGGAACAGGCGCGCCGCGACCAACCATTGCACCGACGGCGCCAGCATCGACGCTACGCAGCCCAGCGTGTACAGCAGCAGCCCCGCCAGCAGCATGGGGCGGCGCCCCAGCGCGTCCGACAGCGGGCCGTAGACCAGCTGCCCCAGCGCCAGCCCGACGATGTAGACGCCGATGGCCGCCTGCACCGCCGCGCTGCCCACGCCCAGCGCACGCGCCGCATCCGGCAGCGCCGGCACGAACATGTGCATGGCCAGCGTGCCGCTGATCGTGACCATGGCCAGCAGCCACAGCGGCGGCGCGGCCAGGTTGCCAGGGCGATGGGGCTGCATGCCGGTGCGGCCCGCCTATACGTCGATCGCTGCGGCCGAGCCGGCGCGCCGGCGCAGTTCGAACTTCTGGATCTTGCCCGTGCTGGTCTTGGGCAGCTCGCCGAACACCACGGCGCGCGGCACCTTGTAGCCCGCGAGGTGCTGCTTGCAGTGCGCCACGATGTCCTCGGGCGCCACCTGCGCGCCGGCCTTGAGCTCCACGAAGGCGCAGGGCGTCTCGCCCCACTTCTCGTCGGGCTTGGCGACCACGGCGGCGGCCAGCACGGCGGGGTGGCGGTAGAGCACGTCCTCGACCTCGATGGACGAGATGTTCTCGCCGCCGGAGATGATGATGTCCTTGCTGCGATCCTTGATCTTGATGTAGCCGTCGGGGTACTGCACGGCCAGGTCGCCGCTGTGGAACCAGCCGCCGGCAAAGGCCTCGTCCGTCGCCTTCGGGTTCTTGAGGTAGCCCTTCATCGTGATGTTGCCCTGGAACATGATCTCGCCCATGGTCTCGCCGTCCTGCGGCACGGGCTGCATCGTCTCGGGGTTCAGCACGCGGGCCGCGCGCTGCAGGTGGTAGCGCACGCCCTGGCGGGCGTTGAGGCGGGCACGCTCGCCGATGTCGAGCGCGTCCCACGCCGCATGCTTGGCGCACACGGTGGCGGGGCCGTAGACCTCGGTCAGGCCGTAGACGTGCGTGAGGTCGAAGCCCATCTTCTCCATGCCCTCGATCATGGCCGCGGGCGGCGCGGCGCCGGCCACCATGGCCTTCACGCCTGCGGGGATGCCGGCCTTCATCGCCTCCGGCGCGTTGACCAGCAGGCCCTGCACGATGGGCGCGCCGCAGTAATGCGTGACGCTGTGGTCGCGGATTGCATCGAAGATGGCCTGCGCCTCCACGCGGCGCAGGCACACGTTCACGCCCGCACGGGCCGCCACCGTCCAGGGGAAGCACCAGCCGTTGCAATGGAACATGGGCAGCGTCCACAGGTACACGGCGTGCTTGGGCATGTCCCATTCCAGCACATTGCTGATGGCGTTGGTGTAGGCGCCCCGGTGGTGATAGACCACGCCCTTGGGGTTGCCAGTGGTGCCCGAGGTGTAGTTGAGGGCGATGGCGTCCCACTCGTCGGCGGGCGGCTCCCAGGCGAAGGCCGGGTCGCCCTGGGCCAGGAATTCCTCGTAGGTCTGGCCGCCCAGGCGCGAGGCGGCCTCGCCGAACAGCGCATCGGGCACGTCAATGACCAGCAGCGGCGCCTGGCTCTGGCGCAGCGCCAGCGCACGGGCCATGACGGGGGCGAACTCCGCGTCCACCAGAACGGCGCGCGCCTCGCCATGGTCGAGCATGAAGGCGATGGCCTCCGGATCAAGGCGGGTGTTGAGCGCGTTGAGCACGGCCCCGGCCATGGGCACGCCGAAATGCGCCTCCACCATGGGCGGGGTGTTGGGCAGCATCACGGCCACGGTGTCGTTCTTGCCGATGCCCGCGCGGCGCAGGCTGCTGGCGAGCTGGCGGCAGCGCGCGTAGGTCTGGCCCCAGGTCTGGCGCAGGCCGCCGTGGACGATGGCCAGGCGGTCGGGGTAGACCTCGGCCGTGCGCTCGATGAAGGACAGGGGCGACAGCGGCGCATGGTTGGCCTCGCGGCGGGGCAGGTACTGGTCGAAAATGCTGCTCATGGGGAAACTCCTCGCGACCCCGCCATGGTAGCCGCGCCGCAGGCTGCGCGGGCACGGCGGCGCATCGGCGAAAATACCGCCCGTGTCCATTCCCCAGACGTTCATCCAGGAACTGCTTTCGCGCGTCGACGTGGTCGACGTGGTCGGGCGCTACGTGCAGCTCAAGAAAAGCGGCGCCAACTTCATGGGCCTGTGCCCGTTCCACGGCGAAAAATCCCCCTCGTTCAGCGTCAGCCCATCCAAGCAGTTCTACCACTGCTTCGGCTGCGGCAAGAACGGCAACGCCATCGGCTTTCTGATGGAGCACGCCGGCATGGGCTTTGTCGATGCCGTGCACGACCTGGCCCGGCAGGCTGGACTGCAGGTACCCGACGAGCAGGCATCGCCCCAGGATCGCGAGCGCGCCGCCGCCCAACGCCAGAAACAGGCCACGCTGACCGAGGTGCTGGAGAAGGCTGCCCAGGCCTGGAGCCAGCAGTTGCGCGGCTCCAGCCGCGCCATCGAATACTTTCGGGGGCGCGGCGTGTCCGGCCGTATCGCCAAGCAGTTCGGCCTGGGCTACGCGCCCGGCGGCTGGCACGGCCTGGCCAGCGTATTCCCGCGCTACGACGACCCGCTGCTCGAAGAAAGCGGGCTGGTCATCGTCAACCAGGAGGACGGCCGGCGCTACGACCGCTTTCGCGACCGGGTGATGTTCCCGATCCGCAACGTCAAGGGCGAATGCATAGGCTTTGGCGGGCGCGTGCTGGGCGACGACAAGCCCAAGTACCTCAACTCCCCCGAGACCGCGGCTTTCCACAAGGGGCGCGAACTCTACGGCCTGTTCGAGGCCCGAAGCGCCATCCGCGCGCAAGGCTACGTGCTGGTGACCGAAGGTTATATGGATGTGGTGGCCCTGGCGCAGCTGGGCTTTGCCAACACCGTAGCCACCCTGGGCACGGCCTGCACGCCGGATCATTTGCACAAGCTGTTTCGCTTTACCGACCAGGTCGTCTTCAGCTTCGACGGCGACGGCGCCGGCCGGCGCGCCGCGCGCAAGGCGCTGGACGGCGCCCTGCCCTACGCCAGCGACACCCGCTCCATCAAGTTCCTGTTCCTGCCGCCCGAGCACGACCCCGACAGCTTCATCCGCGCCCACGGCACGGACGCCTTCGCGCGCCACGTGGGCGATGCCACGCCGCTGTCGCGCTTTCTGCTGGAGGCCGCCCGCGAAGGCTGCGACCTGGGCACGGCCGAGGGGCGCGCCCGCATGCTGAGCAACGCGCGGCCGCTGTGGACGGCGCTGCCCGACGGCGCGCTCAGGCGCCAGCTGCTGGCCGAGCTGGCCGACCTGGGCCAGCTGGCCCACAAGGAACTGGCCGAGCTGTGGGCGCAGGAGCCGCCCCACGCGGGCGCCCAATCCCCTTCCGCGGCCACGGCCGACGCACCCGCCTGGCTGGCACCCCCGGACAGCGGCGAGCCCCCACCCTGGCCCGGCCAGGGCGCGCGCCGCCCCTGGCGCAACGCGGCGGGCATGGGCCGGCGCTGGCGCCTGGAGGACGCACGCCCGGCCCAGCCGCCGCTGCCGCGCACGCCAGCGGCCAGCCGCATCGACCACGCGGCCCGGCTGCTGCTGTCGCACATGCAGTTCATGGAAGCGCTGTCGCACGACGACCAGGCGGCACTGTGCGACCAGCCGCCGCCCCACGGCCCGCTGTTCCTGTGGCTGCAGGACAGGCTGCACGAACACGGCCCCCAGCCCTGGGCGGTGCTGCGCGAGGCGCTGGCGGGCCACGACAGCCGCCCGTTGGCCGAACGCGTCATGACCGGCTCGCACGCGCAGACCGAAGGCGACGAGAGCGAACTGCGCACCGAGCTGCGCGACCTGCTCAACCGCATGCTGATCGAACGCATCAACCACGAGCAAAGCGCCCTGATCACCGCGGCCGCGCGCGATCCGGCCGCGCTGGAGCGCTACCGGCTGCTGCAGGAACGCCGCCGCAGCCTTGAGAAATAACCCCCACGCTCCGCCGCTTCGCGGGTCGCTGCCCCCCGAGGGGGCCGCTTTTCATCTTGGGGCGGCCCGGCGATGAAACATAACCCCCACGCTCCGCCGCTTCGCGGGTCGCTGCCCCCCGAGGGGGCCGCTTTTCATCTTGGGGCGGCCCGGCGATGAAAAACAACGCCCGCGCGCTCTTGATTTTTGTGCAAACGGTATAATCCTAAGGTTATCGGCAAGAGCGACAGCAGCACCTCCGGATCGGGCAACAGTGACAACCGCGCACGACCGCCTCCCCCACCGCAAGGACTGCACACCAAATGTTCGCCCATCCATCTTGCCCCTGAGGGCGCTGCCCCTCAACAGCGCAGAGGCTCCGCCTTTGCCGTGCCTGCCCGCGCCGGGATCCGTGGCGCTTGCGTTCTCTTTGTGTGTCCGTTTTTGACCTAGAGGTTGTACATGCCCGTTCAAAAGTCCGCGAAGTCTCCCAAGTCCGCCGCTGGCTCCAAGCCCCAGGCCGCTGCCAAAAAAGATGCTGCAACCCCTGTAAAAGCTGCCAAGGCTACCGCCAAGGCCACGACCGCCAAGGCCGTGGCTGCCGCGCCCAAGGCCGCGCCGAAAGCCAAGACCGTGCCCACCCCCATGACCGCCGCCGAGTTGAAGAAGGCCGCCGACGAACTGTTGAAGAAAAAACCGGCGCGCGCCGCCAAGACCGCCGCCGAACCCGCCCCCGAGACCGCTGAAGAAGCGCCCAAGAAGAAGGCCGGCCGCCCCGCCAAGGCCGCGGCGGACAAACCCGCCGCCAAGGCAGCAGCCAAGCGCGGCCGCAAGGCCAAGGCGAAGGAAGAGCCCGAGGACGACGCCGACCTGTCGGACATCGAATCCGATCTGGAGGGCGAACCCGAGGCCGAGCCCGAAGCCGCCGAGGCCGCGCCCGCCGAAAAGGCCAAGCCCCTGCGCATGAAGATCAGCAAGGCCAAGGAACGCGCCTTGATGAAGGAATTCGGCCTGGACGAGACGGTGCTCTCCGAGGAGGACATGGCCAAGCGCCGCGCGCAGCTCAAGAAGCTGATCACGCTGGGCAAGACGCGCGGCTACCTGACGCAGGTCGAGATCTCCGACCACCTGCCCGACAAGCTGGTGGACGCCGAGACGCTGGAAGTCGTCATCTCCATGCTCAGCGACATGGGCGTGGCGGTGTACGAGCAGACGCCCGACGCCGAAACGCTGTTCCAGAACAACGTCACGCCCACGGCCACCACCGTCGAGGAAGCCGAGGAAGAGGCCGAGGCCGCCCTGTCCACGGTCGACAGCGAATTCGGCCGCACCACCGACCCGGTGCGCATGTACATGCGCGAGATGGGCACGGTGGAGCTGCTCACGCGCGAGGGCGAGATCGAGATCGCCAAGCGCATCGAAGGCGGCTTGCAGGACATGATGGAGGCCATCAGCGCCTCGCCCGCCACGATCGCCGAAATCCTCAACATGGGCGAGGAAATCCGCGAGGGCAAGGTCGTCATCTCCACCGTGGTGGACGGTTTCTCCGACCCCAACGAGGCCGACGACTACGTGGCCGAGGAAGACTTCGACGAGTTCGACGAGGACGACGACGACGACGGCAAGGGCGGCTCCAAGGCACTGACCAAGAAGCTCGAAGAGCTCAAGAACGAGGCGCTGCGCCGCTTCGACAGCCTGCGCGCGCTGTTCGAGAAGATGCACAAGATCTACGACCGCGAGGGCTACGGCGGCGCGGCCTACATGAAGGTGCAGGCCGAGATCTCGGCCGAGCTGATGACCATCCGCTTCACCGCCAAGACCATCGAGAAGCTGTGCGACATGGTGCGCGCCCAGGTGGACGACGTGCGCAAGAAGGAGCGCGAGCTGCGCCGCATCATCGTGGACAAGTGCGGCATGCCGCAGGACATGTTCGTCAAGGACTTCCCGCCCAACCTGCTGAACCTGCAGTGGGTCGAGAAGCAGGCCGCCGCCGGCAAGGCGTGGAGCGCCGTGATGGGGCGCAACGTCCCGCCCATCCAGGAACTGCAGCAGCGCCTGATCGACCTGCAGGCGCGCGTGGTGGTGCCGCTGACCGAGCTCAAGGCCATCAACAAGCGCATGAACGAGGGCGAGGCCAATTCGCGCCACGCCAAGAAGGAGATGATCGAGGCCAACCTGCGCCTGGTGATCTCGATCGCCAAGAAGTACACCAACCGCGGCCTGCAGTTCCTCGACCTCATTCAAGAGGGCAACATCGGCCTGATGAAGGCCGTGGACAAGTTCGAATACCGCCGCGGCTACAAATTCTCGACCTACGCCACGTGGTGGATCCGCCAGGCCATCACGCGCTCCATCGCCGACCAGGCGCGCACCATCCGCATCCCGGTGCACATGATCGAGACCATCAACAAGATGAACCGCATCTCGCGCCAGCACCTGCAGGAGTTCGGCTTCGAGCCGGATGCGTCCATCCTGGCCGCGAAGATGGAGATTCCCGAGGACAAGATCCGCAAGATCA
>Ga0222423_1000613_pt1 | contig 22119 bp, 18 predicted proteins | sample 3A0metagenome_FD_182472 | JGI IMG/M metagenome (GOLD analysis project Ga0222423, IMG submission 182472) | Enriched microbial communities from leaf-cutter ant dump, University of Wisconsin, Madison, United States - 3A0 (version 2) | ecosystem: Environmental > Terrestrial > Nest > Insects nest >...
ACGCGGCGCGAGCCGTCATCGCGCTTGCGTCGCGCTACCCGGAACGGGCGAGCGCATTGACGCTCGCACAGGCGCATGACTTACCGCGCAAGTTCCTCGAAGCGGCACTTGCTGACCTCAAGCGGGCTTCGATCGTGGTGTCGACCCGCGGGGTCGACGGCGGGTACGCCTTGCGTCGGCCTCCGGGCGACATCACCTTGGGTGAGGTGTTGCGTGCCATCGATGGGCCGCTGGTAGACGTGCATGGGCTCAGGCCCGACGAGGTTGACTATTCGCCCGAGTTTCAGACCTTGCAATCGGTGTGGATTGCGGCACGCACTGCGGTCCGGTCGGTGCTGGATGAGGTGACGCTCGACTTGTTGGTGACGGGCGAGTTTCCGCCCGAGATTCGGCGCATGTACGAAGGCGACGATGCGTGGATTCCGCGCACGGGCCCGCAGACGCCGAGTCTGCCGCGTGGCGCGGCGCCCGAGTTCACTATCTAGCAGGCGGCCAGGCGGCCAGGCGGCCGGGCGGCCCTGCGGCCGGGCGGCCCTGAGGTACTGCCAGCGACCAGCGTCGGGGGCCAGGCGGCCCTGCGGTACTGCCAGCGGCCAGCGTCGGGGGCCAGGCGGCCCTGCCGTACTGCCAGCACCCACCTAGTCGCTGATCTGATCCAGCAGCGACTTTTCCTCGTCGCGCTGCTCCAACAGATATGCGGTCAGCCGCTCAGTGTCCGCATCGGTCCACTGGGGCGCCTGGGTCACCGCAGCCCACGCCTGCGCGTTCGCATGAATCGTGTAGTTGTGCCCGTACCCAGCCGGAACCGACTCGGCGGCGGGCAGGTCAAGCAGCGTCTGCCACATCGTCACCACGGGGAACCACGTCATACGGCCAGACACGTCGGGTGCGCGCCCGCCTGGCTCAAGCCACGCCGGCCGGTTCCACGCCAAGCTGGGGGAGAAGAACACCACCGGGTCGGAACCGTGTTGCAGGTACACCAGGCGCGTGGGACCCCATGGCCCGACCGGCTGGTCAAGCGCATCGTCCTCGGTAGTGAAACGTACGGTGCGCCCGTCAGACACATGTGGCAGCCACGGCTTTGACCCGGACTCGCGCGAGGCCGTGAGGTCCTCATGCAGCGGGTTGACGAACGGCGGCCCCACCATCAGCGCCCCGTCCACCGGCTCATTGAGAATGTCGATCGAGCCCAGGATCGACTCCACCCCATACGAGCCCAACGACAGCCCATACAGATACAGGCGCGGACGCTGGTTCTCGGGCAGGGTTGACCAGTAGTCATAAATGGTGCGGAACGTCACCTGTGCGGAATCCTTAACGGCCTCCTGGTCGGCCAGCAGGGACAACCAGCTGGGCAAATAGGAGTACTGCATGCCCGCGATCGCGGTGTCACCGTTCCACACATATTCGAGCGGCTCCACGCCGTTTTGGTCGATCCATCCCGTACCGGTGGTCACCGCCAGCACCAGCACCTGACGTTCAAATGCTCCGGTGCGCTTGAGTTCAGCCAGCAGCAGGTCCGCCCGCTCTTGCAGCGTGTCTGCCGAACGCAGCCCCACGTAGACGCGGATGGGTTCCTTCGCGCCGCCACCAGTGAACGCGTTGATCGATTCGGTAGACGCCCCTTGCCACACAAACGCGCGGCCTTGACGGCCGAGGTCGTCCCACTGCACCAGCGATTCAGGCCCTCCCGAGCGCAGCGGCGAGCTGACCTGTTCGACGCCAGGCTTGTCGCCACGGTCGGCGGCAGAAAAGACGCTGTTGGCGGTGATGAACAGTCCGCGCACCAGCAGGCCTGACACCAGCAGCCACAGCAGGATCGCCAAAGAGCCCGAGGCCAGCACAATGGCCAGACGACGCGGGAGCCAGCGATCCAGCACGTCGCGGACTGTACGAAATAGTAGGCGCAATGCTCGCGCCGTCACCAAAACCAGCACGGCGCATCCGAGTGCGACACCGGTGACAGTGGGCCACACGTCAGGCGTGAGGCGGTCCATGCCAAATGCAGTGCGGATCTCGTTTTGCCAACCCACAAACTGCCAGATCGCCCCACCCAGCGCACTCAATGCCGCGCCCGCGCACACGGCAATGACCAGCCAGGTCCAGCGTCGGCCGCGTGGCAGGGGTAATTCGAGGTAACGCCACAGCGACGCACCCGCGCTACCAAAGGCGTAGCCGACCATGAAGGTCACGCCTGTGGCGATGCCTTGGATGACGGCGATGCGCGGCAACAGCGATGGCAGCAGCGACACCGCGGCAAAGAAGGTGCCGACAATCAGCCCAGGCGCGCTAAATCGCGGTTCGAAGACGCGAATGGGGCGCTGGGGCACGGGTCAATTTTACGTGTGGCCCTGACAACGCTGCTCGGGCGCGACTCCGGCGAGTGCTTGTTCAATGTGTTGGCCGCAGCCTGACCAGGTGGTCTTGCCGCAGGTGGGACAGGTGATGGGGGAGCACATGGGGTAGTCCTTTCGGCTGCCGCGTTGGTGGCGGCTTTCACGTATGGCAGGCCGGCCGCGTCGCTTACGGCCGCACCCCGCCATCATCCCCCGCACACGGGTGCACGCCGCCCGGCGCAGGTGCCTGTGTGACATTCTTCACACTCCACTCGCGTCACAACGGGCCCGCCGCGCTGTCTCATGAGGCAGCACACGGGAGGTGACATGCGAGACCGGGGCGACAAGTCCGCACGCGAGGCCGCAGCTTTTGCGACCGCGCATGACCTCACCTTCTATGCGGACCAGGCCCCCGACCTTCCCAGCGCCTTCCCCCTGCAGCCATTTGCTGGTATGCGGCGTCGTCAATGCGTGAGCGGGCAGTGGCGTGGCCGCACCGTGCAACGCTTCCGTGCAGACGAAGTGACCGTGGAGTTGGTTGCTCTGCCACGGCCGCTGCCGCGTGTGCAGGTGGTTGCGGTGGGAACCTCGCGCGGCGTGATGGATGTGGGCGGATTCCCGGTACCAATGGGTGACCCTGCTTTTGACGCGGCACTGACCGTGTATGCGGACGACGCCGACTACGCGCGGGCGCTCGTGACCGGAGCCCTGGGGCAGGCGCTGATGCACCCGGCGTTCGCGGGACGCTCCCTGACCATCGACGCCGACGTGATGTACCTGTGGACGGCGGATGAGTCGTCGTGGGACGAGGCGCGGGTGCGTTTGGAGTTGCTGAGCGTGCTGATTTCGCGCATCCCGTTGGCAGTGTGGGAGCACTACGACCGCACGGCACGGGTTGTCACGCCGACCCCGGCGGTGTTTGCCGATGCGTTTGATGGTGGGTTTGCGCAGGCGCCCGACGCAGGATTTGCGCAGGCGCCCGGAATGGGTATCGCGCATGCTGCAGACGCGGTGTGGGTGCCCGGTGAGGCCGAGCAGGAAACCGAGCAGTGGAGTTATGTGGCGTTGGAGCCCGAGCCGGCGGGGGCAGCCCCCGGCGTTGCAGTCCCCGGCGTTGCAGTCCCCGGTGCAGCAATCCCTGGTGCGGCAATCCCTGGTGCGGCAATCCCAGCGGGGGTTGCACAGGCCGCACCGAACGCGCCGGCCTTCGATGGTGCCTTCCTCCCGGGTGCGACATCGCCGGACTCCGAGTACCTTGACTTCGCGGTTGCACCGATCCTGCATCCATAGCACGGCGCGGCACGGCGGCCGGTCGCATGCCGAGGGCTAGGCTCAACAAGTGCCTGGTATAGCCGGGCGTGTTCAGGAGAGTGACCATGAGTGAGCGCAGGCCTGTGACCCTCGCCGATGTTGCCAAGGCGGCAGGTGTAGCGAAGTCAACGGCGTCGTATGCGTTCTCAGATCCGTCGCGGCTGTCTGCGGACACGACCGCCCGTGTGCATCGTGCGGCCGAAGAGTTGGGATATGCGGGACCGTCGGCACTGGGCCGAGCCCTCGCGTCGGGACGAACCAATGTGGTGGCGGTGGTCACGCGGGCGCTGTTGGAAACTCCCGACACTGACCCGTTCGCGTTGCAGGTCATCGACGGCTTATCGCGTGAACTCGCACACCTGGGCTGGGGCGTGCTGCTCCTGCCTCCCGTAACCGATGAAGCAACGCACCAATTACATGCCGGCGCCATTTACGACGCCGCGATCACCGTGCGACGCATCGACGGCATTGCCGAAACCGACGCCATGCTGGCCCAGCGCGGCGTCCCGTGGGTGCGCTTGGACGGAGTGCCGGACGAGGAGAAGGCCGTCGCGATGGATGCCATGAATCCGTCGCTGCGCATTTTGCGAGCCCTTCAGGATTGGGGTCACACTCGTATTGCCACCGTGATTTTGCGGCCGACGCTGGAGGAGACGCAGTTGCGGATCCTGGACGGCGCCGCGTCACGGGCACTCATCGACGGCTTGCCCGCGTCGGTCGCTCAGCAGGTGCCCCGCGCCCGCCTGGAGGCTTTCGCGAGGGCCGGAATCGCCCCCAGCCACATCATCGCCTGCCCGATCGTGACTCGCGAGCACGCATACGAGGCCGCCAAGGAGATTTTGGCGTTGCCCGCTGACAAGCGGCCGACGGCAGTGGTGTGTCAGGCGGATGTGTTCGCCTGGGGCGTGTGGGACGCGGCGCGCGACCTGGGGCTGCGCGTTCCCGAGGACGTATCCATCACCGGATTCGATGGGCTGACGGGCGGAGTCTTTGACGAGCTTGACCTCACCGGAGTGGTGCAGGACGGCGCCACCAAGGGCCGGCTTGTGGCTCGATGGGTCACCCTCGCTGCCGAAGGGCCCGACGCTCCGGGGCCGTTTGACATGCCGCTGAGTGTGAAGTGGGGTTCCTCGGCTGGCCCAGCACCGGCGTCGTCCTAGCAGCGGCGTCGTCCTAGCAGCGGCTACCTGCTCGATGTGTCTGCGCCCGTGGGGTCAACCTCGGCCAGCCACTGAAGCAGCCGGTCCTCGAACAGGTCGGCAGCGTCGGCGTCGTAGTCACCGGTCGACGGATCAATAAACAGGTGCCGTTTGCCCTGGTAGCGATGCACCTGCGCGTGTGGGGCCCGGGCCAGCAGAGGGGAGATGTCGGAGTCGGTGAGCCAGTCGTCGGGCTCGGCAACGTGGATGGCCAGGGCAACGTCGTGGCGCCAATCGCTGGACAGCTCGCGCGGGGCAAGGCATCCGCCCACTAACACGCAGCCGCGGATGTGACGGCGCTGCTGGGCGAGAAGCTGGGCCGGGAAGGCACCCAAGGAGCAGCCGATGGTGACGGTGATGGTGGGGTGCTGGCGGGCGAGCCTGCGGGCGAGGTCCTCGATTGCGTCGTGCCCAATGGTGCCGGCGTGGCGCAAGCCGTCGTCCAGTCGGGTGAACACATGGCCGCCGTACATGTCGGGTGCGTGGACGATGTGGCCGGCCGCTTCGAGGCGCTCGGCGAGGGCGCGCAGGCCGTCAGTGAGGCCAAACGCGTGATGGAACAACGCGACTTCTGCCACAAGCCCAGTGTGCGCCTGTGGGCGCGCGAATGCCAGGGCTGGGTGCTGGTGGCTTGGGGTGGTGGGAGTACCGGGTGAACAGCCTGCGGGTGCGCCGGATGTCTGATTAGTCTGAGGGGATGATGCAGAGCTCAACGGGACACTCGCCCAGCGGGGGCTCCGACCACGCCACACGCAGCGGGGTGGTGCTGGTGGCAATCCAGGCGGTGTTGTTCGTGGCGGTGGGGCTGTGGCCGTCGTCGTGGGGGCCAAGTCTCGCGGCGCATCGCACGCTCGGTGCGGTACTGGTGGTGCTGGGCGCTGCCGGGATGGTGGTGGCCGGCCGCGCACTGGGCGCGTCGCTGACGCCGCTGCCGGACTCCAATGGTCGGGGGTTGCGGACGCGTGGCGTCTACCGCTGGGTGCGCCACCCGATGTATTCGGCGATTGTGGTGGTCGCGTTGGGTGTTGCGTGCGCGCGGGGCGCCTGGGTGGTGTGGGGCGTGGTGGTGGTGCTCGCGCTGTTCTTTGACCTGAAGACGCGGCGTGAGGAGATGACGCTGGTGCGCACCTACCCGGGGTATGCGGACTACGCCTCAGCTACCGGCAAGTTCATCCCGGGACTGGGCAAGCGGCGTCGGCGTCGCTAGGACAAGCCAATCCGCCCTCACCCCCACCCCACCCCCTGGCAGTGCGTGAGGGCCGCTGCAACCCCCGCCCCACCCCCTGGCAGTGCGGGAGGGCCGGTTCTGGGCCCAGAACCGGCCCTCACGCACTGCCAGGGTGCGAGGGTGGGGGGGCGGGGGTGAGGCCGGAGGTGGCGGGAGCTTGGCCTTGGGGCGGTACGAACTCCTGCAAGTCGCACAAATAGTGCACAGCGACCAATTGCTTTTATCACAAATGAATATATGCAACGCATTGTGAAATTGCTGGAAAGTGCCATATTCGCTCTCTACAATGCCCATGTGGGATTCCTACAAGAAAGCGTCCTGTTGCACCCGATTCGTATGAGGGTGGTTCTTGTCGTGGGGTCGCAAGAGCTCAGTACCAAGGAAATCCACGCCCAGATGCCCGACGTTGCCCAAGCCACCCTGTACCGCTCGATCAAGCGTCTGGTTGCATCTGGACACCTGGAGATCGCAGGTTATCGCCACAGTGGTGGGGTGGCCGAGCGGGTGTATCGACGGGCTGTGCCCACGGGAATTGACTCAGTGGAACATCGGGAGATTGTCCAACTTAACGCGCAGGAGATTCAGCGTTTGACCGCAAACTTTGCGGCAGCGCTGAACAATGTCGGTGCCATGGGAGTGGATGGCATTGTGGGCGAGGCGAGCGCAGGTAGGGCGGGAGTGGATGGCATTGTGGGTGGCGCGGGAGTGCCAGGCAGCGCGCGAGGCGATAGCGTCGCAGGCGGGGCTGGAACCGCTGGCGTCACGGTCGCGGTTAGTTACTCCGTCATTCCGGCGTTGATTCCGACGCCGACGCCGGGTCTTGCTTCACCGTTGCCGCTTGCGTCGGATCAGCTTGAGCAGTAGGAGCTAAGGCGCCGACCGCCCGGCTGAGCAACCCGGCACGAATCGCCAGTACTGCCGCAACCAGCGTCAGCGCCATCGACACCAACGGCAGCGCGCGCGTACTCCATGCACCCACCACCACCGAGCCAACGAGCGGTCCTAATGCGGAGCCCGAGGCAAACACGGCCGTGTAGGTCGCGGCGCCCACGTCGGTGCGCCACGGCGTGTGGTGCATCGCCCAGTTCAGCAGTGCCGCCACCAGCGCGGCCCAGCCCGCCGACTGCATCACCTGCGCTGCGACCGCCGTCCACTGCCATCCGATTGCCAGGATCGACCACGCCACGGTCAGCAGGGCCAGCGCCACCACCACGGTGTGCACGCCCCGGCGCGCGAGCACAGGCCCAATTGCCAGCGTCGTGCCCACGGCCACCACGCCGCCAATGGCAAACATGACCGGCACTGCGGCGGCGGGCACCCCCGACTGGTGCGTGTAATAGGAGACGATGTAGGTCCAGGTGGTCGAGGTACTGATGGCGGCGATGGCGGTCACCACGAGCACGCGTGCGAAGACGCGCCCTGATGGCGCATCGCCGCGGCTATGAGCGTGGGGCGTCGTGCTGCTGGTGCGTGCGGTGCGCGGCAAAACAAACGCCAGCGTCGTCGCCACCACCAGGCCAGCCCCGCACAACACCCAGTAGGGCAGCCGCCAGCTCACGTGACTGGCCACCAGCACCACCACCGGGGTGCCGATCACGCCCGCCATCGCGGAGCCGACCATCACCCGGGTCAGCGTGCGCGCGCGCAGGTGTGGCGCGAACAAGCTGACGGCGGTGGGGGCGAGCATGGCCCAGAACAGCGAGTGAGCGCTCGCGGACACCATGCGGCCAATTGCCAGGTGTGCCAGGGACGACGCCGACGCTGCCAGGGCCACACCGACCGTCCACACCCCTAGGGCCGCCGGAAGCGTCACCCGCTTGCTCACGCGCTGCGTGAGCAGCGTGAGCGGCAGCGTTGCGAGCACCACGGTTGCGGAAAACGCCGTCACCAGCAGGCCGATGGAGGCCACCGACACGCCCAGGCCGCGGGCAATATGGGGGCTCATTGCGACAACGGAGGCCTCGTTCACGCCCGCGATAAATGCCCCGGCCGCCAAGGTGATGAGGGCCAGGCGGGCGCGCCGGGGGCTGATAGCAAGGGACTCTACCGAGCGCGTGCCGGGGTGGGGGTCGTCAACCACCAGGATGCCGGCGGTGCCGATGACGGGAAGGGTGAGCGTGGTCGGCTCGGACTCGACCCAGGCGCCTTCGGGTTCGGGTGTAGGGGTAGGTGTGAAGTCCAGCGCCGGTTCGGAGGCGGGCTCGAGGGTCACTTCGGGTTCCGGGGCGAGCCCGGGCGCGGGGGCGGGCTCGGCAACAGCGTCGGCCACACCAGCGTCGGCCACGGGAAGTTCCAACGTGGGAGTGAAATCAGGCACAGAAAATCCAAAGTGAAGTAAGGGGGTGGTGACCGTGCGGCGCTGCGGCGCGGCCAGCAAGGCGGCCGGGCATGGTCATGCTCTCCCTCTAACGCGCCACCACCGCAATATGCTTCCCACCACGCGTACACTGATGCCAGCAGCGTCGACCCGGCCATCACCGGTGAGCTTGCGGAAGAACGGAACCGGCGTGGCCGGGACTAACTAGAACCGCACGGGCAGCCCGTCACAGCGATCAGAGCGGCTACACATCCTGGGGGTGTGTAGCAAGCGAGGTGGTACCGCGTGCGCGGGGGAGGTCCCCGCAAGCGTCCTCGCAACCGACCGAGTCGACGCCGGACCACCGAAGGATGACCGCGAGCCATGAGTGAAGCCCGCTACCCATTGCACCGCCACGACGCTGACGTGCCCGCCTCGCCCAACTTTCCCGCCATCGAGCAGGACGTGCTGGCGTACTGGAAGAACGACGGAACCTTCCAGGCATCGATCGATCAACGCGCCGATGCGCCCGAGTTTGTCTTTTACGACGGCCCCCCCTTCGCCAACGGCTTGCCGCACTACGGGCACCTGCTGACCGGCTACGTCAAGGATGTGGTCCCGCGCTTTGAGACGATGCGCGGCAAGAAGGTGGACCGCCGGTTTGGCTGGGACACTCACGGGCTTCCGGCCGAGTTGGAAGCCGAACGGGTGTTGGGCATCACCGACAAGAGCCAAATCGAGCAGATGGGCATCGCCGCATTCAACGAGGCCTGCAAAACCTCGGTGCTGACCTACACCAAAGAGTGGGAAGAATACGTCACGCGCCAGGCCCGCTGGGTGGACTTTGATAACGACTACAAAACGCTCGATGTGACGTTTATGGAGTCCGTCATCTGGGGCTTCAAGCAGCTGTACGACAAGGGCCTGGCATATGAGGGCTACCGGGTGCTGCCGTATTGCTGGCGTGATGAGACGCCACTGTCCAACCACGAACTGCGGATGGACGACGACGTCTACGCCTCCCGTCAGGACCCGGCACTGACGGTGTTGTTGCCGTTGGTGACGGATTCAGTGGCGCAGGCGGCGGGTGCTGGTTCGGACGCGGCCACCGCCGCCGCCCTGACCGGCGCGTCGCTGCTGATCTGGACTACCACCCCCTGGACGTTGCCGTCCAACTTGGCCGCAGCCGTCGGGCCGGACATCGAATACGCCGTCGTGCGCCCTGTTGAAGGCGCCTTCGCGGGGCGCACGCTGGTGATGGCAAGCGCCCGCCTAGGTGCGTATGCGCGTGAACTGGGCGACGGGGTCGAGACGCTGGCGACCGTCAGCGGCGCCGCGCTCGCGGGCCTAGCGTACGAGCCGCCGTTTGCGTACTTCGCTGGGCATGCCAACGCCCACCGGGTACTCGCGGCGGACTTCGTGTCCACCGAAGACGGCACCGGCATCGTCCACTTGGCTCCTGCCTTTGGTGAGGACGACATGGCCGTGTGCCAGGCCGCGGGTATCGAGCCCGTGCAGCCCGTGGACGCGAAGGGCCGCTTCACCGCGCAGGTTCCGCAGTACGAAGGTGAGCAGGTTTTTGACGCCAACCCGCACGTGATCCGCGACCTCAAAGACGCGGGCAAGGTGCTGCGTCACGAAACCTACGACCACTCCTACCCGCACTGTTGGCGGTGCCGCAATCCGTTGATTTACCGCGCGGTGTCCAGCTGGTTCATCCGCGTCAGCGAGTTCCGCGACCGCATGGTGGAGCTCAACCAGGACATCACCTGGGTGCCCGAACACATCAAGGACGGACAGTTTGGCAAGTGGCTCGAAGGGGCGCGCGACTGGTCGATCAGCCGCAACCGCTACTTTGGCACCCCCATCCCGGTGTGGGTGAGCGACAACCCGGCCTTCCCGCGCGTGGACGCCTACGGCTCGCTCGCGGAGTTGGAACGTGACTTTGGCCGGCTACCGGTGAACGACGCCGGTGAGCCTGATCTGCATCGTCCATTTATCGACGAGTTGACTCGCCCCAACCCGGATGACCCGTCCGGCCAGTCCACCATGCGCCGCATCCCTGACGTGCTGGACGTGTGGTTCGACTCGGGCTCGATGCCATTCGCCCAAGTGCACTACCCGTTTGAGAACGAGCAGTGGTTTGACTCGCACAACCCGGCGGACTTCATTGTCGAGTACATCGGGCAGACGCGCGGGTGGTTCTACGTGATGCACGTGCTGTCCACGGCCATCTTTGACCGGCCGGCGTTCACCACGTCCGTCAGCCACGGCATCGTGCTGGGAAGCGACGGACGCAAAATGTCCAAGTCGCTACGCAACTACCCGGACGTCAACGAGGTGTTTGAGCGCGACGGCTCCGACGCGATGCGCTGGTTCTTGATGTCGTCGCCGATTCTGCGCGGCGGCAACCTCGTGGTGACCGAAGAAGGCATCCGCGAAGGGGTGCGGCAGGTGATGCTGCCGCTGTGGTCCACGTACTACTTCTTCACGCTGTATGCGGGGGCGGCCCGGGGCGGGCAGGGCGTGCGTGGCTCGGTGTTGGACGATGCGCGAGTGGCCACGCTGCCGGTCATGGACCGATACATCCTGGCAAAGACCGCCCAGCTGGTTCACGAGGTCACCGCGCAGCTGGAGGTGTTCGACGTGCCGGGTGCCTCGGCAACGCTGGCGCACTACATGGACACCCTCACTAACTGGTATGTGCGCACCCAGCGGGACCGGTTCTGGCAAGAGGACGCCGACGCGTTCGACACCTTGTATACCGTGCTGGAGACGGTGTCGCGCCTGGCAGCACCACTGTTGCCGTTGACCACGGAAGAGGTGTGGCGGGGCTTGACGGGGGAGCGTTCGGTGCACCTGACGGACTACCCCGTGGCGCCTGCGGCCTGGGTAGACCAGGGCCTAGGCGAGACCATGGACGAGGTGCGTGAGGTGGTCTCGGTGGCACATGCGCTGCGCAAGAAGGCGCAGTTGCGGGTGCGGCAGCCGTTGTCGCGTCTTGAGGTGGCCGTAGCCGACCGTGACGCGTTTGCCCCCTACGTGCCGCTGGTCGAGGTGGAGCTCAACGTCAAGAGTGTGGTGGCAGTGCCCATCGACGAGTTCGTTGCCGCAAACCCGGTACAGCAGACGTTGACCGTGAATGCACGGGCGGCTGGCCCGCGCATCGGCAAGCAGGTGCAGGCTGCCATTGCAGGTGCGAAGTCGGGCCAGTGGTCTGTGGACGACGGCGTAGTCACCTCTGGTGGCGTGGTGCTGGAGGAGGGTGAGTACGAGCTGTCCACGGTGATTGGTTCGGCGGAAAGCTCGGTGGCTGCGGTGCTGGCCTCGGGTGGGTTTGTGCTGCTGAACACGATGGTGACGCCGGAGCTGGAAGCGGAGGGGTTTGCACGGGATCTGATCCGGCAAATCCAGGACGCTCGCAAGGCGGCCGGGTTCAACGTGGGCGACCGCATTACGGTGTTCTTGACGGTGGCGCCCGAGCGTGTGGCGGCCGTCCAGGCGCACCGGGAGCTCATTTGCGCCGAGGTGCTGGCAACCAGCCTGGAGGTTGAGGCAGGGGCCGAGTCCATCGAGGTCGCACGGGTCTAAAGCTCCCGCTACTGCGCCCCGCGCTCCTGCGCTCTGCCCCCGCGCCCGGCGCGCTGCGCCCTGCGCGCTGCGCCCTGCGCCGTGGCAGTACCTCAGGGCCGATTCCTGTTCGGAATCGGCCCTGAGGTACTGCCAGCAGGCGGGGGTGGCGCCGGGTGCTTGGTGGCTATGAGACGTCGTCGCAGTTGCCCTTGACTCCAAAGGCGGCGTTCGACCGTGTCGAATATGCGTGAGTGGAGCCCGAATCCGTGGTGATCCACACGCACCACAGCACGTCGTCGTCGTAATCAGAGGGCTTGTTGTCGGGCTTGGTGAGCACGTATCCGCCCCAGCCGAAGTCCTCGTTGCGTTCGGTTGACATCAGCGTGCCCGACGGCAGTGTGATGCCGTAGCGGTCTCCCACGGCCTCGACTGCAATGGGCCATCCATCCTCGATTTTCCCGGCTGCACGAATGGCTGCCGCGAGGTGCGCCAACTCGGCGTTGGCGTCGTCTTGGCTTGGGGACGAGTCGCCGCCGCGGGGGATCATCAACAGCGCGACCGCTCCCAGCATGAGTGCCGAGACGGCCCCTCCAAAGTAGAGGAGGCGGAACCGGCGCCACAGCTCGGAGCGATCGGGCTTTTGACCCGTGGGCCCGCCGGGCTGGATCGGGCCGCCGTGCGCGAACGCGTCACCTTGGTTGATGTTGGACTGGGCAGCGTCGGACGCGTGCGGATCACGGGGACTGGTCACCCCACGCACGCTAGCAGTACCTCTGGGCCGATTTCGCACGCGAAATCGGCCCAGAGGTACTGCCAGCGGAGGGGGCAGCGGAGGGGGCAGCGGAGGGGGCAGCGGAGGGGCTGGCGAGGGGGGTGTGAAGGGGTGTCATGAGCATGGGCTGGGAGGCCGCACAATATCTGCGTGACCACCCCCTTTTTCCCTGGGCTGAGCCTTGCCGAAGCGGAGCGCGAGATCCACGCTCACATCTTCGACCGGCGACCCGAAGGCGACCACGAATCCAAGCTGCGCCGCGTGGCAAAAGCGCTGCAATACCTGGGAGATCCCCAGGATGCACTGCGCGTTATCCACGTCACGGGCACCAACGGCAAGACCTCGACCAGCCGGATGGCGGCGTCGTTGTTGCGCGCCCAAGGCCTGCGTACCGGACTGTTCACGTCCCCGCACCTGCACAGCCTGCGTGAGCGCATTCAAATTGACGGTGCGCCGCTGGCTCAGGACGAGCTGGTGTCCTTGTGGCATCGGGTGGCCCCCGTGATTCACCGGGTGGACATGTACTCGCTGCGTCTGGGCGGCCCGCGCATGAGCTTCTTTGAGGTGTTGACGGTGCTGGGTCTGGTGGCCTTCGCCGACGCGCGCCTGGATGTGGCCGTCATTGAGGTGGGCATTGGCGGGCAGCGTGACGCGACCAATGTGTGTGACGGTGAGGTGGCGGTGCTAACGCCCATGGCGTTGGACCACGAGTCGTACTTTGGCGACTCGGTTACGGGTGTCGCACTGGAGAAGACGGGCATCATCCGTTCGCATGCCACCGTAGTCAGTGCCGCCCAGGTGGACGACGCTGCCGACGTGATCACGGGTGTGTCCCGTCAGCGCCGGGCGTCGTTGCTGTGGGAAGGCGCGCACATGTCGGTGGTGGACCGGGTAGCTCACGCCGATGGCCAGACGGTGACGCTGCGTACGGCAGCTGCGACGTACCCGCAGGTGATGGTGCCGCTGCATGGAGACTTCCAGGCGCAAAATGCGCTGGTCGCTCTGGCGGCAGTGGAGGCGTTTGTGGGCTGTGGTGTGCCGCGCGAGCTGGACCTGCAGGTGGTGGTGGACGGATTTGCGGATGTGTCCTCCCCGGGGCGGATGGAGCAGGTGGCGGACACTCCGCTGGTGTTGGTGGATGCCGCGCACAACCCGCATGGCATTGCGGCCATGGCGGCCGCAGTGCGTGAGCGGGTGGGTCAGCGTGCGCTGGTGGGTGTGATCGCGGTGCTGTCAGACAAGGACGCCAGCGGGATCATGGCCGGCTTGGAGCCGCTAGTGGATGCGGTGGTGGTGACGCGTACGTCCTCGCCACGGGCAACGGATCCGCATGAGCTCAGCGTGCTGGCGAGCGCCCACTTTGGTTCGACTCGTGTGGTGGAGGCGTTGTCGGTGCCGGACGCACTGGCCCGCGCCTTTGACGTGGCGGGCCCAGCAGGCGCGGTGTTGTGTACCGGCTCGGTGACGTTGGTCAGCGAGGTGCGAGAGGTACTCGCGTCGGTCAGCGGTGGTGACGTGACGGAGGGTCCGGCGGAACCGGTCGCGGTCTGAGCGCACAGGCGGCGGCGCATGGAACACTAGCCCCATGAGCGAACCGGCCCTAGGCGGATTTAGCGCGGAAGGTGTCGAGCGCGACATCTATGCGCAGATCGTGGCCCGTAACCCAGAGCACGACTTTGAGCCGACGCTGGATCGAGTCCGCGAGGTGTGTGCGCTGCTGGGTGACCCGCAGCATGCCTTCAAGGTGATTCACCTGACGGGCACGAACGGCAAGACGTCCACGGCACGCATGGTGGAGTCGCTGGTGCGGGCGCATGGTCTGCGCACGGGCCTGTTTACGTCGCCGCATCTGAGCAGTGTGCGTGAGCGTATTCAAATCGACGGTGAGCCGATTTCCCGTGAGGCGTTCATTGCGCTGTGGAATGACGTGATCCCAATGATTGACCTGGTAGATGCCAAGTCGGTGGCGGCTGGCGGCCCGCGCATGAGCTTCTTTGAGGTGTTGACGGTGCTGGCCTTTGCGGCATTCGCGGACGCCCCGGTGGACGTGTGCGTGCTGGAAGTGGGCATGGGCGGCACGTGGGATGCCACCAATGTGGCCGACGCTGATGTGGCTGTGATTGGTCCGGTCGCCTTGGACCATGAGCGGTGGCTGGGGTCAACACTTGAGCAGATCGCTACCGAGAAGGCCGGCATCATCACGCCCGAGTGCGTGGTGGTGATTTCTGAGCAGTCGCAGGCGGCCGACGCTGTTTTGACTCAGGCGGCCCGCTCGGCCCGGGCGGTGTGGCGTGAGGGTGACCAGTTTGAGGTGATGGAACGTTACCCGGCGGTGGGCGGCCAGATGGCGACCTTGCGCACGCCGGGCGGCACCTACGAGGGGGTGTTCGTTCCGTTGTTTGGGGCCCATCAGGCCCATAACGCGGCACTGGCGCTGAGCGCAGTGGAAGCGCTGATGGCTGATGGTGGGCAGCCGCATGCCCTGGATGGTGGGGTGGTGGAGCAGGGGTTCGGCTCGGCCACCAGCCCTGGCCGGCTGGAGATGGTGCGCTCGTCGCCCACGATCATGGTGGATGCGGCGCACAATCCGCATGGCATCGACGCATTGGCCGACGCGTTGGAGGAGTCGTTCGCGTTTACGCGCCTGGTGGGGGTGGTTGCAGTGCTGGAGGATAAGGACGCCGACGGCATCCTTGCCGGGCTGGAGCCGGTGCTCGATGAGGTGGTGGTGACGCAGTCCAGTTCGCCCAGGTCGCGGCCTGCTGAGGATCTTGCGGTGGTGGCGCGTCGGCACTTTGGTGAGGACCGCGTCGTTGTTCAGGCGGATCTTCCCACCGCCATTGAGGCGGCTGTGACGGCGGCGGAAGTCGACGCGGATATGGGCGGTGGCGTGCTGGTGGTGGGTTCGATCACGTTGGTGGCGGATGCGCGCATCCTGTTGCGCGCGGATGCGGGCGCGGCAGGAGGACGACGATGACGGCGGCGGGTGCGGCAGGCGACCCCCGCGAAGGCGCAATGCCCCGCGCACCCCGCTCGGCGCTGGTGACGTTGACGCAGGCAACGCTCGCGCTCGAGGCGCTGGTGGCGCTGTTTGCCACGTTGGTGGTGTGGGGGCTGGGCCACTCCAGCGGGGTGTCTGTGGGGGATGCCCAGGTGGGTAGCGGAACCGTGTGGGCCGTGGGTGGCACGCTGACGCTGGTGTTCATGGTGGCGGCAGGGATGGCATCTCGCCGTTGGGGTCGGCTGCTGGGGTGGGCGGCGCAGGTGGCCCTGATTGCGTGTGGTGTCGCTGAGCTTGCTGTGGCCGTTGTGGGCGTGATGTTCGTGGTGATCTACGCCCTGGGGGTACGGTTGGGGTCGAGGATCGACCGGGAGCGCGCCGAGCGCGCCGCCAGCGAAGGAGTCACTACGTGAGCCGATTCCTGTGGCGCACGGGAGCGTTGATCGCTACTGGCGTGCTGGGTTTGGCGATGGCGTTTTATTCGCTGGAACGTTTAGCGTTGATCAATTTGGCCACCACGTTTGGCCAGGACGACGGTAAAGCACCGTTGCCGGTCACGTTCGCGCTTTTCATTGGTTTGGTACTGGTGTTCGCGTCGACGTTTTTTGCCATGCTGCGGTGGGCGCGGTATTTGCGTCAGAACCCGCGTACCACCCAGGCGCCCGTGTGGTTGCTGATTGCGATTTTGGTGGTGGGCGGGGCCGCCATGATTTGGGCGCTCGCGACTCATTCGGGGTGGCTACGTATTCAGGAGACGGTGCCGCTGAGTGTCCACTGGGGCTACATCGCCTTCCAAGTGGTGGCGGCGTCGTTCGTGTTGGTGCCGTTGGTGTTGCTGGCGGTGCGCTGGGCGCCCGGCTATAAGCCGGCCCGCACTACACCACCAGCGCCGAGTGCACCGAGTAGTCGCTAAGCACGTCACGTCCCGGTAGTGCGCCAATTTCCAGCAGGAACGCGAAGGAGACGGACTGCGCTCCGGCACGGGTGATGAGGTCCGCTACGGCGCGGGCAGTGCCCCCGGTGGCCAACACGTCGTCAATTACCAGCACGCGCTTGCCGCTTACTCCCGTGGGGTTAAGGGTGAGTTCGGACGCGCCGTACTCGATGGTCGCGTCGGCCTCAAGCAAAGTGCCAGGCAGTTTGCCCTTTTTGCGCACCATTGTCATGCCCACGCCCAAGTCTTGGGCAATGACGGGGGCAAAGATGAACCCGCGTGCGTCCACTCCGGCAATGAGGTCTACTGAGTCGGTGGCCGTGGGGGTGAGTGCGTCGCAGGCGGCCCGGAAGCGTTCGGGCGAGGCCAAGATGGGGGCGATGTCGTAGAACAACACGCCGTCGACGGGAAAGTCGGGGTAGGTGTCGAAGTCGGCCAGCGAGATCATGGGTTCATCCTGGCATGCCGGTGGGCACCGCTAGGCTCGCGCTATGACGGAACGCACGTTGATTTTGGTCAAACCCGACGGTGTCGCGCGGGGCCTAAGCGGTGAGGTCCTGCGCCGCGTCGAGGCGAAGGGATATCGCCTGGTGGCAGTTGAGCTGCGCACGGCGAGTGCGCAGCTTCTTGCTGAGCATTACGCCGAGCATGTGGGTAAGCCGTTTTATGAGCCGCTGGTGGAGTTCATGATGTCGGGTCCCACGCTGGCTGTGGTGGCTGAGGGGGAGCGGGTCATTGAGGGCTTCCGGTCGCTGGCGGGGGCGACCGACCCCACCACGGCGGCGCCGGGCACCATCCGTGGTGATTTGGCACGGCAGTGGCCTACCGCGGTGTTGCAAAACATTGTGCATGGCTCAGACAGTGTGGAATCAGCTCAGCGTGAGATCGGGATTTGGTTCCCGGGCTTGTAGCATTCCCTCGTCGCGGGTGCGGCGAGTGGCGAACACTGAGGGAGGCCTCGGATGATGTCCATACTTGAAGACCGCCTGGAGCGGGTGCTGTTTGCGGCCCGTTGGCTGCTAGCCCCGCTGTATGTGGGCCTGGTGGTTGGCCTAGTGATTGTGGCCCTAAAGTTCTTTGTGGCGTTGTGGCGGATGGTGTCGCACTTCTCGCTGGATGCTCCCGTGGATGACGTCACCGTGGATGTGTTGTCACTGATTGACATTGCCTTGCTGGGCAACTTGATGATCATCGTGATCTTCGCCGGGTACGAGAACTTTGTGTCCAAGATGAACTCCTCGCAGGATTCGGAGGACCGCCCGTCCTGGATGGGGCACGTGGACTTCTCCGGGCTGAAGATGAAGCTGATCGGCTCGCTGGTTGCCATCTCCGTTATCTTGCTGCTGAAGGACTTTGTGGCGGTAGAGCACACCGGTAAGGACACCGACTACGAGTCGATTGCGTGGCGTATTGGCCTGCACTTCACATTTGTGATCTCGGGTGTGCTGTTCTCGATCATGGACTACTGGGGTGCCAAGCGGCAGGCGCTGCTGACCTCGGCGCATGACGTAAACCCGGCAACGGAGACGCCCGTCCTGGACCAGCCCGCCTAACCGTGGGGCTCAGCAGCCTCTAGACTCACCAGCGTGCACCTCAAGACGTTGACGCTGCGGGGCTTTAAGTCCTTCGCCTCCGCAACCACCCTTGAGTTTGAGCCGGGGATCACCTGTGTGGTGGGACCCAATGGCTCCGGAAAGTCCAACGTGGTGGACGCCCTGGCCTGGGTGATGGGGGAGCAGGGCGCCAAGACGTTGCGTGGCGGCAACATGGCGGATGTCATCTTTGCCGGCACCTCGGGGCGCCCACCGCTGGGGCGGGCCGAGGTATCGCTGACCATCGACAACTCTGATGGTGCGCTGCCCATCGAGTACACCGAGGTCACCATCAGCCGCACCTTGTTCAGGTCCGGCGGCTCCGAGTACGCCATCAACGGCACGGCCTGCCGTCTGCTGGATATTCAGGATTTGCTGTCTGACTCGGGCCTAGGCCGCGAGATGCACGTGATTGTGGGTCAGGGTCAACTTGATGCGGTGTTGCGCGCCACCCCGGAGGAGCGCAGGCACTTTATTGAAGAGGCGGCTGGCATTCTCAAGCACCGCCGCCGCAAAGAGAAGGCGCTACGCAAGCTTGACGCAATGCAGGGAAACCTCACCCGCGTGCAGGACCTCACGGCGGAGATTCGCCGGCAGTTGGGGCCGTTGGGCAAGCAGGCGCAGGTGGCCCGCCAGGCACAAACCATTCAAGCCCAAGTGCGTGACGCACGTTCGCGTCTGTTGGCCGATGACATTGCCACGTTGACGCAGCTCATTGCCAAGGACAAGGCCGACGAATCAGCCCTGCTGGCCCGCCGCCACAGCGTGGAGGCCGCGCTGAGTGCGGCACGCGCCAAGGTTGCGGACCTGGAGCGGCTGTCCGCGGAGGCAACCCCGGCGCTGAGCAAAGCCAACGACGTGTTCTACCGGTTGTCCTCCATTAGGGAGCGACTGCGCAACCTCGGTGCACTCGCGGAGGATCGCGTGCGCATGTTGGGTTCCGCGGTTGACAGTGGGCCGGTGACGGACCTGGTGGAGATGGCTGAGCAGCTGGACCGCGCCCAAACGGCTCGGGAAGAGTTGGCCGGTCAGGTGCGTGAAGCGGCCGTGGGCTTGGAGCAGGCCATCGCCTACCGCCAGCAGGCCGAGGTGACGGCGGAGGCGTCCGAGAAGCATTTGGCGAACTTGCTGCGGTCCGTGGCAGACAGGCGCGAAGGGGTGGCGCGCCTGGCCGGACAGGTGGCGGCCAAGAGGTCACGCATTGAGGCCATGGAGGCCGAGATTGGCCGCGTGCGTCAGGCGCGGGACGCGGCGGTGCAGCGTGCCCATGAGGCGGCCACCGAGTTCCAGCGCCTCGAGACCACGGTGGTGGACAGTGAACGTGGCGAAGAGGACCTGGACGAGGCCCATGAGGCCGCAGTAGCCGCCTGGGATGAGGCCAAGGCGGCGCTGGAGGCGCTGCGTGAAGCACTCAACGAGGCACAACGCGACCAGGCCACCTGGACGGCTAAGGCGGAGGCGTTGGGCTTGTCGCTGACGCGCCGCGATGGGGCCGGTGAGTTGTTGGCCGCGGACGTGAAGTTTGTGCGCGGCACGGTCGCTTCGCTTATTGACGTCAGGGACGACGCGGAGGACGCCATCGCGGCGGCGCTGGGTCCGCTCGCGGAGGCGCTCGCGGTGGATTCGGTGGACGACGCGGTTGACGCGATCCGCTGGCTGCGCGACGAGGACGCCGGAAGGGCCCGCTTTGTGGTGGGGGACAGTGCGGCCGTGGCGGTCAATCCGGCGGTGACGTTGCCGGCTGGGGCGGTGTGGGCGTCGGACCTGATCGATGGACCCAATGCCTTGGCAGCGGCGGTGCGCGCCCTGGTATCCGGTGTGGCCGTGGTGGAGGATTTGGCGGCGGCGCGTGCCGTGGTGAGCCAGTTCCCGCAGGTCATTGCCGCAACGCGGCGCGGCGATGTGCTTTCGGCATCCAGTGCCTCGGGTGGCGCGAAGGACGCCCCGAGCATCATGCATCTACAGGCCGCCTATGACGATGCGTGTGCCCAGCGTGAGAGCGCCACCCAGGTGGCTGAGCGGGTGCAGTTTGATTTGCGTGCCGCCACCCAGGCCGAACAGGATGCGCGCACCGTGCAGGAGGCGACGCTGGCGCGGCTGAATGAGTCCGATGCGCGCATGTCGGCAGTGGCGGAGCAGTTGGGGCATTTGTCTGCCGCGGCGCGGGCGGCACATGCGGATGAGGAGCGGCTGTCGCAGCAGTTGGAGGAGGCGCAGGCGCGTGTGCAGGCCGACCAGGATGACCTGGCCGGTTTGGTGGAGCGTTTGGCGGCTGCCCAGGCCGAGCCGGAACAGACGGAAGCGGACACGGTTCAGGCGCAACAGCGTCGGGATGATGACGAAGAGTCGGCACGGCTGGCGCGCGCACGGGAAACGGAGGCGCGACTGGCGCTGCGCACCGCGGAGGAGCGGGCACGGGCTGTGGACGCGCGGGCCGAGAGCCTGGAGCGGGCCGTCGAGGCGGAGCGGGACGCGCAGGCGCGGGCGCAGGAGGCGGCGCAGCGTCGCGAGCGTCAGTCGCAGGCAGCGCGGGAAGTGATTGCAGGGGTGAAGGCCACCTTGCCGTATGTGGATACGGCAGTGGCGGCGGCGGACGATGCGCGTGCTCAGGTGGAGGCGCATCGGGCCGAACGTACGGGCGCGTTGGCGGCGGTGCGGGCCGAGGTGGATCAACTCAACGGTGAGTATGCGCGTTTGACGGATGAATCTCACCGCGATGAGGTGGCGCGTGCGCAGCAGCAGGTGCGCTTGGAGCAGTTGCAGCAGCGCGCCATTGATGAGTTGGGGATGGACCCGGCGCAGCTGGTGGAGGAGTTTGGGCCGGATCGGGATGTGCCGGTGGTGGGCGAGGATGGTGAGGAGTCGCTGGAGCCGTTTGTGCGTGAGGTGCAAGAGAAGCGCCTGCGGCAGGCGGAGCGGGCCATGTCTCAGTTGGGCAAGGTGAATCCGCTGGCGTTGGAGGAGTTCGCGGCGCTGGAGGAGCGGCATAAGTTCTTGCAGGACCAGTTGGCCGACGTGAAGAAGTCGCGCGAGGACCTGCTGGACATCGTTGCCCAAATTGACCAGCGGGTGGAGCAGATTTTTGCGCAGGCGTATGCGGATACGGCGCGCGCGTTTGATGAGGTGTTCCCGCGCCTGTTCCCGGGCGGTGAGGGGCGCCTGGTGCTGACCGACCCGGGCAACATGCTGGAGACGGGCATTGAGGTGGAGGCGCGTCCGGCAGGCAAGAAGGTCAAGCGGCTGTCGCTGCTATCGGGTGGGGAGCGTTCGCTGACGGCGGTGGCGTTGCTGGTGTCGATCTTTAAGGCCCGGCCGAGTCCGTTCTATGTGATGGATGAGGTTGAGGCGGCGCTGGATGACACAAACTTGGGGCGTCTGCTGGAGATCATTCGGGAGTTGCGTGCCGATTCGCAGCTGATTGTGATCACCCACCAAAAGCGCACCATGGAGGTTGCCGACGCGCTGTATGGGGTGACGATGCGTGGTGACGGGGTGACCACGGTGGTCAGTCAGCGGCTTAGCGGCGACGAGGTGTAGACGCCTGCGGTGTAACGACCGTGCGGTGTCGCGGCGACGCCGTTTGGCCGCACTCGCCCGCGCCGCGCGGGAACACGACGCGGTGCGGCATCGTTTTAGAATTGTCGCGCGGCGGTGACGTCACCGGTTTGCACGTAGGTCTCAACGGAGAGACGATTGTGTCCGATTTATCCGTTTTGGGAGGCCTAGTGTTCAGCTATATGACCGACGTTCTGGTGTGGGGATTCGTGGTGACGGCCGTTGCCTGCGGCTTTGCCTTTGCCGCCGAGGGGCGCGGTGCGCACCTGGTGCGCGTGGTGCTGGGGCTGGAGCCGCGCAAGCACGGACTGGACAACTTCAC
>Ga0222423_1000614_pt1 | contig 22042 bp, 14 predicted proteins | sample 3A0metagenome_FD_182472 | JGI IMG/M metagenome (GOLD analysis project Ga0222423, IMG submission 182472) | Enriched microbial communities from leaf-cutter ant dump, University of Wisconsin, Madison, United States - 3A0 (version 2) | ecosystem: Environmental > Terrestrial > Nest > Insects nest >...
GAGGAGGCGGCGGGGGCGGAGGAGGCGGCGGGGGGGGCGGAGGAGGCGGCGGCGGGGGCGGAGGAGTCGGCGAACCGAACGCCCAACGCAGACCAACGGTCGCCGTCTGGTCGTTGAACTTGCCAGCGAAGCTGCCCGGAGCGTAGCTTGCGCCACCGTGGACATAGTCGCCAGCGCCGTCGAAGGACACTTCTTCCGTCGTCAGGTAACGATAGGTGAAGTCCAGGTTCAGACGGTCAGACAGAGCCCAGGCAAAACCGGCCAGAGCCTGATAGGCGGCAACCGTGTCTTCGCCTTCGATGGTGACGCTGCGGCCACCGTCACCCGGGGAATATTGACCCGTGAAGTCAGCCTTGACGCGGTTCAGACCGACGCCCAGACCAACGAACGGATGGAAAGAAGATTCCGGAACGAAATCATAGATCATGTTGACCATGAAGGTCGTCTGATCGAAGCTGCCGTTCGGGTTGAGCAGAGCCGTGTCAGCCGGACGCGAGATGGTCGGGTTGCTCGGGCCGTGATCGCGTTGGAAGCCGATGGCGCTGTCCACGTCGCCGGGACGGTAGCCGCCTTCAAATTCTACACGCCAGTTGGGGCTGTAGCGGTAACCCAGACGGGCAAAGCCTGCCCAGTCGTCTTCGGTGGACACGTCATAAGCGAAAGGCGCTTCATCAATATAATTGCCTGATGATTTTGCTTTCCACTCAGACTTCCAGTTATAACCGAGGTCGACAGCGCCGTACCAACCCTCGGTTTCAGCGGCAGCGACACCCGTCGCTGACACCAATGCAGCGAGAGCAGCGCCCGCCAGCAAATTGAGTTTCATAATATATGCCCTCTCTTGGCCTTCGAACGAACAGCCGAAAAAATCGACTGAATGCCGTATTTAACGGCTCACTAGATAACTTTATGACTACGTTTTGCCTAGCGCCTAAAAACAGCATTTGGCTAAAAACATGGTTTTTATGTCGTGTTTGGGGGTGACTGACACCTGAAAGACACGCTTGATTGTGTGTGGCTTGTCCCAGACAGCGATACCTCTAGCAATTCGCGTTTGCGATGTAAATTTTCAATAATAAAATGCGGAAAATCATTAAAATCGCTTGCGATTTTTTTTCGAGCTAGGTAGGAGACCCTCCTCAAGGATCGCAAGCGCCGAATATCGCCAGCTATAAATGCCGTGATGATTCGCACAACCTTATGGAGAGGTGGCTGAGTGGTCGAAAGCACCGCACTCGAAATGCGGCATACTCGCAAGGGTATCGTGGGTTCGAATCCCACCCTCTCCGCCATTATCTTCCGCACATTTTACAGCTTCGGATGAATAGGGCCTCACGGAGCAGGGTGGGCTAGGCATCAGGATGTGATCCGGTGTTCGGTTCCGGGTGTATGTTACCGCAACGAAATGGCAATCAGGCCTCCGGAATTATCGCCCCAGGTTGATTGGATATAAAGTTTGAAATCTGGTGAAAGGGCCAGATTGCCTCCTACGGGATAGCTCCAGACGCTTTGGTGGGTTGCAAGGTCAATGGCATAGGTGCCTTTATCCGTGCTGATAAAAACAAGATTATCCGTGACCACTGCATTACCAATAAAAACATTATCGGCAATCGGCGGCACCCAGGACCAGGCAATGCTGCCGTCGCTTTCTTTCAGAACATCAAGTCGGGGCGGTTCATTTTTGGCGGTATAGATGAAGCCCTTGGCATAGGCGGGCGCGGTGGAATAGCTTTGGGCTGAATGCCAGAGTACGGATTTGGAACTCAGGTCGTAGCGTGCCAGTTTGCGCGCCCCTTCCCAGCCCTGATAGCTGAGGATAGACCCGGCCGGCGCAATAATCGGACCGCCATTGTAGTCATACCCGCTAGACGCCTCAGGCAGGTCGTTGATTGTACTCATCAGTACACCGGTCAGCCTGTCGAAGACCTGAAGTCCGCTTCCGGCATGGTAATAGACATGCTTTTCATCGACCGCAAGCGATTGCCCGCCCCATGTGCTGCCGGCTGGTGACATTGAACGCCAGGCTATGTCGTCGTTCGTTTGCGAATGGCTGCTGACCTGCCCGCCAAAGGTGCCAGCGGCGAGATAGAAATGTTCGCCATAGGCGACGGGGGCGCCCGGTAAGGTCCACTGTGCATAGAATATGGATTTGAAAAGATAGCTTCCCGTAGTGGCGTCAAAGGCAAAAACGTGGTTGTTTTGCGTGTTGCCAATGACGGGCACATAGATTTTACCATTATCGAAGGCCGGGGTGCCAATATAGGCAAGATCGGGTATTTCGGCGCTCCATGACTGGGCGCCGGTTTGTTCATTAAGGGCGTGGACGGCCCCCTTGTTGAAGGGTTTGGTACGCGTGATGATGACATTACCTTCAGCGGTGGCGACCGGGCTTAAATTATAATAGGAGGCTTCTGTGTCTGACGGGATCCATTCCCACGCACGTTTGAATTTGGCAGGATCCAGGGCGACGCGCACATATCCGGTGTGTTCGGCATTGCGCTGAAAGGTCTGCCAGTCTTTGAGCCTGATTTTGATGTCATAGGCATAGGCAAGGCTGGTGCCGGAATAAACATTGACACAGGCTGCCTCTTTGCAGAGGCGTGCCGTAATATTGCCCTTATAATCGCCGCCCATCAGATCGGAACGGGTCGTGGCTGTAACCGTATAGGTGCCCGTAGTCGCGCCAGCCTCAGCTGTAACGGATGAGAAGATATTGGTATCGTATTGCAGATCAACGACAAAGGCTTCCCCATTGCGGTTGCTGGCGGTCGCGGTGGTCGTCAGGCTGGCCTGATGGCCTTCGGGTGCGGATGCAGCGCCACTTGAGGCGCTCAGGCGCAATGTGACGGAAGGCGTTTCCGGGGGCTTTCCTCCGCTATTGCCGTTATGGCTTCCGTTCCCGCCGCCACTGCCTCCGCCGCCGCCACAGGCCGTCAGGCCAACGGCAAAGTATATGATGGTTATCAGTTTTTTCATATATTCCCCCCAGGGTTTGTACATCAGATTTTTATTGCATAAGATGTATTCCGTCATTCAATACGGTATTTGCGGATCAGGTCAAGTCAGGACGTTCCTTCCCCTTTTTTCGTATCCATAACGTGATATTTTACCACCTGACCTGCGTTGAATGAAAACGGGAATGTGGGTTGGTGACGGATTCGTATCTTAGGGCAATGGCAAGGTTTGGCGGCTAGGGTAGGGCAAAATCCCTCTGGAACGTCCTCCTCTGGAACGCCTTATGAATCTGCCTCTTTTGTTTGCGCTCGTATTTCCGGCCTGCCTGATCTGGGCGGCGGTCAGTGATCTGGCGACCATGACCATCCCCAACAGGCTGTCGATCATACTGGCGGTGATGTTCCTGCCTGTAGCGATCATGCTCAGGCCCGATCTGATGTTCATCGGTGAGCATCTGGGGGTCGGGGTGGCGGCCTTTGTGCTGGGGATAGCGGCCTTTGCCCTGAGGTTCATGGGCGGCGGCGATGCCAAGCTCATTGCGGCCACCGCCCTGTGGTTCCATTTTCAGGGCTTTATCGTGTTTCTGGTCTATGTCGCTCTGGCGGGCGGGGCACTGACGATCCTGTTGCTGATGGCGCGGCAGTTTCTGCGCATCTTCACGCCGGTCATGCCGATGTGGTTGCAGAGACTGCTCGAACCCAAGGGCGATATTCCCTACGGCCTCGCTATCTGCGCAGGTGGCTTCCTCGCTATGCCGCACAGTAATCTGTATCCGCTTCTGGGCCTTTAGAGACTGTTTCAAAAGGTCGTTTTCTGGCCTGCAAAGGCGCGTCTTCTGCGCTTCCGATGCTCACGTACATTAAGTACGCTGCGCTTCGGTTCTCGAAGACACGTCTTTTCGCCACAGACTCCGATCCTTTTGAAACAGTCTCTTAGCTATTCGACAGAGGGCCAGCCGTCGGCGTCAAATGCCAGATAGTTCAGCCCCAGTCTGGGGAAGCCGTTTTCCGCGCCGTTGTAATAATGATAGGTCAGGACGACCTTATTATCGTTGGTTTTCAGCACGCTCTGGCCGCCGGGGCCGTGAATAGTGCCGTGGGTACTGAGGAGAATGGTGCCGCCGCCGTCTTTCAGGTCAAGTCCGCCGCGATCGAGATAGGGGCCGGTCGGGTCTGTTGAGCGTCCGACAATGATGCGGTAGCGGCTGTTCAGCCCTGAGCAGCAGATATTGACCGAGGCGAAATAATAATAATATTGCGTGCCGCCGACCACATGCGGAAAGATGAACGGCCCTTCGATACCGGCGGGGCGCTGGGCGATATGGTGCATGTCGCTGCCGAGTCTCAGGCCGGTCGCCGGATCCAGCTCCAGCACGCGCAAGCCGTCTTCCCATGAGCCGAAGGTCATCCACCAGCGTTCGTCGGCATCGATGAACGGCGCCGGATCGATGGCGTTCCAGGTGGTGGTGCAGCCCGCCGTGCGGCCACAGGAAGAAATGATTTCACCGGCATCGGTCCACGGGCCGGTGGGTGATGAGGCCGTGGCCAGAGCGATCACGGCTTGCGCCCCCTGATTGGTCGTATTGTTCGACGGGGTCTGATAGATGGGGATCGAATAATAGTGGTAATAGGTGCCATTGGCATACAGAAGACCCGGTGCCCAAAGGTCGGTTTTGCCGCCGGTGTCGGTGGTGTTTTTCGTTTTCCACCATGAAAAATCGGGGTCTATGGCGCGTGTACTGGCGCTGAAGGTCAGCATGTCGTCTGAGCCTGAGAGCGTATTGTGCGTGCCGTACAGCCAGAATTTGCCCGCGCCATCCTGAATCATATGCGGATCATGTACGGCCGTGCCGCCGCCATTGACGGGCAGGGGTTGCGGATAAGTCTCCTGAGTTGTCTGAGTAATTTCCCATTCCTGACAGGCGCAGGCCGAATTGCGCGTAGCCTGCGTAACGGCGGCGGCAGCATCGCCTTGCAGATACAGGCCGCTTTTGACGTTGCGGATCAGGTAGCGGTTATTGCCCAGCGCATAGAATTGCCACAGGTGGTCATTGGTGCCGTTATCGGCCCATTGCACGGCTTCGGCACCGGCGTCATCAGAGGCATTGCGGATACCCAGCACCTGATGAGTCAGCAGGTTTTCCAGATTATACTGATTGTCCGGCATGGGCATGGCGTGCCACAGTAGGGCCTTGCTGTGGCTGTCGGGGCCTTGGGAAACAAGGGCGCCTGCGGTCTGGCTTTCGCCCTCGATGCCGAGATACTGCCCGCTCCGGATATTTTTGATCCTGAGCTGATAGGTGATGTTCATGGGGCTCAGGGTGCCGTTGACCGGTGCGGCACTGCCTGAGGTCGATGAACCGCCGCCGGTGGGGCTTCCGCCGCCGCTCCCGCCGCCTCCACCGCCGCCGCAACTGCTCAGAATGGCGGTGATCAGGCTCAGGCAGCAGGCAGCCAGCACGAAGCGGGCCGGTTTCGGCTTGGAAAAGAACATGGTTGGCTCCCCGTCTGAAGCGGTCTTATGGTTATAATGTCGGACAATTTAACCGTGGCGGAGCGGATGTCAAGTCTCAGATAAAGATGCTGTTGGCGCGCTCGACATAGACGGTGATGGCACATTCCATGTCGTACATCAGTACGCAGGTCAGGTCTTTCATCAGGTCGAACCGATCTGTGGCATCAGCGTCGGGAAAGGCTGTGGCATAGCGTTCGGCAATCAGATTCGCCAGCTCGATCAGCAGCACATTATAGAAGGCGATATACAGCTTCGGCGGCACCTCGGCATTGAAATGGGTTTCGCCGACCTTGATTGCCATGCGGGCATAGTCCTCATCGAAGCGGCCTTCGGTCAGGCGCTGCCAGTGGCGGAGCTGCATGCTTTTGACATGAGCGACGTGTGCATCGTCACGCAGCAGGCGGCGGGCTTCGGCAAAGGTCAGCAGGCGGGCATAGAAGCGATCCAGCACATCCGGCAACAGAGTCAGTATGAAGGGCCGGTGGCGGCGGATATTGTCGCAAACCGTGGCGTCCAGACCATAAAGGCGCAAATGTTCGGCATCGGTTAAGGCCGTATGGTTTAGGGCGGCGTGGGTCATGATAAACGTCCCCGAAACAGCAAAAGGCGACTATGGCCGGACTGTCTTGCCAAAGGGTTACGGTGAAAGGGAAATGGCACTGTGTCGCAGGCGCCGGTTGAACCGTCAGGCCCTGCCGCCTATAAGGGCGGCAGTTGTAGTCAGGTGAGATGGTCATGGTCGATATACAGGGTTACGCGCCCGCGCAGTTGTCTGCGGTCAGGGAGCGGTTTGCGCAGAATTTCATCGACGGGCCGGATGGCTTAACGGAGGTGGGGGCGCGCTTTACGGTGGTGCAGAACGGCGAGGTCATCCTCGATCTGTGGGGCGGGGCCATGAGCCGCAAGGCCGATGCCGCGCCCTTTACCGATAAGACCCTGACGCCGGTGTTTTCCTCGACCAAGGCGGTGACGGCGCTGATGATTGCGCGGCTGGTTGATCAGGGCAGGCTCAGCTATGACGCGCCGGTGTCGCAGATATGGCCCGCCTTCGGGCAGGCGGGCAAGGCGGAGATCACTTTGGGGCAACTGATCTCGCATCAGGGCGGACTGTCCGGTTTTTCGCCGCCGATTGAGCCTGCGACCTGGTTTGACGTTGAGGCGACGCTTGAGGCCCTGTGTGCGCAGGCCCCGCTGTGGACGCCGGGCGAGGGGTCGGGCTATCATCCGATCACTATCGGCTATCTGATGGGGGAAGTTTTCCGCCGCGCCGACGGGCGCTCCCTAGGGACGGCTCTGCGGGAAGATATGGCCGAACCCTTTGGCCTTGATCTGATGATCGGCACGCCGGACAGCGAAGCGGCGCGCATTGCCGAGATGCAGAAGCCGACGGCGGCCCCTGATCTGGGGGTGATAGATGCCATTAAGAAAGCCGCCTTTTTCGACAAGGGATCGTCTCCGGCAGGGAAGGGCAATGCCGACTGGCGGCGCATGGAAATTCCGTCGGCCAATGGCCATGCGACGGCGGAGGCTCTGGCGCGGTATATGAATATCGTTGCCACGGGCGGGATGATCAGCGGGCAGAGGGTGATTTCCGAAGCGACCCTGACCGAAGCAACGCGTGAGCGGGTCTATGGGCCGGATCGGGTGCTGCCGTTTACCTTGTCGTGGGGGGCGGGCTTCCTGCGTAATCGCGGGATCGGTATCTATGGGCCGAACGAAAATGCGGTTGGCCATTCCGGCTGGGGCGGATCGTGCCTGTTTGCCGATCCTGAACGCAAATTATCTGCCGCCTATGTGATGACGCGGCAATCGCCCTATCTGATCGGCGATCCAAGGCCTGTGGGCCTGATCAAGGCGCTGTATGAGGGGCTGTAGGGATTAACGCCCCCTCTCCCCGAAAGAGGAGAGGGGGATTGGGGGATCAGGCGGCCGTGTAGGCGGTCTTGACGATGGTGTAGAACTCCTTGGCATAGGCGCCTTGTTCGCGCGGGCCATAGGACGAGGCTTTGCGGCCGCCGAACGGGACGTGGTAATCGACACCGGCGGTCGGCAGGTTGACCATGACCATACCGGCTTCGGAGCGGCGCTTGAAGGTTTCCGCCGACTTCAGCGAGGTGGTGATGATACCGGCGGACAGACCGAATTCGGTGTCATTGGCCACCTTGATGGCTTCTTCGAGGTCTTTGACGCGGATGACCGAGGCCACGGGGCCGAACACTTCTTCCTTGTTGATGCGCATGTCCGGCGTCGTCTTGTCGATCAGGGTCGGGGCGTAATAATAGCCCGGCGTGCCAAAGGTCAGGTCTTCGCCGCCCGACAGGATTTCGGCCCCGTCTTCGCGGGCCTTGGCCACAGCGTCACGGGCAATATCCAGTTGTTCCTGTGAGGCGATCGGCCCCATCTGAACGCCATCAGCGCGGCTGTCGCCGACCTTGATGGCCTTGGCGGCCTTGGCCAGTTCGGCCACAAATTTATCGGCAATGCCTTCGGTGACGATGATGCGTGACGAGGCCGTGCAGCGGTGACCGCTGGAGAAAAAGGCCGAGTTCAGCACGGAATTGACCGCAATGTTCAGGTCGGCGTCATCCAGCACGATGACCGGGTTCTTGCCGCCCATTTCGGCCTGAATGCGCTTGCCCTTGGCGACGGCCTGATCGCGCACGCGGGTGCCGGTCGGCACGGAACCGGTGAAGGAAATGGCGTCGGTGCCGTCGATCAGCAGCGGGCCAGCCACCGAACCACGGGCAAAGACGACGTTCAGCACGCCCTTGGGCAGACCGGCGCGGTTAAGGATGTCGGCCAGTTCCCAGGCACAGCCCGGTGTCAGCTCGGCGGGCTTACAGACGACTGTGTTGCCAAAGGCGATGGCGGGGGCCATTTTCCATGCCGGAATGGCGATGGGGAAGTTCCACGGACAGATCAGCCCGACCACGCCGACCGGTTCGCGGGTGATTTCGACCTTGACGCCCGGACGGACGGAATCCAGCACTTCGCCGTGGGCGCGCAGGGCCTCACCCGCAAAATATTTGAAGATGTGACCGGCGCGGGTGACTTCGCCAATACCTTCGGCCAGCGTCTTGCCTTCTTCACGAGACAGAAGCGCCCCCAGTTCCGCCTTGCGGTTGAGGATTTCCGTACCGGCATTGTCCAGCACGTCAAAGCGTTGCTGCGGCGTGGAAAACTGCCAGGTCTTGAGCGCTTCGCGGGCGGCAGCGATGGCGGCCTTGACCTCGGCCTCACCGGCCCTGGCATAGACGCCGATGATGTCATTGGTGTCGGACGGATTGAGATTGTTGAAGGTTTCGCCCGTTTCGACCCATTCGCCATTGATCAGATTGCCGTAAACCAAGTTATCTCTCCTGTAGGAATGTTAGCGCTAACGTAATGTGCATATGACGCGGATGCGTCGTGAAATTCAAGCCTGCATTTTCATATCTGGTCTGAACATTGGCCTGAACGCGGATACAATGCCGCATATATAGGTTTATGTCGGACAATATCAATTGCCGATGGTCTGCCACAGGCATATTTCATACTTATGAAACTTTGGGTAATGCGTTTTGAGATGCGCAAGGGGCGCAAGGCGACTAAAGGCGAAACATACACAGCTCCGTAAAAGGTAGGATTCCATGGCCATTCCCTTCATCGATCTTGGTGCGCAACGTGAACGTATTGGGGCGGCCATTGAGGCGGGCGTCAAACGGGTGCTGGAACACGGGGCCTATATCATGGGGCCGGAAGTGCGTCAGTTCGAGGCCGATCTGGCCCGCTTTGCGCAGTCGAAACACGCCCTGTCCTGCGCCAACGGCACCGACGCCATTGAATTGATCCTGCTGGCACTGGGGGTCGGTGAAGGTGATGCGGTGTTTGTACCCTCCTTTACCTTTGTCGCCACCGCCGAGGTGGTGCCGATGACCCGCGCCGAGCCGGTGTTTGTCGATATTGATGCCCGAACCTACAATATTGATCCGGTGAAACTTGAGGCGGCCATCGAGGCGGTTATCAAAGAGGGCCGTCTGAAGCCTGCGGCGATCATTGCCGTCGATCTGTTCGGTCAGCCGGCCGACTATCCGGCGATTGCGAAGATTGCCGACAAATATGGCCTGCCGGTGGTTTCCGATGCGGCGCAGGGCTTTGGTGGTACGATTGACGGCAAGCAATCGCTGAACTGGGCAAAGGCCACGGCAACCAGCTTCTATCCGGCCAAGCCGCTGGGCTGCTATGGTGACGGCGGGGCGGTGGTGACCAATGACGATGCCCTGCTTGACCGGCTGGTGTCCTATCGGGTGCATGGCGGAGCGACGGCAGCGGATGCGGCGGCCTTTGCCCATGAAGCCAAATATCTCAATGTGCGGATCGGCATGAATTCGCGTCTCGATACGATTCAGGCGGCGGTGCTGCTTGAGAAACTGGCGATTTTCTCTGAGGAAATCGCGCTGCGTCAGGCGGTGGCCCAGCGCTATAATGCAGGCCTTGAAGGTTTTGTCTCAAGCGTGCCCTATGTGAAGGACGGCTATGTCTCGACCTGGGCGCAATATACGATCGAGCATGAAAATCGAGACGGCCTTCAGGCGCATCTGCGCGACAAGGGGATTCCGTCTGCGGTCTATTATCCGATCCCGCTGCATCAGCAACCGGGCTATGCGGCCTTTACCTCTGGCCCGCGTGACCTTGCGGTGTCCGAAGCCAAGGCCCAAACCGTCATCAGCCTGCCCTTCAGTCCCTATTTAAGCAACGCTGTGCAGGATGAGATCATCGCCGCCGTAAAGGCTTTTGCCTGAGAAAGGCTGAAAGCGCACACAAACGCGCAACAGGCTGAAATGTGTTTTGTTCAGATTTTGCGGCAAATGCGCAAAAAATGCGTGCAATTCAGTAAAATTTCGCGCACATAACCTGCATACGGGAAAACTGTGTCGCAATGTCCCGCTGCCCCTCCGGTCAGTGAAGGCATTTTCGGGCGCAAAATCACCGTTGTTACAACTGAAACGGTTAAATACGCAACCAATGGCCCTGCCGCAGACAACACTCATGACCAGCCCGACGGCGCAGACGGTGATCACCGCCCGCGCAGCCGCCGCTGTGCGTCAGAGTGTGGCCCGCGACATCAGCCTGAATGCGATGACCGCCTTCGTCACTCTGCTGGTCGGCAAGATTATTATCGGGCTCAATGTGGGCACGAAGCAGGACACAGAGCGACCCGCCTCCAAACGCATCGGCCAGATTATTATTCGCGCGTAAGCGTGTCTGGCATTTCTGAGCGTAGGGGCGAACCGTTGACCGGCAGCGCGGGCGGCTTCACTCTGTAAACTTCACATAACGATAAACTGATTATTTCGCGCTGCCACACTGTGGTATCAATTGCAACCAGACCGACAGGCGTGCCCTTGCTTTGCCGTCCTGTCCCCAAGGTCCGGAAGCCCGAACAGAAGGGTTATGACATGGCGCTGGAGACGAACCGTTTCGTCGTCGAAATCAGGAAAACACCGCAAAAGGCGGATGCGAAGACTCGCATTACCAATTTTGGCGAAATTTATTCGGATTTCAAACCGGATCAGGCGTCCACCCAGGCGTCACGCTGCGCCCAGTGCGGGGTGCCGTTCTGTCAATCGGGTTGTCCGTTGCAGAACAATATTCCCGACTGGCTGCGTCTGACGGCGGAAGGCCGCTATCAGCAGGCCTATGAACTGTCGTCGGCGACAAGCGCCCTGCCGGAAATCTGTGGCCGCATCTGCCCGCAGGATCGTCTGTGCGAAGGCTCATGTGTACTTGAGCAATCGGGCTGGGAAAATGTCACCATCGGGGCGGTTGAGCGTTTTCTCGGGGATATGGCCTTTGAAAACGGCTGGATCGAACCGATCCGTCCGGCGCTTGAACGCGACCAGAGCGTCGGTATCATCGGCGCGGGGCCTGCCGGTCTGGCGGCGGCGGATCGTCTGCGCACCCAGGGCTATAGGGTTACCGTCTATGACCGCTATGACCGTGCGGGCGGGCTTCTGACCTATGGTATTCCGTCGTTCAAGCTGGAAAAGGATGTCGTCGCCCGCCGTGTTGACCGGCTGAAGGCGTCGGGCGTCGAATTTGTCTCAAACTGCGACATCGGCGAGGATGTGGCCTTTGAAGAATTGCAGGCAAAACATGCGGCGATCCTGATTGCCACCGGCGTCTATAAGACCCGTCGCCTGAGCGTGCCGGGCTGTGGCTCGCAAGGCGTCGTGGTGGCGCTCGATTACCTGACCATGGCCAACCGTGAAGGCTTTGGCTATGAGGCCGATCCGGTCAGCGAGGCGCACCTGAACGCCAAAGGCAAGCATGTCGTGGTCATCGGCGGTGGTGATACGGCCATGGACTGTGTGCGTACGGCCACCCGTCAGGGTGCGAAGTCGGTCACCTGTGTCTATCGCCGCGACCGCACCAACATGCCGGGGTCGGCGCGCGAAGTGTATAATGCCGAGGAAGAAGGCGTCAGCTTTGAGTGGCTGGCCGCGCCCAAGGCGGTCATGGGCGATGCCGAAACGGTCACAGCCCTGCGGATTCAGCGGATGCGCCTGACGACGCCGGATGCACAGGGCCGTCAGGGTATCGAGGACATCCCCGGGGCCGAGGCCGACCTGCCTGCCGATCTGATCATCGAGGCGCTGGGCTTCGAGCCGGAAAACATCCCCGTGATGTTCAATCAGCCGCAACTGGAAATCAGCCAGTGGGGCACCCTCAAGGTGCAGGCCGGTGAGTTCCAGACCTATGTGCCGGGCGTGTTTGCTGCCGGTGATATTGTGCGTGGCGCGTCACTGGTCGTCTGGGCCGTGCGCGAAGGTCAGGACGCCGCGGCTGACATCCATTACTATATCCAATCCCAACTCTCCGCGTCCGCTCTGGAGGCTGCTCAATGACGTCTGCTTACGAACTCTATCACCGCAACCGCCGTAACCTGATCACGGGCCATGCCTATGATCCGGCGTCCGAAATTGATGCCTGTGGCGTCGGCGTCGTCTGTTCGGTGGACGGCACGGCGCGGCGTGATGTGGTCGAACTGGCGATCCGCGCGCTGAAGGCCCTGTTCCATCGCGGCGCGGTCGATGCCGACGGCAAGTCGGGCGACGGGGCGGGCATCATGCTCAGCGTGCCGCAGGACTTTTTCCGTGAGCAGGTCAGGAATATCGGTCACACGCCGCGCTCAGGCCCGGTTCTGGTCGGTCAGGTCTTCCTGCCGCGTTCGGACATTGGCGCTCAGGAAGCGGCGCGGACGATCGTGGAATCGGAAATCCTGCGGTCGGGCTTTTATCTCTATGGCTGGCGTCAGGCACCGGTCGATGTCAGCCAGCTGGGGACGCGGGCCAATTCGACGCGCCCCGAAATCGAGCAGATCATGATGGCGGCCCCTGACGGGCTTGAGGGCGAGGCGCTGGAACGGGCCATGTTCCTGTGCCGTCGCCGCATCGAAAAGCGCGTCGGGGAAGCCAATCTCGACTGTTACCTCTGTTCGTTCTCGTCGCGCACCCTGATCTATAAGGGCATGTTCCGCGCCGAGCTGGTCGATGATTTCTATCTCGATCTGAAAGACCCGCGCTTTGTGTCCAATGTCGCCATCTTCCACCAGCGGTTTTCGACCAACACCTTCCCTGAGTGGCGTCTGGCCCAGCCGTTCCGTATGCTGGCGCATAACGGGGAAATCAATACCCTGCGCGGCAATGTCAACTGGATGAAGTCGCATGAAATCCGCATGGCGGCGGCGACCTTCGGTGATCAGGCTGCGGATGTGAAGCCGGTCATTCAGCCGCGCGGCTCGGATTCGGCGGCGCTGGATAATGTGTTTGAACTGGTGGTGCGCGCCGGTCGTTCGGCCCCGATGGCCAAGGCGCTTCTGGTGCCGGAAGCCTGGTCGAAACATACCGAAACCCTGTCGGAAAGCCACCGTGCGCTCTATGCCTATTGCAACGCGGTGATGGAGCCGTGGGACGGGCCGGCGGCGCTGTGTGCCACGGACGGCCACTGGGTCGTGGCGGGTAAGGATCGCAACGGCCTGCGTCCGCTGCGGGTGACCGAAACCCATGACGGCCTGCTGATCGTCGGTTCCGAAGCCGGTATGACCGGCGTGGCCGAGGAACGGGTGTCGCGTCGTTCAATGATTGCACCGGGTCGGATGATCGCTGTCGATCTGGAGGCCGGAAAGCTGTATTCGGAGACGGAAATTCTCGATAATCTGGCGGCCAAGCACGACTATACGCGCTGGCTTGAGAACATCATCGAGCTGGAAACGGTCATTGAGGACGGGGCAAAGAACGCACCGGAGCCGCGCCTTTACGAAGGCGAAGCGCTTGATCGTCGCCAGATTGCCGCCGGTCATACACTTGAGGACGTGGATACGGTTCTCGATGCCATGGCCAAAGACGGCAAGGAAGCCATCGGCTCGATGGGGGATGATACGCCTCTGGCGGTGCTGTCGGAAAAGTGGCGGCCCCTGTCGCATTTCTTCCGCCAGAACTTCGCGCAGGTGACCAATCCGCCGATCGACCCCTTGCGGGAAGAATCGGGCATGAGCCTGAAAACGCGCTTCAAGAATCTCGGTAACATTCTGGCGGAGGACGAGGCCCAGACCAATGTGCTGGTCATGGAAAGCCCGTTCATGACCACGGGCATGTATCAGCGCCTGATCGGTATGGAGGCGGTCGGCAAGGTGGCGACGCTGGATTGCACCTTTGCCGTTCCGGCCGAGGGTGTGCAGGCGGGCAGGGGCCTCAGGGCCGCGCTTGATGGTCTGCGCGACGACGCCGTGGTTGCGGTGGAAAACGGCGCCAGCATGATCGTCCTGACCGACGAAAAGGCTGATGCCGATCACATGCGCGTGCCGGCCATTCTGGCGGCGGCGGGGGTTCATGCCCGTCTGGTGCAGAAGGGCCTGCGCTCGTTCGTGTCGATCATCGTGCGCACCGCCGAGGCGATGGATTCGCACAGCTTTGCCGTGCTGGTGGGCGTAGGGGCCACGGCGGTCAACCCCTATCTGGCGCTGGATCTGTTGCAGGCGCGTCAGGCGCAGGGCCGTTACGGCAGTCTGTCGCTTAGCAAGGTCATTGCCAATTACAAGAAATCCATCGAGGCGGGTCTTTTGAAGATCCTTGCCAAGAAGGGCATCTCGGTTATCTCAAGCTATCGCGGTGGCTATGAGTTCGAGGCGCTGGGCCTGTCGCGGGCGCTGGTGGCCGAGTTCTTCCCCGGTGTCACCTCGCGCATTTCCGGTATCGGTCTGGCCGGTATCGAAACCAAGCTGCGTGATCTGCACCTGACAGCCTGGGCTTCAAAGACGCCGGTGATCCCCATCGGGGGTTTCTACAAGTTCCGCGCCAGCGGTGAGACGCACTATTATCAGCCGAAACTGATCCACCTGCTTCAGGATGCGACGACGCGCGGCGATTACAAGGTCTATAAGAAATATTCCGATCTGGTCGGTCAGATTCTGAAAACCGCCCCGACCGCCCCGCGTGACCTGCTCGACTGGGCGCCCAAGGCCCGTCCGGTAGCGCTCGATGAGGTGGAATCGGTCAACGAAATCCGCAAGCGCTTCGTCACGCCCGGCATGTCGCTGGGGGCGCTCAGTCCCGAAGCGCATGAGACGCTGAACATCGCCATGAACCGCATCGGGGCGCGTTCGGTGTCCGGTGAGGGCGGCGAAGACCCTGAGCGCTATGTGCGTCGCCCGAACGGGGACAACCCCAATTCGGCCATCAAGCAGATTGCCTCGGGCCGCTTTGGCGTCACGGCGGAATATCTCAATCAGTGCCGCGAAGTGGAAATCAAGGTCGCGCAGGGGGCCAAGCCCGGTGAGGGCGGTCAGTTGCCGGGCTTTAAGGTGACGGAGTTTATCGCCCGTATGCGTCACTCGACGCCGGGGGTGGGGCTGATCTCACCGCCGCCGCACCATGACATCTATTCGATCGAAGACCTGGCGCAGCTTATTTACGACATCAAGCAGATCAATCCTGACTGCCGTGTCACGGTCAAGCTGGTGTCGCAATCCGGTATCGGGGCCGTGGCTGCCGGTGTCGCCAAGGCCAAGGCCGACGCCATTCTGGTGTCCGGCAATGTCGGCGGCACGGGGGCCTCGCCCCTGACCTCGATCAAGTTCGCCGGTCTGCCGTTTGAAATCGGTTTGTCGGAAGCCCATCAGGTGCTGACGCTGAATAACCTGCGCGGTCAGGTGCGTCTGCGTTCTGACGGCGGCATGAAGACGGGCCGCGATATCGTCATCGCCGCCATGCTCGGGGCCGAGGAATTCGGCATCGGCACGACGTCGCTGATCGCGGTGGGCTGTCTGATGGTGCGCCAGTGCCAGTCCAACACCTGCCCCGTCGGGGTCTGCGTGCAGGATGAGCGCCTCAGGGCCAAGTTCACCGGTACGCCGGAAAAGGTCATCAACCTGTTCACCTTCATCGCCGAGGAAGTGCGTGAGATTCTGGCGTCGCTCGGTCTGCGTTCGCTGGATGAGGCGGTGGGCCGTACCGACCTGCTGCGTCAGGTGTCACGCGGCGGGGCGCATCTCGATGACCTCGATCTCAATCCGCTTCTGGTGCGCGTCGAGCGTGACCCGACCGCACCGGTGACTCTGGCCCACGAAATCAATGCCGTGGCCGATACGCTGGATGCGCAAATCGTTCAGGACGCCAGTCCGCTGATCGAACGTGGCGAGAAGATGTCCCTGACCTATGAGGTGCGCAACACCATGCGTGCCGTCGGGACGCGTACCTCGTCGATGCTGGTGCGCAAGTTCGGCGATACGCTGGCCGATGGTCATCTGACGCTGCAACTGCGCGGGTCGGCAGGGCAGTCTCTGGGGGCGTTTGCCGTCAAGGGGCTGTTTATCGACCTGACCGGCGAATCGAACGACTATGTCGGCAAGGGGCTGTCGGGGGCAACCATCGTCATCCGTCCGCGTGTCTGGCAGGCGCAGCAGGCACTGGCGGGGAACACCATCCTGTACGGGGCGACCTCCGGCAAGCTGTTCGTTGCCGGTTCGGTCGGGGAACGCTTCGCCGTCAGAAACTCAGGGGCGACCACGGTCGTCGAAGGGGCCGGGGCCAATGCCTGCGAATATATGACCGGCGGCAAGGTCGTCATCCTTGGGGAAGTCGGGGCCAATTTCGGCGCGGGCATGACCGGCGGTGTGGCCTATGTCTGGGACCCCGAAGGGGGGCTGGGCCACTATATCAACCCCGAAGGCATCACACTGCGCGCCGTGCCTGAGGCCGATCAGGCCGAACTCAGGGCGCTGATGGCCGAGCATCTGGAAAAAACCCAGTCGCCACGGGCGCAGGCCCTGCTCGATGACTGGGACAATACGCTGGAGGCTATCGTTCAGGTCATGCCGAACGAGATACTGGCGCTTCAGGCCAAACGCGAAGCCAGCGTAGCGTAGGACTTAAAAAAGCGGAACGGACACAGGTCTGTTCCGCTTTTTTATTTTTGCTGCCCTTCGGCGCGATCCGCCCTTATATAGGGCGACCCCTGTCTTTGTTGAGCGCATACGCATGTCCGATACGGCCTTTTACGATAACGCCCCCCTGTCTGCCACCGCCGCCATTACGCCCGTGCCCCTGGCCCTGTCGCGCACCGACAAGGCGGCCTTTGCCCAGAGCCTCGGGGCCTCGTTTGAACGCTACGGCTTTGCCATCCTGACCGGCCTGTTCGACAGTACTGGCGCCGGTCTGGATCAGGTGCTGGTCGAAAAGGCCTACGCACAGGCCAGGGCCTTTTTCGATCTGCCGACGGACACCAAGCTAACCTATCACGAAGCCGGTCACGGCGGGGCGCGCGGCTATACGCCCTTTGGCATCGAAACCGCCAAGGGCTATAAGGTGCATGATCTCAAGGAGTTCTGGCATATGGGCCGCGATCTGCCCGAAGGCCATCCCTACCGCGACCATATGCGTGACAATCTGTGGCCCGCAGAGACACCGGATTTCAAACCGGCGCTTCAGGCCCTCTATGCCGCGCTCGACGGGCTGGGTCGTCGGGTACTTGAGGCCATTGCCCTCTATCTCGGTCTGCCGCCGCAGTTTTTTGATGATAAGGTAGCGCTCGGCAATTCCGTTCTGCGCCTGTTGCACTATCCGCCGGTCAGCGAAGCGGGCGACAGCGTGCGCGCCGGTGCGCATGGCGACATCAATGCCATTACCCTGCTGATGGGGGCCGAGGAGCCGGGCCTGCAACTTCTGGATCGCGACGGCACCTGGCTGCCGGTCACCCCGCCGCAAGGAGCCATTGTCATCAATATAGGCGACATGCTGTCACGCCTGACCAACCATGTCCTGCCCTCGACCATTCACCGTGTCGTTAATCCCGCCGAAGGCCGTCAGGGCTTTTCCCGCTATTCCATGCCCTTCTTCCTGCATTTCGAGTCGCCTTATGTGATCGAGACACTGGAAAACTGCATCACCGATGATCGCCCCGACCTCTATGCCGGTCAGTCCATCACCGCCTATGATTTTCTGATGCAAAGGCTGCGTGAGATCAAACTGGCCTGAAACGGTCTGTACAATTTGCAGACCAAAAGAAAAAAACGTCTGTTTTTTCAGATTTTTTATAACCCCCACATGCCATTAAGATTTCGCCCCTTAGGGGACAAGGCCTTTTGGCCGCGCGCATTAACAAGGGTTAATAAATTGAAAATGTTGATTTAACTCAAGATTATTTATTTTCATGTATCACCGTTTTCATCCTGAAGAACATCTGGGAGTTAACAAGGTAATGAAAAAGACAATTCTGGTGGCCATGGTGGCTGGTGTCTCTATGCTTTCGGCTCAGGCCTTTGCAGCGGAATGCACCGACGAACAACAATCCGAAGCAGGCCTTGTGGCCGCAAACCTCAGCAAGACCACGGTGTCCAAGGTCGTACCGGTCACTGGCAAGCAGATGGTCAATATCTCGACCTGCGACGTGCGCGCGGGCACCTATTCCATCGAATACAAGTACAATTTCCTTGGGGCTGACGGCCTTTACTGGATCGAAGCCAATGCGCGTTTCGGTGCGGGCGGGGCCAATTCGTCGGTCAAGGTGACCAAGGCCAGCCCGAACATGGCCGCTGCCGAAGCCAAGGCAGGCGTCAAGCTGGCCTCGAACTAAGAGACGACTGCAAAAGGTCGTTTTCTGGCCTGCAAAGACGCGTCTTCTGCGCTTCCGATGCTCACGTACTTTAGTACGCTGCGCTTCGGTTCTCGAAGAAACGCCTTTTCGCCTCAGACTCCAACCTTTTTGCAGCCGCCTCTACGCCCATATAATCAAAAGCCGGGCATAACCGGCGAATGATCAAAATGAAAAAACCCTCCGGTGATCCATCGGAGGGTCTTTCTTTTTTATCGGCCTGCTCTATCTTATGTTCATGACACGTTCTTCTTCCCCTCAGGGTGCGCAGGATTTTCCGACAACGCTGTGGACGCCGCACCGTCCCGAACGACCGGAAAAATCCGAAGGTGGCAAACGCTTCGTGCTGCATTCGGCCTATGAACCGGCTGGCGACCAGCCCGCCGCCATTGCCGATCTGGTGGCCGGTGTTCAGGCGCGTGAACAGGATCAGGTGCTTCTGGGGGTTACCGGATCGGGCAAGACCTTCACCATGGCCAAGGTCATCGAACAGACCCAGCGACCGGCCCTGATCCTTGCGCACAACAAGACGCTGGCGGCGCAGCTCTATTCGGAATTCAAGGCCTTCTTCCCTGAAAACGCGGTGGAATATTTCGTTTCCTATTACGACTATTACCAGCCCGAAGCCTATGTGCCGCGCACCGATACCTATATCGAAAAAGACTCCTCGATTAACGAACAGATCGACCGGATGCGCCACGCCGCCACCCGTGCGGTGCTGGAACGCGATGATGTCATCATTGTTGCTTCGGTGTCCTGTATCTATGGTATCGGCTCGGTGGAAACCTATACGGCCATGACCTTTGAGCTGAAGGTCGGTCAGATGATCGACGAGGCCCGGCTGCGCGCCGATCTGGTGGCCCTGCAATATAAGCGCAACGATCAGGCCTTTGAACGCGGCACCTTTAGGCGTCGCGGCGATGTCATCGAAATCTTCCCCGCCCACTACGAAGACCGCGCCTGGCGGGTGTCGCTGTTCGGTGACGAGATCGAGGCCCTGACCGAATTCGACCCCCTAACGGGTAAGAAAACCGCCGACCTGCAAGACCTCAAGGTCTATGCGGCCAGCCACTATGTCACCCCGCGCCCGACCCTGCGGCAGGCCATTGAGCGCATCAAGGCCGAACTGCGTATCCGGCTTGAGCAACTGCACGCCGAGGGCAAGCTGCTTGAGGCCCAGCGCCTTGAACAACGCACCACCTTCGATCTTGAAATGCTTGAGGCCACGGGGGCCTGCGCCGGTATCGAAAACTATTCGCGCTATCTGACCGGTCGTAATGCCGGTGATCCGCCGCCGACCTTCTTTGAATATCTGCCGGAAAACGCGATCCTTTTCGTCGATGAAAGCCATGTCACCGTGCCGCAGATCGGCGGCATGTATCGTGGCGACTTTGCACGCAAATCCACCCTGTCCGAATATGGCTTCCGCCTGCCGTCCTGCCTCGATAACCGCCCGCTGAAGTTCGAGGAGTGGGATGCCATGCGTCCGCAAACCGTTTCGGTATCCGCCACCCCCGGCAAGTGGGAGATGGAACAGACCGCCGGTGTGTTCACTGAACAGGTCATTCGCCCGACCGGCCTGATCGACCCGCCGGTAGAGATTCGGCCGGTATCGAAAGACGGCGCCAATCAGGTCGATGACGTCATTGCCGAGGTGCGCGATGTGGCCAAAAACGGTTACCGTTCGCTGGTCACGGTGCTGACCAAGAAGATGGCGGAAAACCTGACCGACTATATGCACGAACAGGGCATCCGTGTGCGCTATATGCACTCGGATATCGACACGCTGGAACGTATTGAAATCATCCGCGATCTCAGGCTGGGGGCGTTTGATGTGCTGATCGGCATCAACCTGCTGCGTGAAGGTCTGGATATTCCCGAATGTGGCTTTGTCGCCATACTCGATGCCGACAAGGAAGGCTTCCTGCGCTCGGAAACCTCGCTCATCCAGACCATTGGCCGCGCGGCGCGAAATGTCGATGGCCGCGTCATTCTCTATGCCGACAGGATCACCGGCTCGATGGAACGCGCCCTGGCGGAAACCTCACGCCGTCGCGAAAAACAACTGGCCTATAATGCCGAACACGGCATCACGCCGGAATCGGTGAAACGCGGCATCAGCGACATTCTCGACAGCCCTTATGAAAAGGCCGATCGGGTGCAGGTGCCGCTGGGGGTCGCTGCCGGTAAGGACGCCAAACCGTTTCTCGGTTCCAATTTTCAGGCCACGCTCAAGGATCTTGAGACGCGGATGCGTGAAGCCGCGGGCAATCTGGAGTTCGAAGAAGCCGCCCGCCTGCGCGATGAGATCAAACGCCTTAAACTGCTTGATCTCGAATTTGCCAAAGACCAGTTGGGTGGCGATTGATCGTCTTCTTTGCCCCAAAACCGGCGCCGATGCCTCAGGGACACACCCTGTGGCGCGAGTACGTCATATTAACGTGATCACATCCGAAGCCGATGGATTTTTTATGCAACGGCGCGCAGATTTGTTATACTGTGTGCAGGGGTCTTTCGGGTGGGATTTCAACGCTTGCCTGTCCTCTAGGTCCCCTGCGTACCGGATCAGTTTAGGGCCAGTTCAGGGTGATCCCCATGCGTAGAAACAAAGTCCATGCGACGCCATTTCAGGATAGGCCAGCCGCGCTCATATCTGCCGAAACTGACTCTGAAATTCAGACATCCACGCCGGACGGAGATGAAGCCATGAATGTCGTACCCGTATCCATTCCCAACCATATGCCGAGCGTTCAGTCTCTGGTGGACGCCACGACCGTCGCCCGCGAAAACCGCACCCAGCGGGTCAACCGCCTTCAGGAAGAAGCCCGCTCGCTGGCACGCGAACAGATTGCCGAACTTGAGGTTCTGCTTGATGCTACCGCACGCATGGCCTTTGAAATTTTCGATGGTGGCGAAGCCTATTCGGTCGGGGCGCGTGAGGTCTGCCGCCGTCTGGCCGAAGAACTGCCGCGGACCCTCCAAACCCTTCAGATGGTCAGCCGGAAAATCGTATAACCATAATCGACTCGCACAAGCGGCTTTTTTTCCTTACATATTTCTCCGTTTGCTGACAGGCTGGGGCAATAAGAGGAAAAAAACAGATGCGCAAAGTCACGATCAGGACGGCCAACAGGGGGTTCAGAAACACTTTTCTCGCCGCCGGGCTTGTGGGCGCGGGCCTGTGCCTCATGGCCTGTTCACCCAAGGCGCCGCCGCCGGAACCCGAGCCGGAGCCGGTTATGGATCCGATCGTGACCGCCCCGCCGCCCAGGCCTCCGGTCGAGTTGCCTGAACGCACGCCGGGCCTGTGGCAACTGAACCTGAGCGAGGAAGGCTCCGAGGATCAGGCCCGCACCATGCGCCTGTGTACCGACGCTGCCACCGAGAAACAGCTGGGGATTACCGGTGAAGACCTGTCCGGCGACAAATGCCGGCGCACCACCGT
>Ga0222423_1000616_pt1 | contig 22014 bp, 25 predicted proteins | sample 3A0metagenome_FD_182472 | JGI IMG/M metagenome (GOLD analysis project Ga0222423, IMG submission 182472) | Enriched microbial communities from leaf-cutter ant dump, University of Wisconsin, Madison, United States - 3A0 (version 2) | ecosystem: Environmental > Terrestrial > Nest > Insects nest >...
AACCGTGCCAAGGTCGCGCTGGAGCCGTTCGAGCGTGGCTACGGCCACACGCTGGGCAATGCCATCCGGCGCGTCCTGCTCTCGTCCATGGTGGGTTACGCAGCGACGGAAGTCACCATCGCAGGGGTTCTGCACGAGTACTCGTCCATCGACGGGGTGCAGGAAGACGTGGTCAACATCCTGCTGAACCTCAAGGGCGTGGTGTTCAAGCTGCACAACCGCGATGAAGTCACGCTGAGCCTGCGCAAGGACGGCGAAGGCGTCGTCACGGCGCGCGACATCCAGACGCCCCACGACGTGGAAATCGTGAACCCCGACCACGTGATCGCCAACCTGTCGCAGGGCGGCAAGCTGGACATGCAGATCAAGGTGGAAAAGGGCCGCGGCTACGTGCCCGGCAACCTGCGCCGCTATGCCGACGAATCGACCAAGTCGATCGGCCGCATCGTGCTGGACGCCTCGTTCTCTCCCGTGAAGCGCGTGAGCTACACGGTCGAAAGCGCCCGCGTCGAGCAGCGCACCGACCTGGACAAGCTGGTCGTCGAGATCGAGACCAACGGCGCCATTACCGCCGAAGACGCCGTGCGCGCCTCGGCCAAGATCCTGGTGGAGCAGCTGGCCGTGTTCGCGCAGCTGGAAGGCGGCGAGCTGGCGGCGTTCGATGCGCCTGCAGGCCCGCGCGGCAATGCCACGTTCGATCCGATCCTGCTGCGCCCCGTGGACGAGCTGGAACTGACCGTGCGCTCGGCCAACTGCCTGAAGGCCGAGAACATCTACTACATCGGCGACCTGATCCAGCGCACCGAGAACGAACTGCTCAAGACCCCCAACCTGGGCCGCAAGTCGCTCAACGAGATCAAGGAAGTGCTCGCCTCGCGTGGTCTCACGCTGGGCATGAAGCTCGAAAACTGGCCGCCCGCCGGCCTGGACAAGCGTTAATTCGCTATAATTTCGGGTTCCCTTTATCGGGAACACACAGTGCGCGGGCAGTACCTGATACGGCTGCCCGTTTTAATTAGATAGACAGTAGAAGGAAAGCACCATGCGCCACGGACACGGCCTCCGCAAACTCAACCGCACCAGCTCGCACCGCCTCGCGATGCTGCAGAACATGATGAACTCGCTCATCGAGCACGAGGCCATCAAGACCACGCTGCCCAAGGCCAAGGAACTGCGCCGCGTGATCGAGCCCATGATCACCCTGGCCAAGGAAGACTCCGTGGCCAACCGCCGCCTGGCCTTCAACCGCCTGCGCGACCGCGACAGCGTGACCAAGCTGTTCAACGACCTGGGCCCGCGCTTCAAGACCCGTCCGGGCGGCTACACCCGCATCCTGAAGATGGGTTTTCGCGTGGGCGACAATGCACCCATGGCCTATGTGGAACTCGTGGACCGCGCCGCCGAAGCGACGGAATCCAACGATTCCGCAGCGGCCTGAAAAATAGGTTATAATTTCTATCTTGCCGCGCGATGGAGCAGTCTGGTAGCTCGTTGGGCTCATAACCCAAAGGTCGGAGGTTCAAATCCTTCTCGCGCAACCAATACAGCAAAACGCCCTCCTGTTGGAGGGCGTTTTTGTTTGTGGCGATCAGGTTTCGTACACCTGTTCCAGCGAGCGGAACCCCTTCACCTCGATGGGGTTGCCGCTCGGGTCGAGGAAGAACATCGTCCACTGCTCGCCTGGCTGGCCCTCGAAGCGCACCTGCGGCTCCAGCACGAACGCGGTGCCCGCGGCACGCAGGCGTTCGGCCAGCGCCTTCCAGTCCGGCAGTTCCAGGATCAGGCCGAAGTGCGGCATGGGCACCATGTGGTCGCCCACGTGGCCCGTGCGCGCGCTCGCGAAGGGCTGGCCCAGGTGCAGCGAGATCTGGTGGCCGAAGAAGTCGAAATCCACCCAGGTGGCGGTGCTGCGGCCCTCCTGGCAGCCGAGCACGCCGCCGTAGAAGCGGCGCGCGGTGTCGAGATCGGTCACGTGGAAGGCGAAGTGAAAGAGGCTGCGCGGGCGTGTGGTCATGGCTTGCCTTGGCTGAACATCAGCGCCGTATTCTCCTTGCGATCGGCATTCACGCGCTGCACATGGGGCCGCGTGCCCACCAGCGCCATGTAGTCGCGCACGGGCAGGTGGGCCAGCAGGTCCTGGCCGTAGATGAGTTTGGTGGCGCCGCTGATCACGGGCAGGTGCACCACCGCCGCGCAATCGGCCAGCGTGAACGTGTCGCCCGCGATGTAGGGCGCGAAGCGCACGAGTTGGGTGAAGGCGGCGATGTTCTTCTCCAACTGGGCGTGCACGCGCTCCTTGAACCGGTCGCTGAGCTTGCCGCCGAAGAAAGCCTCGGCATAGAGCTGGCGGGCCACCAGCTCCAGGTGCAGCTCCAGGAAATGGGCCAGCTCGCGCACCTTGGCGGCGCCAAACGGGTCCGCGGGCACCAGGGCCGGCGCGGGGTGGGCGGCTTCGAGGTAGTCGGCAATCACGGCGGATTCGCACAGCGCGCCGTGGTCGGTAAGCAGGTAGGGCACCTTGCCCAGGGGCGAGGCGGCGCGGTCCACCTGGGCGATCCAGGTCAGCCGTTCCTCGAACGGCACGCCCTTTTCCAGCAGCATGAGCTTGATTTTGTTGTGGTAGTTGCTGGCGGAAAAGCCGCAGAGGGTGAGCATGCCGGGTCTCCTGGGTTGTGGGGAATGTCGTGGCGGCATGCTAGTGGAGCGCCAGGCGTCCGGGCGTCGCAAAGACGACGCGCGCGTGCCTCCTACAATCGCCGCAACTGCCAGGAGAACACCATGCACATGCACCGTTGGATCGCCCCCTTGGGAATGGCCGCCGCCCTGTGGGCCGGCGCCGCCAGCGCCCAGAACACGGCCCCCGTGGCCGTGGAGGGCGCCTGGGCCCGCGCCAGCGTGCCGGGCCAGAAAGCCACGGGCGCCTTCATGCGCCTGACGGCGCGCGAGGCCACGCGCCTGGTGCGTGTGGACACCCCCGCCGCAGGCGTGGCCGAGGTGCACGAGATGAAGATGGACGGCGGCGTGATGAAGATGCGCGCCCTGCCCGGGCTGGACCTGCCGGCCGGCCAGGCCGTGGAACTCCGGCCCGGCGGCTACCACGTGATGCTGCAGGACCTGAAGGCGCCGCTGGCCCAGGGCTCTACGCTGCCGCTCACGCTCGTGTTCCGCGATGCCCAGGGGGCCGAAAGCCGGCTCTCGCTGCAGGTGCCCGTGGCGGCGCAGGCACCGGGCGGGGCTCCGATGCCCGCCATGGACCATGGCGGCCACGGCGGGCACCAGCACTGAAATCCCTGCCCCCGGGCCATGCCGCGTTGGGGTAAGCTGCGCTTCATCCTTCACAGACCCTGCGCGGAGCGGCCATGAGCGATACCTCGTCCTTCGGTTTCGGTAAATTCGTCCCCGGTTTCGACTTCCTGCAGAACCTGGCCAAGGGCGCGGCGGGCAATATCCCGCAACTGCCCAACCTCTCGAACTGGGTGGCGCCCACGATCAGCGTGGAAGAGCTCGAAAAGCGCATCGACGAACTCAAGGCCGTGCAATTCTGGCTGGAGCAGAACTCGCGCGCGCTGGCCGCCACCATCCAGGCGCTGGAGGTGCAGAAGATGACGCTGGCCACGCTCAAAGGCATGAACTTCAGCATGGGCGACGTGGCCAACGCCTTCAAGCTCAAGGCGGCCGACACCGTCGCTTCCGGCGTGCAGAAGGCGGGCGAAACGGTGGCGAGCGCGGCCCAGGCCGTGTCCGGCGTGGCGTCGCGCGTCACGGGGGCCGCGGGCGAGGCGCCCGAAAAACCCGCCAAGAGCGCCCCCAAGCCCGCGGCGCGCAAATCCGGCAAAGCCAAGGCCCCGGCGGCCGAGGCCGGGCTGGTCGATCCCATGCAGTGGTGGGGCTCGCTCACCAGCCAGTTCCAGCAGATCGCCGCCACGGCCATGAAGGACGCGGCGCGCCAGAGCGCCATCGACACCACCAAGCACATGGCCAAGGGCCTGGCCAAGGAGGCGCTCAAGACCGCCACCGGAATCGCCAGCCGCAAGGCGGCCCCTGCCAAGAAGGCCCCCGCCAGGAAGGCGGCGGCCGCGCGCAAGCGGGCGGGCTGACAACAGCGGTGCAGCGCGCTCCGGCGCGCGGAGGGCCTTCCATGAAACTCTTTCCCCACGGCCACGCCGCCCACCCCCAGTGGCGCATGGCGGCCGCGCTCGTGCTCGCGCAGTTGCGGGCGCAGATGGCGCTGCCCACCCATGCGGCCGCGCCCACGCTGGGCTTGCTGTACATCACCGACCACTACGCGGACGAGGCCCAGGCGCTGCTCGACTGGCTGGCCGCCGAACTGCCCGGCGTGACCGACTGGAGCGGCACGGTGGGCGTGGGCGTGTCGGCCAACAACGCCGAATACTTCGACGAGCCCGCGCTGTCGGTCATGCTGCTCGACGTGCCGAGCGACCAGTACCGCGTGTTCTCGGGCGTGGCGCCGCTGCCGCAGTCCTGGGGCTCGGGAGGCTTCGCGGCGCACACGGCGCTGGTGCACGCCGATGGGCACACGCCCGATCTGGCCGAGCTGATCGGCGAGGTGGCCTCGCGCACCGCCACGGGCTACCTGTTTGGCGGGCTGTCGGCGAGCCGGGGCGCCTCGGTGCAGTTCGCCGTGGGCGGCAATGGCAACCTGCCGGGCCAGGGGCTGGCGCGCGGCGTGTTCGGCGGCGGGCTGTCGGGCGTGGCGTTCGGGCCGCAGGTGCCCTTGGTATCGCGCGTCACGCAGGGCTGCCAGCCGGTCGGGCGCACGGCCACCATCACGGCCACGCAGGACAACGTGGTGCTGGAGCTCGACGGCGAGCCTGCGCTCGACGTGCTGCTGCGCACGCTGGGCGTGTCGCTCGAAGGCGACCCGCAGGTCGCGCTGCGCAGTGTGCGCGCCACGCTGGCGGGCTTGTCGGACGCGGATGCGCGGCAGCCGCACCGCACGGGCCATTTCGGCACCGATACGCGGGTGCGCCACATCGTGGGGCTCGACCCCCTGCGCCGGGGCGTGGCCGTGGCCGACCGGGTGGAGCCCGGGATGCTGCTCGCGTTCTGCCAGCGCCACGTGGCGGCCGCGCGGGCCGATCTCATGCGCATCTGCGCCGAGATCCGCGAGGAGCTGGCGCCCGCCGAGGTCGAACCCGGCGCACCCTCGGCGGGCGTGGCTGTCACCGAGGGCGCGCAAGGCCGCGCGATCCGCGGGGCCATCTATGTGAGCTGCTCGGGCCGGGGCGGCCCGCACTTCGGCGGCCCGAGCGCGGAGCTGCAGATCGTGCGGCACGCGCTGGGCGACGTGCCGCTCGCGGGCTTCTTCGCGGGCGGCGAGATCGCCCGCCACCACCTGTACGGCTATACGGGCGTGCTCACGGTCTTCACCGGCACGGACTGAGCGGCGCCGCCGCGCGTGCCGCCGGTGAACGCGAAATCCACCTCGGGCACGCGGCCGCTCACGATGTCGGCCAGGGCCTTGCCCGAGCCGCAGGCGTGCGTCCAGCCCAGCGTGCCGTGGCCCGTGTTGAGGAACAGGTTGGACAGGCGCGTGCCGCCGATCAGGGGCACGTTGCTCGGCGTGGCAGGGCGCAGGCCGGCCCAGAACTGGGCCTGCGAGAGGTCGCCCGCGCCGGGGAACAGCGCTTCCACGCGCCGCACGATGGCCTCGCAGCGCACGGTGTTGAGGTTGCGGTCGTAGCCGTTGAGCTCGGCCGTGCCTGCGATGCGCATGCGGTCCCCGCGCTCGCTCGTGTAGCGCGAGAACACGAGCTTGTACTCGTCGTCCGTGAGGCTGGTCTCGTAGGCCCGGTGCGCGTTCTTCACGGGCAGCGTGACCGAGTAGCCCTTGGCCGGGTAGATGGGCAGGGCTATGCCCAGCGGCTGCGCGAGCAGCGGGCTGAACGAGCCCAGCGCGAGCACGTAGGCATCGCCCCGGATGCGCTCGAAGCGGCCTTCGGCGTTGGTGGCCTCCACGTGGTCGATGCGGCCGCCCACCTCGCGCAGCGCCATGATGTGGTGGCCCATGCGGAACTGCACGCCGGCCTCGGCGGCCAGGCGCGCGAGTTCACGCGCGAACTGGTTGGCGTCGCCCGATTCGTCGGCGGCGGTGTAGGTGGCGCCCGCGAGCTGCGGCCGGATGTGGGCCAGCGCGGGCTCGATGCGCACGGCCTCGTCGGCGCTGATCACGCGGCGCTCGCAGCCCAGCTGGCGCATCTGCTCGGCCGGCGCCAGCGCGCCGTCGAACTCCTTTGGGCTCGTGTAGAAGTGCAGGATGCCCTGCGTGCGCTGGTCGTACTGGATGCCCGTGTCGCGGCGCAACTGCTGCAGCGTGTCGCGGCTGTAGGTGCCCAGGCGCACGATCTGCTGGATGTTGTGGCGCGTACGCGCGGGCGTGCAGTTGCGCAGGAACGACAGGCCCCAGAGCCACTGGCGCATGTCGGCGCGCAGGCGAAAGAGCAGCGGCGCATCTTCCTTGCCGAGCCACTGGAGCACCTTGAGCGGCGCGCTGGGGTTGGCCCAGGGCTCGGCGTGGCTCACCGAGATCTGGCCGCCGTTGGCGAAGCTGGTCTCTGCGCCGGGCGTGGCCTGGCGGTCGATCACGGTGACTTCATGGCCCTGCTGCTGCAGGAAGTAGGCGGAGGTGGTGCCGAGCAAGCCGGCGCCGAGGACGATCACGCGCATGGTTTTCAAGCCTTTTCAGGTCCAAACGCAATGGGGGCGCGCGCAAGCAGCTATCGAATGGGTAGCATGCAAGCCCGGCGCACATCACGCGCTTGGCTGCCGCTCCCCCTGTCCTCGGTACCTGAGAGATTCGCCGCACGCCCGGCTGCGGGTGCGCGGCTTGCTCCTTCGGTGCGCCACGGGGTGTGGCGGCTCTCCAGACGGCATGAATGGTGGTGCAGTACGGAACCTGAGCGTGTATGGGAGTTTGCGCCTTCGGTGGGGCGGCCGGGCCGCCCGCTCTCCTGCAGGGGGGATTGTGGCCGGGGCCAGCGCGCGCTGCGCGCTAATGCCCGGCGATAAGCGCTAATGCAGCGCGGAGCTCAGCGGCGGTAGGGGTTGTTGGGATGGCGGTCGTAGCGGTTGGGCACGCCGTCGCCGTCGCGGTCCCAGCCGCCGCCTCGCCATTCCCAGCGCCCGCCGTGCTCCACCCACACGGGCTGGCGGTAGTGGTAGCCGAGGCGTGCGCGTACCCAGTAGCCGTTCACCCACACGTGGCGGTGGCCGCGCCATTCCCAGTGGCCCGCGACCCAGACCATGCCCCGGCGCGGCGCTGGCACCACCTCGTAACGCGCCGGGGGCGGCGGGCCGTACTGCACGGCCACCACGGGGGCGGGCACACCGGCGTTGATGACCACGGCGGCATGGGTGCCCGCCTGCGCGGCGGGCAGGGTGCCCAGCGATGCCAGGGCAAGGGCGGCGCAGGCGATGAGGGGTCGGGTCATGTGTGTTCTCCAGAAAAGAGCGGTCCCATCGGCGGGACCGGAGACTCTATCTTGGCGGCGCCGCGTCAAGCGCATGTAGGCGCAGGGCTAAGGAGTGTGTCCGACTGTGTCGCGGGCGGCGCGATCCAGCGGTTGGCCGTGTCCACGCGCGCGCCCAGCCGGGTGAGCAGGTGCATGAGGCCCATCCAGGCGCGCTCGAAGGCCGGCATCTCGGGCGGTATGCCCGCGAGGTGGCGGGCCAGCAGCCGCTGCTGCGCGGGCGCGGGGTGCTGCTGCGGCGTCTTGTGCGCGAAGTCGAAGCACGGCGCGCGCAGCGGCTGCACCTGCCAGTCGAGCAAGGGCGCGAGCGCCGGCAGCAGGTCGTGCGTGAAGGTGCGCAGGTCGAGCGAGGGGGCCGCCAGGCCCAGCGCGCGGTATGCGGCCAGCAAGTCCTGGTTCCGCGCCGGGCCGTCGGGGCGCAGCACGGTGGACCAGGTGTGGGCCAGCCCGGCGCGAAAGCCGGCCGACAGCGCGCGCGTGCAGCCGAAGTCGAGGAGGGCGATGCGCCCCTCGGACTGGAACAGCACGTTGCCCGGGTGCAGGTCGGCATGCAGCTGGCCCAGCCCGAAGGCGCAGTACAGGAACCAGTCGAACAGGTGCTGCCCCGCCGCGTCGCGCCAGGCCTGGGGCGGCTCGGCGCGCAGCCAGTCGTCGAGGTGCTGGCCCTCCATGTGCTCCAGTGTCAGCACCTGGGCGCGCGTGTGCGACGCCACGGGGCGCGGGATCGCCACGCCGGGCAGCGTGGCATGGTCGGCGAACCAGGCAAGCTGGCGCGCCTCGTGCAGGTAGTCCACCTCGCGGTGCAGCGTGGCTTCGAGTTCCTGCAGCACGCGCTCCACCACGGGCGGTTCGGGCAGCGCGAGCGCACCCTGGCCCAGGGCCTTGAGCGCCGCGCGCAGCAGCCGCATATCCGAGCCGATGGTGGCGGCAATGCCCGGGTACTGCACCTTCACGGCCACGGTGCCATGCCCGTCGAGCCGCGCGCGGTGCACCTGGCCCAGGCTCGCCGCTGCGAAGGCCTGGGGCTCGAACTGTGCGAACAGCGCCTCGGGCTCCTGCCCGAAGGACTGGCGGAACACGCGGCCTACGAGCGCGCGGTTGAGCGGCAGCGCCTGGTGGCAGGCGCGGGCGAGCTCGCGGCGCACGCCTTCGGGCAGCAGCGTGGTGTCCATGCTCAGCAACTGCGACACCTTGAGCGCCGTGCCGCGCAACTGGCCCAGCGTCTGGAAGAGGATGCGGCCCAGCTCCGTCTCGTGCTGCGCCTGGCGCTCGGCGTCCGGCGCGCCGCCGGAGCCCAGCCGGTGCCCCAGGTGCGCCATGCCGATGCGCGTGGCCGCCAGGCCCGTGATGGCGCCGCGCGCGAGGGCCCCCGTGCGCGGGGCGGCGTCAGCGCGCGCCATGGCCTGCCGCCGTGCGCGGCAGCCGCGCGAGCATGGCGCGCACGATGCGCCGGTGAAAGGGCTTGACCACCGCCATGTAGGCATGGCCCAGCGTGTTGTGCACATGGACCACGGTACCCAGCACGACGACGGGGCGGCCGTCCTGCTCGCGCTTGCACAGCGACACCTGCACGTCCAGGTGCTTGTCGTCCTGGCCCATCACGACTTCGTGCGCATCGAGGTGGCGAATGGTGAAGATGCCCACGCGGTCGCCCACGCGGTAGCGTGCGGCCTCGGCGCGCCCGGCGGGCAGGCCGCCATCCAGCTGGCCAAGGTCTTGCAGGCCCACGAGCCGCACCAGCCGGTTGCGCAGCGCCATGAGGCGTCGGGTCCAGCGCGGCGTGCGGGCCGCGAGGTCCAGCCAGGCCTGCAGCGCGCTGGCGGCGGGGGCCGGATCGGAGGCGGCGTAGGCGTCCCAGAAATCGGCGCCCGGCAGCGTGGCGTGGATTGCGCTGGGCTGGGGCAGGGTGGTGGTGGTGACGCGGCTCATGGTGCGGCCTTCGGTGTGCGTTGCGGGGCCTTCTTCGGCTTCTTCGCGGTGGGTGGCGCATGGGCGGCGGCCTCGGCCTCCAGCGTGCGGCGCGCGCCCTGCAGCGCGCCGAGCAGGCCGCTGCCGTGCTGCAGCAGGCGCAGCATCTGGCTGCGCAGCAGAAAGCCGCCGAGCTGCAGGAGCCGGTTCACCAGCCCCGCGCGCAGCGCAAGCACCAGCACGGCGAGCGACAGGTCCACGAGCTGCGTGGTGTCGGTGAACCCCTCCGACTCGTCGGCCAGCCAGTAGGCCACCACGCCCGCGAGGTAGTCGGTGTAGAGCCCGCCCGCGACGCCCTTGAAGTCGCAGGGCTCGATCTCGCCCGCGGCCTCGGCTGCCTCGAGGAAGCTCGCCACGGTCTCGCGCAGCGCCTGGCGCGCGGCCAGGGGCTCGCCCAGCAGTGCGATGGGCGCACGGCGCGCGAGCGTGCGCACCTCGGCCACGAAGGCGCGGTCGGCCTGCAGGCGCTCGAGCACGGCGTCGGTGAGGCGCTGCAGCTTCTCCTGCAGGCCGTAGTCCGCCAGGCCCGGCGTGGCGCAGGTATCGGCGACGGCGGTGCGCGCCACGTCGTCGAAGTAGCCGAGCACGATGCGGTCCTTGGTCGGGAAGTACTTGTAGACCGTGGCGTCGCCAATGCCGGCCGCGCGCGCGATGTCCTTCATCGTCGTGCCGTCGAAGCCCTGGCGCGCCATGAGGTCCACCGCGCTTGCCACGATCTGCCGGCGGGTTTGCTCCTGCTGCGATCTGGAGGTTTTCATTATTTACTTTTCTTTAAATACGGAAATTTCTCTTTTAAAGAATAGTAATTTTTATAAAAACCGTCAACAAGGAGCGAATCAGTGCCGCCGCAGCGCGGTGAAGGCCTCGAACTCCCAACTGCGCATGGCCAGCAGCAGGGTGTAGCCGTCGCGCTGGGCCTCGGGCAGGCGCTGGTCGGCCAGGTGCTGCTGCGCAAAGTCCTGCGCCACGCGCTGCATGCGCTCCACGAAGGCGGGCGCGAGGCTGCGGCTGATGCTGCCGTGCACCAGCAGCAGGCCCTCGCCCGCGCCGTCGAAGCCGCCCGCGAAGTAGTCGAGCAGCACGTTGTCGCGGAAGTAGTGCATCACCGGCCCGTGGGGCCGCCAGCGGAAGGTCTTGGCGAGCTTGAGCCGGTAGCGGTTGAGCGGCCGCAGTTCGATGATGCCGATGCGGTCGAGCTGCGCGAGGTACTTGACGCCCTCGGCCTCGGTCAGCCGGTAGGTGGCCAGCACCTGCTCCAGCGTCCATTGGCTCAGCACGCAGATGGCCATGAGCAGCAGCTTCTTGTCGGCCACCACGGCGCGTTCCTGCTCGGGGCTCAGCTCCTGCAGCAGCGGCTGGCTGTCGGCCACGCGCCGCGCGAGGTCGGCGAAGTCGAGCCGAAGCGCGCGGCAGATCGCGTCGATGCGCGACAGCGGCATGTCGCCCTTGGCCAGCATGCGCTTGACGCTGGACTCGGCCATGCCCAGCGCCTGGGCGAGCTGCGCATAGGTCATGTGCGCGGCCTTGAGTTCCTTCTTGAGGGCGGTGACGAGGTCGGCGGTGGTGCTCATGGGTATCGATTATGGATACCTGTGGTGCTGAATGTGTGGTCTGGTTCAGAGATTCGATGCTGAATCGCGGGCTGCTGACCACACTGCGCGCCATCGCAGCTTCCAAGGACCGTTCCCATGTCTTTCCCCGCTTCTTTCCCACCTGCGCACCGCGTGCGATGGGCGCTGGCTGCTGGTGCGGCGTCGCTCGCGTTGGCAGCCTGGCTGCTCCCGCCCGTGGCGCAGTCCGAGAGCTACCACGCCTTCGCCGACCAGCGCGCCTGGGGTGCATTGCCGCACGCGGCCGACGTGCTGAGCAACGCTGGCTTCCTGCTCGCTGCGCTGGCAGGTGCATGGGCCCTGGCGCGCAGCCGTGCCATTCCGCTGGACTGCACCACGCGGGCCCTGGCTACGCTGTTCTTCGCGGGGCTGGCCTGCGCCGGGGTGGTTTCGGCCTGGTACCACTGGGCCCCGCACGACGCCACGCTGCTGTGGGACCGGCTCGGCATGGTGCCGGCCTTCGCGGGCCTGCTGGGCCTGGCCGTGCAGACGCGTGTGGACGGCCGCTGCGCCTGGGCCGTGGCCCTGGGCGTGCTCGCGGCGGGGCCGTGGACCCTGGCGGTCTGGGCTGCCACCGGCAACGCGCTGCCCTGGGCGCTGCTGCAAGGCGGCGGCATGCTTGCGGTGCTTGGCCTGGCCTGCATGGCGCCCCGCACGGAGGCGCTGGCGTTGCGCCTGGGCGCGGTGATCGCGTTCTATGCCATGGCCAAGTTGCTGGAATGGGGCGATGCCGCCGTGTTCGCTGCCACGCAGGGGGCCGTTTCGGGCCACAGCCTCAAGCATCTGGCGGCTGCCTGCGCGGCGCTGCCCGTGATGGCGGCGCTGCAGGCTGCGCGCCAGGGCACAATCGCCGCCAGTTCGCTCCCTTCCTCACGGAGAGCGTCCACCATCCGCCAAGGGAGAGCATGATGAGCCAGGAGCAGGCCGGAACCGTCCCCGAGTCCATTGCCACGCCGCACGGCACAGGGCACCCCAACCAGTTCGCGCTGCTGCGCCAGCGCCGCTTCGCCCCGTTCTTCTGGACGCAGTTCCTGGGCGCGGGCAACGACAACCTGTTCAAGTTCGCGTTCACGGTGATGGTGACCTACCAGCTGCAGATCGCGTGGCTGCCGGCGTCGCTGGCAGGGCTGGTGATCGCGGCGCTGTTCATCCTGCCGTTCCTGCTGTTCTCGGCCACGGCGGGCCAGGTGACCGACAAGTACGACAAGACGCGCGTGATCCGCTTCGTGAAGAACCTGGAGATCGCGATCATGGCGATCGCGGCCTACGGCTTCTGGGTCACCAATGTCTATGCGCTGCTCGCCTGCGTGTTCCTCATGGGCCTGCACTCCACGATCTTCGGCCCCGTGAAGTTCGCCTACCTACCCCAGCACCTGAGCGAGCGCGAGCTCACGGGCGGCAACGGCATGGTCGAGATGGGCACCTTCGTCGCCATCCTGCTCGGCCAGGTCGCGGGCGGGCTGCTGGTGGCCGTGCCGCAGGTGGGCCACCACTACGTTGCGCTGGCCTGCATCGCGCTGGCGCTGCTGGGGCGCGCGACCGCGCAGGCCGTGCCGCCTTCGCCTTCGACCGACCCCCATCTGGTGATCAACTGGAACCCGGTGACCGAGACCTGGCGCAACCTGAAGCTCGCGCACGAGAACATCGTCGTGTTCCGCTCGTTGCTCGGCATTTCGTGGATGTGGTTCTTCGGCGCGGTGTTCCTGAGCCTGTTCCCCGCCTTCGCGAAGGACGTGCTGCACGGCAACGAGCAGGTGGCCTCGCTGCTGCTGGTGGTGTTCTCGGTGGGCATCGGCGTCGGCTCGCTGCTGTGCGAGGTGCTGTCCAAGCGCCATGTCGAGATCGGCCTCGTGCCGCTGGGCGCCATCGGCATGAGCGTGTTCGCGGTGGACCTGTACTTCGCCTCGCGCGGCCTGCCGCCCTCGGCGGAGTTGAACGCGGCGGGCTTCATCGCCCAGGCCCGGCACTGGCGCGTGATGGCGGACCTGGCGCTGCTCTCGCTGTTCGCGGGCCTGTACAGCGTGCCCATGTACGCGCTGATCCAGCTGCGCTCGCAGCCCAGCCACCGCGCGCGCATCATCGCGGCCAACAACATCCTCAACGCGCTGTTCATGATCGCGAGCTCGTTGCTCGTCGGCGTGCTGCTCAAGCTGGGCCTGAGCATCCCGCAGGTGTTCCTCGCGGTCGGGCTGCTCAACGCGGTGGTCGCGTTCTACATCTTCATGCTCGTGCCCGAGTACCTGCTGCGCTTCGTGGCCTGGGTGGCGTCGCGCTTCGTCTACCGCTTCCGCATCCGGGGCGACGAGCACATCCCCGCCACGGGGCCTGCCATCCTCGCGTGCAACCACGTGAGCTTCGTGGACGCCGTGCTGCTCATGGCCGCGAGCCCGCGCCCCATCTACTTCATCATGGACTACCGCATCTTCCGCTTCCCGGTGCTGGGCTGGCTGTTCCGGCTCGCCAAGGCGATCCCCATCGCGCCGCACAAGGACGACCCGCGCGCCTACGAGGCCGCGTTCGAGCGCGCGGCCCAGGTGCTGCGGGACGGCGATCTGCTCGCCATCTTCCCCGAGGGCGGCATCACGCGCGACGGGCAATTGCAGGAGTTCAAGGGCGGCATCATGAAGATCATCGAGCGCGCCCGCGCCGATGGCGTGGAGGCGCCCGTGGTGCCCATGGCGCTGACCAACCTCTGGGGGTCGTACTTCAGCCGCATCGAAGAGGGCGGGGCGATGGTGCGGCCGTTCCGGCGCGGCATGTTCAACCGCGTGGGGCTGAACGTGGGTGCGCCCGTGGCGGCGGTGCAGGTAACGCCCGAAAGGGTGCGCGAGCAGGTGGCAGGGTTGCTGGCGCGGGGGTAGTTTTTGTGAAATGCGGAACCTGCGCCGGGGACCGCGTTGGCGCCTGATCGCCAAGCGCGCTGGCAGCCATCGTCAGCACGCTTTCGCGAGGCACGAATCGAAGACCCGTGTCTCGCCGTCCTCCGGCACCCAAACGCGGCCTTCCAGCCCGCGGCGGCAGGCCTCGGCGCGCAGCTCTTCGCGGCGCGTCGGGCAGTGGTCTAGTGCCTCCAGGTGATTCAGCACGAATTGCCCGCTGCCCGCGGAAACGGTGCGCAGCGCCTGGTCGGTGTCCATGATCAACTCGCTGCCGAGGTCCATCGCGGCACCACCGGCAGGCAGCACGCTGACCGACCCGGCCCCTAGGCGGCGCACGGTGTCGAGTACGCCGTTCGTCAATACCGTGTCGCCGGCCACGTATACCGCGGGCTCGTCCGGCCACTCGATGATGTAGCCGTGGCCATGCGCCATCAGCTTGCCAACCCAGCCGCGGCCATGCAGGCAGGCCACCGGTGTGATGCGGGCGCCCAGCGCCTCGGTCGGCCCGTCGGCATTCAGCGTCTGCACGGCCAGTCCGCGTTCGCGCAGGTAGGCCGCATCGCCCGGCATGCACAGCACCGGCAACTGGCGTTCGCGCAGCCAGCGTTTGCCGGCGCGGTCCAGGTGGTCAAAGTGTCCCTTCTGGCAGTGCGTGATTAGGGCGTGGGTGGCGCTGGCCAGCAGTGTTTCGGCGCCATTGGGCAACGCGACGATCGGGTTGCGCCTGCGTTGTCCACCCAGGTATTTCAGCGAAGGCAGTGCTCCCTGCGGTGACAGCATCGGGTCAACCAGCACGCGGTGGCCGGCGGCCTCGATCAATACGGTGGCGTTGCGGATATGCGTAATCTTCATGTGGCGTTCCCGGTCTTGATGGTGGCAGCGATTTTGCGAAGACAGATCTTGGCCTACCATGGCCTGAAAGGACACTGTGGAGTCATTTCTTGCCAACCCCCTCCTCCCAACTCGACATCGCGCTGCTGCTGTACCCGGGCTGCATGCCTGCCGGCCTTTTCGCCGCGGCCGACCTGTTGACCGCGGCCGCGCTGCGCAGCGGCGCGCGCGGCTGGCGCTTGCACTGGGCCGGCATGAAACGTGGGCCGGTGGCCTGCGCACACGGCATGGCCATGCGCGCCGAGGTCCCGCTGGATGCGCAGCGCTGGCACGCCCTGCTGCTGCCCGGCTTCTGGGCTGGCACGCCGGGGCAACTGGCACAGGGGCTGGCGGCCCAGCAGCCCCTGCGGCAGGCGTTGCGATCCCTGGGGCGCGGCGTGCCGCTGTGGACCTGGTGCACCGGCGTGGCCATTGCCGCCGGTGCCGGCCGGCTGGATGGCGAGACCGCCACCGGAACCTGGTGGATGGCACCGGTGCTGGCGCAGGCGCATCCCAAGGTGGACTGGCAATGGCAGGAGCCGGTGGTCAGCGGCCCGCGCTTGGCCACTGCCGCGGGCGTGCATGGCTACCTGCCCATCCTTGGCCAGCAGCTGGAGCGACGCATCAGCCCTGAAGCCTGGCGCGACGTGCAGCGCCTGATGGTGTTGCCACGCCCGCAGCCGGCCGCCAGCGTCTTTGATGCGGTCCAGACCCTGCACGGTGCCCACCCTCTGCTGGCCCGGTTGCGTCGGCTGGTGGAACGCCTGCCGGCTGCCGGCACTACGCTCGAAGTGCTGGCCGAGGCGCTGGCTTGCTCGCCGCGAACGCTGTCACGCAGAGTGGGCGATGCCGCAGGCATGCCCGTGGGGCGCTTCGTACGCCTGGTGAAGCTGCACCAGGCGAGCGAACACCTGCTTCACGGTGGGCGCAATGTGGCACAGGTGAGCGAAACGCTGGGCTTCGCGGACGAGTCGGGATTCCGGCGCAGTTTCAAGGCCGTAACCGGGATGACACCGCTGGAGTACGCCAGCCGCTACCGTGCATAGGCCGTAGCGCGAGCAGCTTGTGGCATCTCTTTCGCGTGGGATGAAAGTATCGAATATGGATACTTCTTTGACTGATTTTCGCTACTTGTGCCTTTTAATCGAGACTCCGCCAACGCCCGGAGGCACCATTCATTCCATGTTCAACCAATGCCCCAGGGCAATGACCGCCATGCAATCCTCTCCCCGCCTCGTCCAGCGCGACACGCGCGCCTGGCAGCTCCAGGTCTGGGTCTCGTTCGGCATCGCCGCATTCCTGTGCGCCACGGGCCTGGCCTGGCTGCCGGGCTCGCAGCTGGAGCAGGCGTTCATGGTGATGGGCTATGTGTTCTGTCTCTCGACCGCGTTCGTGCTCGCCAAGTTCGTGCGCGACAACCAGCATGCCCGGCGCGGCGCCGGCGATACCCCGATGTGGCGGCTCGTGGTCTGGGGCGGCTTCGCCATCGCCATGGGCCTCACGGGCTGGGGCCTGTGGGGCATGGAGATCAGCGCCACCTACAAGGCCTTCCTGGGCGTGAGTTGGCTCTACCTCATCACCTGCGCCTTCACGCTGGCCAAGATGCTGCGCGACCGCCATGAGGCTGATCTGGCCGACGCCGGCCAAGAATAAGGAGACCGCCATGATCCGCAAGACCTTGATGGGTGTGCTGCTCGCGGCCGGCCTGTGCTGTGGCGCAGCCCGGGCGCAGAGCGAAGCCTCGGTTGCACTGTCGCTGATGCCGGTGGCCTCGGTCGTTGCCAGCACGGGGGCCGCGTCGGCCGCCGCTGGCGCGGTGGTGGCCTTGCCCGCCGCGCTGTCGGTGGGTGGTGCCGTGCTCACCGTGGTGGCGGTGGAGGCCTCGGCCGCCGGCACGGTGTTTGTGCTGGAGCGTGCATCGGACGGTGCCCGGGCCAGCGTGGAGGTGTCGGGTCGCGCAGCTTCTGCCGCCGCCTATGGCGTAGGCACGGCGGTGGCATGCAGCGTGATCGGCACGGGCGTGATCCTGTCCGCTGCGGGCGAGGTGCTGGCCTTCGTGCCCAACGCGCTGGGCCGCGCGCTGCTGCACAGCGAAAGGCTGTGACCATGCACCGCTTCGTTCTGGTATTGGCATGGCTGCTCGCCGCCACGGCCGCGCACGCGGGCCGCTCGTGCGAGCAGCACCGGCCCACGGTGCAGACCATCGCGCGCGGCATGGAGCTGGCCGAGCGCACCGCCCAGGCGCTCGATGCCAGCGGCGCCCGTGTGGTGGTGCTGGCCCGCGCGGGGCAGGACCTGTCGAAATACGGCCTGCGCTACTCGCACCTGGGCTGGGCCTACAAGACGCTCGAGGGCCCGTGGCGCGTGGCGCACAAGCTCAACGAGTGCGGCACGGCCGTGGCCTGGGTCTACCGCCAGGGGCTGGGCGAGTTCTTCCTTGACGACCTGTGGCGCTACGAGGCCGCATGGGCCGTGCCCGCGCCCGAGGTGCAGCAGCGCCTGCTGCCCGTGCTGCAGGACAACGCCCGCGCCACCGCGCTGCACCAGCGCCCCTACAGCATGGTGAGCTATGCCTGGGCCACGAAGTACCAGCAGTCCAACCAATGGGCGCTGGAGACCCTGGCCGCCGCCATGGAGCCGCATGGCATCCGCACGCGCGAGCAGGCCCAGGCCTGGCTGCGCTTCAAGGGTTACGAGCCCACGGCGCTCAGGATCGGGCCGCTCACGCGGCTGGGCGGGCGTATGACGGCGGCGAACATCGCGTTCGACGACCATCCGAACGAGAAGCGCTTTGCCGACCGCATCGAAACCGTGACGGCCGATTCGGTGCTGGCGTGGCTGCAGCGGGCACAACTCGCCGGCGTGCCGCACGTGCTGCGCGCGCCGTGAGGGCATGGCGGAGCCAAAACCATGAAAACCTACGCCAAGCTTCTTCGTGCAGGCATCGCCACTCCCGTGGCCGGCACCGTCCCCCTCCTGCTGTACGTCCTGTTCGGCCCCGCCAACGGCAATCCGATCGGGCTGGGGTTGCTGGCCTGGGCGTCGTGGCTGTTGGGCGCCGTGCTGCTGCTGGCCGGTTTTGCGGGCTATCTCAGGGACAGATAAACAAGGAGCGTCCGATGGCGATCTTTCAGGGGCTGCTGCTCTCGTTGTTCGGCGTGTGCTTGTTGCTGGTGGACTACCGGGCATTGCGCTGCGGCTGGCTGCCGTGCGGCTCCAACGGTTTCAAGGGGCCGCTGGAATTCCGCCGCGACAAACAGCCGGCGGGTTTTTGGCTGATGTTCGCGGTCTATGGCGCGGGCGGCTTGTGGCTGCTGGTGCTGGGCGCGCGCATTCTCACTGGGTATGCCGAGCCGCTGCCCCTTCGTTGATCAGGAGCTGACCCATGGCGAACGCCCTCAACCTGCTGGTCCGCATCGGCCCTGGGGTCTTGCTGCTGGGCCTGTGTGTCTCGCTGGCGCTGGCGGCGCTGGGTTGCGCGCGCTGCAGCGGCGGCAGGCTCCGGTGGCTGGGCCGTTATGTGCTGCAGGCCGCCGTGGTCGGTATCGCCGCTCTGCTGGCGGGCGCGGCCCTGGGCATCGCGCTGTTCTGCGCCACCGGCAAGGCAGGCAACCTGTGCGGGCTGGGCGGTGTGTTGGGTACAGGGCCGCTGGCGGCGGGCATTGCGCTGGCGGCACATGCTTGCCGGCGCGTGTTGGGCGCTGGGTTCCAATAAAACGTTTCAAAAAGGAGAGGAAGCCATGAGCAAGGCATTGCGTCTGTCAGAAAAATGGTTCCGCCGCGGCCTGTGGCTGGTGGCGTTCGTGTTCGCGGGCTTTCTCATCGGGCTGGGCGGCACCATCGTGGGCGACCTGCCCCAGGTCGAGGCGCCGCTGCGCCTGGACGACTTCCTCGACCGCGCCGCCGCCGGGAAGCTGCGCGCCCAGGTGAAGGACGCGCGCCAGGCCGAGAGCGAGGCGCAAACCGCGCTGGAGCAGGCCCGCCTGCAGCACTCCAAGGCCCGCAGCGAGACCCAGGCCGAGCGCGAGACCCTCGCCAACTGGCTGGCCGCGCGCACCGCCACGCAGCGCTCCGATCAGGACCCCGAGGTCATCGCGCGCACCCGGGCGCTCGATGCGCTCAAGGCCCGGGAGCGCCAGGCCCAGCAGGCCGTGCAGGCACAGGAGCAGGCCGCGCTGGACGCGCGCCAGTCGGCCCAGGCCGCGCAGCAGAGCCTCTCCGGGCTGGAGCAGGGCGGCTACGAGAAGATGGCCGCCGAGCGGCGCAAGGTGGAGCTGCGCGTCTTCCTCTACCGGTTGGCGCTCACGCTGCCGCTGCTCGTGGCCGCGGGCTGGCTGTTCGCCAGGAAGCGCAAGAGCACCTACTGGCCCTTCGTCTGGGGCTTCATCTTCTTCGCGCTGTTCGCGTTCTTCGTCGAGCTGGTGCCCTACCTGCCCAGCTACGGCGGCTACGTGCGCTACGTGGTCGGCATCGCGGTCACCGCGCTGGTGGGGCGCTACGCCATCCTGGCCCTCAACCGCTACCTGGAGCGCCAGAAGCAGGCCGAGGCCCTGCCCGACCAGGAGCGCCGCAAGGAGTTGAGCTACGACGTGGCCCTGGCCCGCCTGGCCAAGGGCGTGTGCCCGGGCTGCGAGCGCGCCGTGGACCTGAAGAACGAGCAGATCGACTTCTGCCCGCACTGCGGCATCGGCCTGTTCGACCGCTGTGGCCGCTGCAGCACGCGCAAGAGCGCGTTCGCGCGCTTCTGCCACGCCTGCGGCACCGGCGCGGGCGTGCAGCTGGCGCGCGAGGACGGCGCTTGAGGGCTGGGCGCTGAAGGGGCTGTGCGAGAATCAATTGACACATTTGGTTGCCCCTTCCATGCCCGAGCTTTTGCCCCCCCAAGACCCCCAGGCCGAAGGCCGTGAGGCCCCGGCCGCGCGCAAGCGGCCCAGGCCGGGCGAGCGGCGCGTGCAGATCCTGCAGGCCCTGGCGTCCATGCTCCAGCAGCCTGGGGCTGAGCGCATCACCACCGCCGCGCTTGCGGCCCGGCTGGAGGTGAGCGAGGCCGCGCTCTACCGCCACTTCGCCAGCAAGGCGCAGATGTTCGAGGGGCTGATCGAGTTCATCGAGCAGTCCGTCTTCACCCTCGTGCAGCAGATCGTCGGGCGCGACGTGCCGGACCCCGCCCAGCCCGCCGCCGACGGCGCCCGCCAGGCCGCGCGCGTGGTGGCGTTGCTGCTGCAGTTCGGCGAACGCAACCCCGGCATGGCCCGCGTGATGGTGGGCGACGCCCTGGTGTTCGAGCACGAGCGGCTGCAGCAGCGCATGAACCAGTTCTTCGACCGCATCGAGTCCACGCTGCGCCAGTGCCTGCGCACGGCCGCTGATGCGCGCGGCTCTGCCGCCCCCACGGTGGATGCGCAGGTTGCCGCCAGCGTCCTCACGGCCTTCGCGGTGGGGCGGCTGCAGCGCTTCGCGCGCTCGGGCTTTCGGCGGCCGCCGACGGAGCACCTGGAGGCGAGCATCGCGCTGATGCTGTGAGGGGCTGCGGGCGCCCGTTTGGAGGCGCCTCCCTATTTTTCGGGCGGATCTAGGGGCTTCGGGGAATTTGCTGCAAAATAGAACGAACGTTCGTTTTTACAGCTCCCATGCCCACACCCGCCAAAACCCGCTCCGCTCCCGCCCTCGCCACGCCGCGCACCCGCGCCGCGGGGGCCGGCAGCGGCCGGGGGCGGGCGCTGCAGAAAGGGCAGCAGACCAAGGCCGCCATCGTCGATGCGGCGCTGGGCCTGGCCACGCACATCGGGCTCGAGGGGCTGTCCATCGGCGCGCTGGCCGATGTGACGGGCATGAGCAAGTCGGGCGTATTCGCCCACTTCGGCTCGCGCGAGGAACTGCAGATCTCGGTGATCCGCGAGTACCACCAGCGCTTCGAGCAAGAGGTTTTCTACCCGGCCATGGGTGCGGAGCGCGGCGTGGCCCGCCTGCGTGCGCTGTTCGACAACTGGATGAAGCGCACCTCGGTCGAAATCGACTCGGGCTGCATCTACATCAGCGGCGCCGTGGAGTTCGACGACCGCACCGGCCCGGTGCGCGATGCGCTCGCGAGCTCGGTGATGACCTGGCACGCCGCCATGCGCCGCGCCATCGAGCAGTGCAAGGAGCAGGGCGACCTGCGCGCCGACGTGAACGAGGGGCAGATGCTCTTCGAGATCCACGGCCTGATCCTCGCGCTGCACTACGAGGCGCGCTTCCTGCGCAACGCGGGCTCGATCCAGCGCGCGTTGACCGGCTTCGACAACATCCTGGCCCGCTATGGCGCTGCTGCGCCTGCGCGTGGCTGATCTTTACCCAACCGCTTCAACCAAGGAGTACGTCCCATGCCTACCTACACGCCGCCCCTGCGCGACATGCAATTCGTCCTGCATGAGGTCTTCCAGGTCGCCGAGGAATTCAAGGCGCTGCCCGCGCACGCCGAGACCGACGCCGACACGATCAACGCGGTGCTCGAAGAGGCCGGCAAGTTCGCCGCCGAGGTGACGTTCCCGCTCAACATCAGCGGCGACACCGAGGGCTGCACGCTGGACCAGGCGACGCACGCCGTCACCACGCCCAAGGGCTTCAAGGAGGCCTACGCGCAGTACGTCGAAGGCGGCTGGGCCGCGCTCTCGTGCGATCCGCAGTACGGCGGCCAGGGCCTGCCCTTCGTGCTCAACCAGTGCCTGTACGAAATGCTCAACAGCGCCAACCAGGCCTGGACCATGTACCCCGGCCTGTCGCACGGCGCCTACGAGGCGCTGCTGGCCCACGGCACCGATGCACAAAAAGCCACCTACCTGCCCAAGCTCGTGAGCGGCGAATGGACCGGCACCATGTGCCTGACCGAGCCCCACTGCGGCACCGACCTGGGCCTGCTGCGCACCAAGGCCGAGCCCCTGGCCGACGGCACCTACAAGATCACCGGCAACAAGATCTTCATCTCGGCTGGCGAGCACGACATGGCCGACAACATCGTCCACCTGGTGCTGGCCCGCCTGCCCGATGCGCCCAAGGGCAGCAAGGGCATCAGCCTGTTCGTGGTGCCTAAGTTCCACGTGAAGGCCGACGGTTCGCTGGGCGAGCGCAACCCCATCTACTGCACGGGCCTGGAGCACAAGATGGGCATCCACGGCAACGCCACGGCGCAGATCGCCATCGACGGCGCCATCGGCACCA
>Ga0222423_1000618_pt1 | contig 21996 bp, 14 predicted proteins | sample 3A0metagenome_FD_182472 | JGI IMG/M metagenome (GOLD analysis project Ga0222423, IMG submission 182472) | Enriched microbial communities from leaf-cutter ant dump, University of Wisconsin, Madison, United States - 3A0 (version 2) | ecosystem: Environmental > Terrestrial > Nest > Insects nest >...
GTGCCGCTCAAGCAGATCTCCACGGACCGTCCGCTGCTGCAGCCCACGCTCTACTCGGTGTATGTGGCACTTGTGATTGGCACGCTGGTCAACGACTCAGGTGTGGTCATCCTGGGGGTGGGCGTGGCCGTCTTGGTGCCGCTGATGATTGCCACGTACGCCCAGTGGATACTGTCCATCTCGTCGGTACGCGGGACACGTACCCTGGAGCGGGAACGCGTGGGCGCTTAGGGTGAGTTAGTGCCCTGAGCGCGCACGCCACATTTCCGACGAGAGGGCCAAGGTGAGTTGTTGTCTCACCTTGGCCCTCTCGTCGAAAATCAACTGCCCCTGCACCTGCCCCTGCCAACTGCTTAGACCGCCCACCTCATCCCGCAGAAATGATGTATGTACAACAAAAATGATGTATGTGCAGCAATTTTCGTAGATCTCACGATGTGAGCGGGGCTCGAGGGTAGGGCCGGGTTGGCCGCGGCGGGTTTGCGCTAGAACGGCGGGTTGGCCGCGGCAGGTTTGCACTAGATCGGTAGGTAGCGGCTCCACCAGTCCAAAATCGCGTCAAACCGCTGCTTGCGGTGCCATGGCGTGCCTGCCCGCGAGAGTTCGTGATTCTCCCCGGGGAACACCAGCATTTCCACCTCGCTGCCCGCACGCTTCAACGTTTGGAAGTAGCGTTGTGCCTGTTCAAACGGGCAGCGCAGGTCCTCCTCAGAGTGCAGCACGAGCGTAGGCGTTGTGACGTTCTCGGCCACAGCCATAGGACTTTGCGCGAGGATCTTGGCCGGGTCGGTGCCGGTGTAGCCGTCGGCAAAGAACCAGCCAATGTCGCTTGTGCCCACAAAACTGAATGGGTCTAGGAAACCGCGTTCCACAATTGCACCTTGGAAGCGGTGGTCGTGTCCGATAATCCACGCAGTCAGGTATCCGCCGTATGAGCCGCCAAGAACGCCCGCACGCTGCGCGTCGAGGTCCCCGTGTGCCGCTACGGCTTGTTCGTAGAATGCGAGAACGTCATCCATGTCCACGGTACCCATCGCTTCTTTGATGGCCACACCGTGCGCCCGCCCATATCCTGCGGCGCCGCGCGGGTTGCACTGCAGCACCGCGTATCCGGCCTGCGCATACACTTGCGCTTCGTCGAAGTAGCCCCAGTTGTAGTCCGCAAATGGGCCGCCATGGATGTTCAAGAGCACGGGGTGAGGGCCGTCCGCATTACTGTTCGTGGGCTTGTAGATCCAGCCGTGAACCGGATATCCGTCCGGCGCGGTGGCCGTGAACTCAATCTGCTCCGCCAATTGCGTCTGCGCGCGTAGTGGGGCCGCAAAGTCGGTTAGTGCCGTCACCTCAGTGTCACTTACCAGCCCCAGTTCGCCCGGGGTGCGTGGGTCGGTGAAATTCACGACGATCCTGCCGCCTGCCGTGGCAACTCCCGTAATGACTCGCGCACCTTGGGACACGATGCTCGTTTTGCCAGTGGCGCTGATTTGGTGGAGTTCACCCGCACCACGTACTCGAGCCAAAGCGAAGACCGCGGGTTCAGCTGAGCTCTTGGTATTCACGGGAACGAGCGTGGAGTGCACATCACCATAGTCGGTGGTTTCAAGATCGGTCAGAAGTCGAGGGGATGCAGAGGGCAACTCGGCAACCGGGATGCAATACACGCCCGTGTTGCGCGCTACAAAGTCCTTGCCGCTCTTGCCAAGCTCCTGGCCAAGCAAAAACAAAGTAGAACCGTCGGCGCTAAATACCGGGGTGTGCAGGGAATGCGGTTGCGTTCCCGAAACCTCGAGGCGTGCGGCCGACACCTGCGCGGAGAGTTCCTTGCCGTCCTCAACGTCTACGCCATCCGCGAGCGCCACCGAGTAAATCGAGGTGACGAGGTCATCATCAGCGGTTTCGTGCTGGGCGCTGGTAAAGAACACCCGCGAGTTGTCAGGCGAAAACGTGATGGAACTGGCTGAGAAGTGAGGGTCGCTCAGCAGGCGTGGGCGAGGGAAGGCCTCACGTTTAGGTTCGCGGTCCTCCTTGATGGCAAGCGCCATGCGGCCTACGGGCTCGGCAAACGGCTCGGCGTCGAGTTGTGGAACATCGAGCACAAACACGGCGGGGTGCCTGTCAAGAATCCAGCCGCTGCCGTTACCGCGCACTCGGTTCTCGGTGATGCGCCGCGGATCTTCTGCACCGGCTGCCACGCCAGCGGTGGTGCCGTAACGGCCGGGTTCCACCACCAGCGAGGTAAAAGCGATTCGAGTGGAGTCGCTCGACCACACAAAAGACGAGACCCCAAACGTGCGGTTGGTGACGATCAGTGGCTCGCCGCCACGCGCATCCATAAGCGCGAGCTGTGGACGCCCTTTGGCGTCCTGGCGCAGGAACGCAAGCACTTTGCCATCCGGCGAGTACGCCGGATTCGAATCATGCTGCCCACGGGTGATACGCCGGGGAGTGTGGGAATCGTCGGTAATCACCTCCCACAACTGACCGCTGTAAGCGTCAGTGTCAAAGTTGGGGCGCGACGTTGCGACCACCGCAACCGTACCGGCAGGGTTAAGCGTGGGGGTAGAAACGGACGTAATGAGATCAAGGTGTTGAGACTTCACGTGATCTACGCTATCCCCGCGCGGCAAAAAACGGGACCCAACTCACTCGTCACCCGGCGCATTAATGATGCACCCACAGCATTAATGATGTATTTGCAGCAATTTTCGTATGTTTGGGCGGGTGAGTGGGCTGGTAGCTCAGCGAGTTGTCGGGACAGTAGGTGCGCGAGCAACGCAATCAGTGCGGCTAGCGCAATCGACGTAACCAGTGCGCCTAGCGCAATCGACGTAACCAGTGTGCCCAGCGCGAGCAGCGCATCTAGCGAGCCGGGCGACCCAATTTGCGTACGCGACGAGCGGCAATAGCCATCTGAACGTCACGGTACTGGCTCGCGCGGTGCATTGTGCCCTTCCAGTCCCGGCCAGAGGGCCGATGACGCAGATCGCACGGAACCTCAACTGCAACATACCCCTGGGAGACGAGGTCAATTGTCATGCCCGTTTCCACACCCCAACCGCGCGCAAGCGGGGTGGCCGCCTCAAATGCCTCACGGGTCAAGCACCGCATACCGGACAGCGGCTGCGTGGGAGTCCACCCGGTCATCTTGGAAATAGCAGTGCGAGCAGCGCCAACCACAAAACCACGACCGCCAGCACCCGGCTGCGGTGGCAAAAGCGCGATGGAAAGGTCCGCCTCACCCTTCAGTACAGGATCCACAAGAGGCGCGGTGTTGACGGCCGTCTCGGCAAGATCGCCATCAATGAACAGCAACAGGCGGGGAAGTTTTCCCTGCGCGTCACGCATCGCCACCACTGCAGCGCCGGTTTCCATAGCAGCAGCCTTGCCGCGGTTATGCGAGTGACGCACCACCACGGCGCCAGCCTCGCGGGCAACATCCTGCGTGTTGTCCTCTGAGCCATCATCCACAACGAGCACCAAATCAACGTGCGGGATAGCTTTGGCCGCACGAACCGTTGCGGCAATACGAGCAGACTCATCCTTAGCCGGAATAACAACCGCCACGCGCTGACGCTCCAGCGCACTTTCCTCAGCCTGCGATGATGCTGACTTGGCCCGACGAATACGTACCACGGGCTGGCTGCCCGTCCCGTACGACGCCCGAGGTGAGTCTTTCACTAAAGCCCCTATACCCTTGCTCAGAAAACTGCTCAGAAACTTGCTCAGAAAAAACCGATGCTTTAACAAAATATTACTGTAAGGCCGGGTGCGCCACAGAAGCGGCACCCGGCCTTCAGTTAATGCATGCATATTCGCGCGCTTGCACGCCGATCAGTACTAACTAATCAGTGCTAACCAATCAGCGCAGCGTCACCTGGCGGGAGATGATGCCCGCACGTGCACGGCGTTCATTCGAGTCGAGAGGCTCAGTGTTCTCAATCGACGCCTTCAGCGTGGTCCAGAACTTGCCTGCAGCAGCGTCAATGTCCTCGGCCTCACTGCCGCGCTTGAGCTCCCACACGGGGATCACAATGCCGCAGGAGCGGAACGCACCCAAGAACTTTGAACCGTCAATAGACGATTCACGCTTAGCGTGCAGGCGGGCAATACCGTTGATTACCGCGTCCTCGTCATAGGGCATAGACCAGCGCAGGAATTCCTTGGCGCCCATGCGGCACCAGTATGCGCTGTCCACCGAGGTGAGCTTCTTGGTGTCAATGAGCGAGTCAGCAAGATCCTCGAGTTCAGCTTCAATCTCCGGAGTCACCTCTTTAGGATCCATCCAGTAGTCAAAACCATCGCGCACCTCAACCTCGAACGGCTGGCTCAAGTCCAGCACGTCCTGCAGGCGCGGTCCTGCCTCAGGTAGCTCGGAGCGCAGCAGCGGCGTACCGGGCTCAAGCTCTAGGGTCTCCAGCAGGTTCGCGGCAAGATCACGCGAAAGATCTCCGGAACCAGCAAGAGTCTGCAGCGCAAGGAAAACAACGCCGTCCGTGCGGTGCAATCCTGCCAATTGGTTAGGCAGGGAGGTGGTGAAAACAAACTCGCGAGAGCCAAACTCGGCAGTGGTACGAGCCGTAATGGTTGCTGCGGGGATGATCTCGCGCATCGCAACTAGGTCAGCCTCTGCGGGGATGCCTTCAAATGGACGCAGCACAAACTCTGCGGAAGTATTCTTAGCCATACCGAAAGCCTACCGGCCAGCCGCAAACCCGCCGCACGAATTCCGGGCGAATCGCGGCCACATTTCAAAATGTTGACGTGATGGCCGCCACGTCGGCACCTATTAAGTGGGAAGATCGAGTCATGGATCCACGCGCAGGCACTCTTGCCCTTCCAGAAGACCTCATTGACGTTGACGCGCTCATCAGCGCCTACTACGACCTGACACCAAACGTTGACGACCCCACCCAGAAGGTTACCTTTGGCACCTCGGGACACCGCGGTTCCAGCCTCGACCACGCATTCAACGAAGCCCACATTGTGGCAACAACTGCGGCTATCGTCGAATATCGGCGCAGCCAAGGCACAGACGGGCCACTCTATATTGGGCGAGACACTCACGGGCTGTCGCTGCCGGCCTGGCAGACCGCAATTGAGGTGCTGGTAGCTGCCGGCGTGCACACCATGATCGATGCCCGCGACTCATTCACCCCCACCCCAGCCGTATCCCACGCAATCCTGCTGCACAATGGTGCCGCCACATCTGAGGGCGTGCGCATCACCGGGCCGGGACTCGCTGACGGAATCGTGGTTACTCCCTCGCACAACCCGCCACGCGACGGCGGCTTCAAGTACAACCCTCCTCACGGCGGACCAGCTGATTCGGACGCAACGAGTTGGATCGCCAACCGTGCCAACGACATTCTGCGCTCGGGTTGGCGCAACGTGGAGCGCGTGCCCTTTGCTCGCGCCATCGAATCCGAGCATGTAGGCCGCCACGACTTCATGGCCGCCTACGTGGACGATCTGGCCTCCGTCATTGACATGGAAGCGATCCGCTCGGCGGGCGTGCGCATCGGGGCGGACCCACTCGGCGGCGCGTCCGTGGAGTACTGGGGCGCCATCGGTGAGCACTACGGGCTCGACCTGACCGTGGTGAACCCACAGGTGGACCCGCGCTGGGCGTTCATGACGCTCGACTGGGACGCCAAGATCCGCATGGACTGCTCCTCCCCCTACGCCATGGCGTCCCTGGTGGAAAAGGTCCGCGGCACCAGCACCTTTGACATCGCCACGGGTAACGACGCGGATTCGGACCGACACGGGATTGTGACGCCCGATGCCGGCCTGATGAACCCCAACCACTACCTCGCCGTGGCCATCGACTACCTGTACTCGGGAGCCCGCCCCGGCTGGGGCCAGGGCACGGCGATTGGCAAGACGCTCGTGTCCTCCGCGCTGATCGACCGGGTTGCGGGCGGGCTCGGCCGCGAGTTGATCGAGGTTCCCGTGGGCTTCAAGTGGTTTGTGCCCGGCCTGATCGACGGGTCGGTTGGCTTTGGCGGCGAGGAGTCCGCGGGTGCCTCCTTCCTGCGGAAGAACGGCACGGTGTGGACCACGGATAAGGACGGGCTGCTGCTCGCCCTGCTCGGTTCCGAGATCATCGCCAAGACCGGCAAGTCGCCGTCCGAACACCACGCCGAATTGGTGGCCAAGTACGGTGAGTCTTGGTACGCACGCGTGGACGCGCCGGCCTCACTGGAGGAGAAGGCCACGCTGGCCAAGCTCTCCCCCGAGCAGGTCACCGCCACCGAGTTGGCCGGGGATCCCATCACCGCGCGCCTGACGTCCGCGCCAGGAAATGACGCAGCCATCGGCGGCCTCAAGGTCACCACGGACAACGCCTGGTTTGCTGCCCGCCCGTCCGGCACCGAGAACGTGTACAAGATTTACGCGGAATCATTTGTGTCTCAGGACCACCTGGCTCAGGTCCAGGAGTCCGCCAAGGCCGTAGTGTCCGAGGCGCTGGGTTCCTAAACCGTTTGTGTGTGGTTTTCCTTGGCCGCGTGTGAGTTTTTCTCACACATGGCCAAGGGGAACCACGCATTTTTGCTTTTCGACGAGCCGGCTGGGTCCCAGCGTCCGCTCACGACCCAGCCATCTCGTCGGGAATTTGGCTAGCCCTTCACCGCCCCTCCAAGACCTGCGCCGGATAGGAACAGGCGCTGGAATACGAGGAAAAGCGCGATCGGGATAATTGTGGAAATGGCCAGCGCGGCAAGGAACACGCCCAGGTCAGTGGTGGCTTCCAGGTTGGGCAGGCGCACCGAGAGCGGCTGAATGTTCGGGTCCTTAAGCACGAGCATAGGCCATAGGAAGTCCTTCCATGCCGCAATAATTGCAAAAACAGAAACCACACCCAAAATGGGTTTGGACATTGGCAAAACAATGGACCAAAATAGCCGGAACGGGCCGGCCCCATCCACCCGAGCCGCCTCAAAGATCTCGCGCGGAAGGTTATCAAAAAACCGGGTCATCAAAACAATGTTGAACGCGCTAGCTCCAGCCGGAAGCCACACTGCCCAAAATGAGTTAATCAGCGAGGAACTCAGCAGTGGCGGGTTCAAAACGGTCAAATACAATGGAACCAGCAGCACAACACCTGGAACAAAAAGCGTGGCCATCACGGCCCCATTAATATATTTGGCGTAACGCGGCTTAAGCACCGAGAGCATATATCCGCCGCTTGTGGCAACAATGATTTGAGTGGCCCACGAGCCACCCGCCATGATGATGGTATTCAAAAAGTACCGCGAAACGTGAACGTCATTCCACGCTTTAGTCACGTTATCCCACGCGATTCCGTTCGGGAATAGTTCCATAGGTGTGCGCAAGATATCCTGTGTGGGAGTGATAGCAAACTTAAACAGCAGGAATATGGGTCCCACACACGCAATCACCAGCACCACAAAGAGCACCACGTTAACCGCACCCATACCCACGCGGATCCCGGGGCGTCGTCGGTCCGAATCGGACAGGATGCCTCTGTCCGTGCCTTCAGGCTGGCCAGACTTTATGCGACGCTTTGCGGCGCGCCGCTGTCCCGCCAATTGCGAACGGTCTAGCGTCAAGCCAGCATCGCTGTTCGTTACGGGGGCGTCAAGGCTACGAGTGGCCGTCATGATTTGCTCCACGAGTTAGTCAGTTTGAAGTACACGGCCGAGAAGATGGCAAGGAAGATCGCGAGCAGGACGCTGAGCGCAGTTGCGGCACCATAGTCGCCACCCACTGATCGCCCAAACGCATAGTTGTAGATCATAAGCAGGATCGTTGTGGTCGAGTTGGCGGGACCGCCCGAGGTGAACAGATACGGCTCGAGGAACACCTGAGCGGTGCCGATGATCTGCAAGATAAGGGTGATGAAGAGTATGCCGCGTAATTGCGGCATGGTCACGTGCCAAACTTTGCGCCACACGCCCGCCCCATCCACATCCGCCGCATCATACAGCTCGGGCGGCACGGATATCAGCGCAGCAAGGTAGATGATGACTGTGGCGCCAGCGCCCGCCCAAGTGGCTTGCAGAACCAGGGACGGCATGGCCATTGTTTGGGATTGCAGCCACGGATACGGTCCCAGCCCAATCCAACCGAGCATCGTATTAAACACGCCTGTGTCCGAGCCGTCATAGAAGAACTTCCACAGCAGCACCGCAATAACCGGCGGGACCACCACGGGCAGATAAGCCAAAACCGAAAAGAAGCCCTTGAGCTTCTTCACCTCGCTCATAAGCACTGCGGCAACAAGTGGGATGGGATATCCAAAGAGCAGCGCAAGCAGTGCAAAGTACAGGGTGTTCTTGATGGCGGTGGGTAGCAGCGGATCGGTCAGCACAAACTGGAAGTTCTCCCAGCCCACAAACGTGGCCGGGTTGACCAGGTTGGTGTGCTGAAAAGCCATGACGATAGCCCGCATAATCGGCCACCACGAAAAGGTGCCAAAGATGATGAGCAGGGGCAGGGCAAAGGTCAGGTTGGATAGTCCTCCGCCGCGCAGCCAGGTCAGCGGGGTGCGGCGGGGTCTGCGAGTATGCGGCTGTGCGGCCGGGTCTGGCGTGGGAGCCAGATCGGCGTCGTTTTTGCCTGGGGCGAGCGCACTCACGGAAAGGTCACTTTCGGTTGGCATCGTTAGGAAGAGAATACGGAGCGGGTAAGAAAATGGCGCGGTGGGGCCGGTCGGGTTAGGTAACCCAGTTCCGGCCCCACCGCGGATGCTACTTACCGGTCAAGCAGACGCTGGATGTTCTTGTCTGCGGTGCTCAGCAGGCTGTCAATGTTTGCGTTCTTGTCGGTCAGAACCGCCTGTACTACTGGGTCAAGTTCTGCGTACGAGTCCTGGGTCTTAGCTGTGGGCTCGTTGATCAGTGGCAGGTCAAAGATCTTGTCCGTGTACCCGGTCATCTGGGCGAGCGGAACGTTGATGTAGTCCTTGATCCATTCCTGGGACTCGTTGTACAGCTCCTTGGAGAAGATCGGCAGGGCGGGGGTACCAACGGGCTGGTTTGAAGCCGCCTGGATCTTTGCGTTCGCAACTGCGGAATCCTTGTCAATCTGCTTACCCATGTAGTAGAAGTCGATCCACTTCATTGCAGCAGCCTTGACTGCGTCGTCTGCCTTTGCGCTCACTGCGGCGAGGTTTCCACCGCCAAGAACACCAGCGTCGGCGCCGTCGAGTGGGATAACGGTTAGGCCGTAGTCGTCAGGGTTGATGTTGTTTGCCATAACCATGTTGGTGTAGACGTCGTTGCCTGAGGTGTACATGCCGATCTTGCCGGCAGCGAAGTCCTGGTTGATGCTGCCCCAGTCGTACAGGAAGTTTGAACCCATCGAGTTGTCTTCCCAGCGCAGGGTCTTCAGGAATTCAAGTGCCTTCTTGGTGCCGTCATTGTTAGCCGTGGAGGTGTAGGTTCCGTCCCCGTTGTCTACTTGGATCCGGCCGCCGTGTGCATAGGTGGCTACGGTCAGCTGCCATCCACCCGTGTTGCCCTGGGTCATCATCGAGTAGCCGGCCTGTCCCGTCTTTTCCGCGATTGCCTTGGCATCCGCACGGACTTCATCCCAGGTTGTTGGTGGCTTGTCGGGGTCGAGTCCGGCTTCCTTAAACAGGGTGCGGTTGTAGTGCAGGCCCACGCCGTAGGCCGAATAAGGAATGGCGTACACCTTGCCGTCAGCACCCTGCCCGGCCTGCAGTACGTTCGGGTTGAAATCGCCTGCGTACGGCAGTTCCTTGAACAGCGCGTCAATGTCCGCAAGCTGGCCGTTCTCGATCAAGCCGCGGCCATCAGTGAAGGGCACCTGAAACACGTCTGGCAAGGTGCCACCTGCGAGGTCGGCTGCGAACTTGTCCGGCAGCCACTCGTATTCCTGTGATTCCACGGTGATGTTCTTGTACTTGGCTTCGAACGCTTTGACCTGCTCGTCAAAGGCTGCAAACGCCTCGTCACTGGAGCCAGGGGTCAGGCTAACCACCTTGATGGTGACCGGAGCGTCTGACTCTTCCGTGGGGCTCGAATCGGTGGTGGTGGTTGTGGTGTCGCTGGCCGCTGGCTCCTCATTTTTGGAATCGCTTGAGCAAGCAGCCAGGCTTGTGGTGAGCACTGTTGCAAGTGCTAACGCCACGTATGTGCGTGTGGACTTCATCGTCACTCCAACTTTCGGTTGTGGTTGCTACTTCACTGAGTGGAACTGATCGATCCTGCGGATCGATGTGTGGGTAAAGCGGGTTGTGTGGGTAAAGCGGGTTATGCGAGGTCGATCCATACGGTGGTGTCAGGGGCCACCATCGTGGGGTCTGGTTGTGCATCACTTGCGCGGCGCACCGTTGCTCCGGCCGGCAGTGCGATGGGTTGGTCTGCGCAGTTAGTGATACTGGCAAACCGCTGGCCTCGGCGGAACGCAAGGACCCGATGTTCGGGCCACTGCGGATTGTCTAGCCAGGTGAGTTCGCCGTGCGCAAGGTCGGGCAATTCCTTGCGTTCGGCGATGATGTGCCGGTAGAGGTTGAGTGTGGAATCCTGATCCTGCTCTTGAGCTTCAACTGCAAACTCGCTCCAGCCGGCTGGTTGCGGCAGCCATGATTTCACCTCGGTGGTGGCCGGGGAGAAGCCAAAGTTGCCTGCGTTTTCAACCGTCCATGGCAGTGGTACTCGGCAGCCGTCGCGTCCGGGGGCCAGTTTCATGGAACGGAAGTACATGGGGTCTTGGATGGTGTCCTGCGGCAGGTCTTCGTACTCGGGTAGGCCAAGTTCGTCGCCTTGGTACACGTAGAGGACCCCGGGCAGTGCGGCCGTAATCATGGCTGCTGCCCGTGCGCGCCTGGTACCCAGGCGCAGATCGGTGGGTGTGTTGAATCGCTTTGCCAAAAAGCTAAACGACGAGTCCCTCCGCCCGTAGCGCGTGACCGGTCGGGTGATGTCATGGTTTGACAGCACCCAGGTGGCGGGAGCACCGATGGGCTCATGTGCGTTAAGGGTGTGGGTGATTGAAGTGCGCATCTGTGCGGCGTCCCACGGGCGGGACATGAAGTCAAAGTTGAATGCCGTGTGCATCTCGTCGGGGCGCAAGAACTTGGCAAACTCGTCAAGGTCTGGGAGCCAGACTTCCCCTACCAAGACGCGTGGAGGATCGTAGGAGTCTGCGAGCATTCGCCAGCCGCGGTAGATGTTGTGCAATTCAGGGCGTGCAACGTAGGGGTGAGGTTGCGTGCTCAGGTCTGCGGGGACTTCGGGGAAGGTTGGGTCTTTGACGGGCAGTGCAGCCGAGTCAATGCGGATTCCGGCTGCTCCGCGGTCAAACCAGAATTTGAGGATGTCGAGGTGTTCTTGGATGACTTCAGGGTTGCGCCAGTTGAGGTCGGGCTGCTCTGGGGTGAACAGGTGCAGGTACCACTCCCCCGCAGTGCCATCTGGATTGGTGGTTCGCGTCCAGGTGGTTCCTTGGAAGTCGGAGACCCAGTTGGTGGGTATCTCGTTGCCGTTTTCTCCCTTGCCAGGGTGGAAGATAAAGCGGGCACGTTCGGGTGAGCCAGGCTCGGCGGCAAGCGCTGCTTGAAACCACTCGTGTTCGTTGGATACATGGTTAGGCACTACATCGATGATGGTGCGAATACCCAGTTCGTTTGCTTCTGCAATGAGTCGCTCTGCCGATCCTAGGTCCCCAAACTGCGGGTCGATTGCGCGGTAATCAGCCACATCGTAGCCACCATCGGCTAGGGGCGATAGGTACCAGGGGGTGTACCAGATGGCATCGACACCCAGTGCTTTGAGGTAGGCCAGTCGGCTTCTTACGCCCTCGAGATCTCCCGTACCATCGCCGTTTGCGTCAGCAAAGCTACGCACATAGATCTGGTATATGGCCGCGTTACGCCACCAGCCCTCTTGATCGGCCGAGTCATTGCCGCCCATGCGCTCCGTCACGCTTGTTCCTTTCGGTGCAGTGGCGACAGGGTGCCCGCCTCGCCACAGCACCAATGTAATTCCTTGACATCAGTTACGCAAGAAATAAACATCACGATTCAATAACATGACAGATAGACGCCGTACTTGCGTTACTTTCTAAACCCGCGCAAGGGTAAAACCGCGGGCAGAAGGGAAGCAACCACAGTCGTCGAAAAGAAAATGGGTGCGTACGGGTGTGAGGGTTTTAGTGGTCAGCAGCAGGAGCCGGTGCAGTGGAGGCACGCACCACCAGTTCCGGCTCAAACAAAAGCTCATCTTGAGGCACCTGCACGCCATTAATGAGGTCCACGAGGATGTCCACGGCGGCCCTACCCATCGCGTCAATGGGTTGACGCACGGTAGTAAGCGCAGGATCGGTGGTATTCATGAGCGCGGAGTCATCAAAGCCAACCACGGAAACGTCGCGCGGCACGGACAAACCTGCACGTCGCACGGCCCGAATCGCGCCAAGCGCAAGCGGATCTGACGCACAAATGATTGCAGTTGCACCAGCCTCAATGAGCCGTGCGGCACCTGCCTGGCCCGATTCAAGTGAGTACTGCGAGTGCTCAATCAGCTCATTAGGGATCGTCATGTTTACGCGCTTGGCCAGCGCGCGCGCAGCCTTAAGTTTGAGCACGGACGGCATATGGTCCTTAGGCCCGAGCAGGAAGCCGATGCGCGTATGCCCCAGTGACACCAGGTGCGTCAATGCTTGCTGCGCCGCCACTGCGTCATCGCACGAGACGGAGGGGAAGTCGAGTTCCGGGACCTTTGCGCTGGTCAGGACGGTGGGTAGGTTGATGTCGAGCAACCTGCGATAGTGCGCGTGATCGGCGTCCGCTTCCGAGTACAGTCCACCGGCAAAGATCACGCCGGACACCTGTTGGCTCAGAAGTAGGTCGATGTATTCATCCTCGGATACGCCGCCAGCAGACCGCGTACACAGCACCGGAGTAAAGCCTTGCTGCGCGAGCGCACCGCCCACCACCTCGGCAAATGCCGGAAAGATGGGGTTAGAAAGCTCCGGAAGTACGAGGCCTACGAGCCGGCCGCGCTCGCCGCGCAGTTTGGTGGGCCGCTCGTACCCCATGACGTCAAGAGCGGTGAGAATTGCCTGACGGGTTTGCTCAGATACGCCGGGTTTCCCATTGAGCGCCCTGCTCACGGTCGCTTCGCTGACGCCTACTTTCCGAGCTACCTCGGCCAAACGTTTCGACATGTACGCAATTGTACGCAAGTTTTGCGCTTTCTTGCGTACTGGCCCCCGTGTGCTTGTGTGCGATTTCCCTTAGCCGCGCGCAACTCTTCCACACACATCGCCAAGGCAAACCACACAGAACGCTAGACGAGCGGGTCAAATTCCTCTGCTTCGCCGGGGCCATCTAGGAGGTCCTGGTATACGGGATTGCGCTCAATGTATGCGGCAATGAACGGGCAGATGGGATCGATAGTTGCGCCGATCTTGCGCGCCCACGAGAACGCCTCAGACGCGAGCTCAGAGGCGATGCCGCGCCCACCGTACTTCTTCTTCACCTCGGTGTGCGGGATGGCGAGCACCTTGTTGAACAAGCCTTGGCCAATCACCTCATATTCGAGGAAACCGGCCAGGTCACCATCATCGGTGATCGCGGTGAAGCGATGGCCGTCTTGATCTTGCACGATTTCGTAACCAAAATCGTCGTCTTGCTCTGACGTGGAACTCTTTGCCGTGGACATAGTGCCAACCGCCTTCAGTGCGCGTGAACTCAATGTGAAGTCTTATTCAATAGTAGTTGCCGCGGCCCATTTAGACCCCCTCGTTGGTCCCAACAGTTCACCTGTGGGTGGGGGAGATCACCACGTAAACGCACGTAAACGATGAGATAATTACCAAGTGGTTCATGAATCTTCTCGCATCGAAGACTCATCTGCGCAAACCGCGAAAAAGACCTCGCGCAACCCGTACGCAGTAGTCTATGCAATGCCCGGCGCCGCCCGATTTTCCATCGCCGGCGCCATAGCCCGTTCCCCAATGTCCATGGTGGGTATCGGAATCATCCTGATGATCTCCGCATACGCCAAAGACTGGGGCATGGGCTCTGAAGCGTACGGTTTGGGCGGGAAAGTTAGCGCCGCTTACGTCATTGCACAAGCCATCTGCTCACCGCAGCTGGCAAAGATGGTGGACCGGTTTGGTCAGGCCAAGGTTATGCGCCCAGCCATCGTCTTTTCTGCCGTCACGCTTGCGGCTCTCGTTTTTGCTACAGTCACTGCCCAGCCCATTTGGACCCTGTACCTTTTTGCCATCCTGACTGGAGCCACCATTGGTTCGTTAGGTGCCATGGTGCGGTCACGCTGGTCGCATATTATCGACGACCCCCGCCGGCTTCACACCGCATATTCACTTGAGGCCGCCATCGACGAGATGGTGTTCGTAGTGGGCCCAATAGCGGCCACCATGCTTGCAACAAATGTGTCACCTCACGCGGGACTAATCGTTCCCATCGTGCTGATGATTGTGGGTGGGTTCTGGTTCCTTTCCCAAAAGTCCACTGAGCCACCCACTGTACGACCCGAAGCACACGAGAAAGCACGATCCGTGCTGCTCAACCCAGCGATGCTATGCCTCATCGCCGTGTTCATCTGCATGGGTGCAATCTTCGGCTCCTCAGATGTGGCCACCATCGCGTTTGCTGAGGAACAAGGCCAAAAATCGATGTCCGGCGTAATCCTCGCAGTGTTTGCTGCAGGCTCATGCATCTCCGGTTTGGCCTACGGTGCCCGCCAATGGGCTTCCCCACTGTGGGCTCGCTTTGCGGTGGGTATCTGCGCACTCGGAGTACTCAGTTCGCTATTCTTCATTGCAACAAACCTGTGGATGCTGGCCGGCGCAATGTTCATTGCCGGACTGGCCATCTCCCCCACGCTCGTCAACGGCAACAACATGGTCCAGCTCGTAGTTGCCCCGGGGCAATTAACTGAAGGCCTAACCTGGGTGGGAACTGCACTCGGTGTTGGCGTGTCTTTTGGTTCTTCCATCGCAGGCGCACGCGTAGACAGCCAAGGCGCTCACGCGGGATTCCTGATCGTAGTGATTGCCGCAGCGTGCTCAGTCGTAGTGGTACTCGCCGCCATGAAAACGCTGAAGCGGAAAACAGCCATGCACTCCGAATCAATTCGAGAGGTCGATATCGACCCAGAACCCGAGGAAAACACCCGGGTCAACGCAACCACATAGCCAACCGAAGGCCGCCCTCACAAGGGGCGGCCTTCGTCGTTAATAAAAGGCCTGAACGCGCACAAGCGCGCGTCAGGCCCGAGGATGAAATAAAGGCACGCACACACCAGCGTGCATACAGGAAGGAAAATCCATGGCAAAGCCCGCAGCCACCAGGAGTAAAACCGTGGCAGATTTGCTCGTCCAGCAAATCATCGCCGCCGGAGCCAAACGAATCTACGGAATCGTAGGAGACTCACTCAACCCAATCGTGGACGCAGTAAGGCGCGCAGCCAAAGCCGGAGCAGACCTCGAATGGGTCCAAGTCCGCCACGAGGAAGTCGCGGCCTTCGCCGCCGCAGCCGACGCTGAAGTCACCGGAACACTCGCCGTTTGCGCGGGATCATGCGGACCAGGAAACCTCCACCTCATCAACGGCCTGTATGACGCAAACCGCTCCCGCGTGCCCGTGCTCGCCATCGCAAGCCACATCCCAAGCCCACAAATCGGCACCGGATTCTTCCAAGAAACCCACCCTGACCGACTCTTCACGGAATGCTCCGTTTACTCGGAGATGATCTCCAGTGCGCCACAAGCGCCACGGGTAATATCGTCTGCAATCAGGCACGCATACGCCGATCGCGGCGTGGCCGTCCTAACCATCCCGGGCGATGTGGCGGATCTTGACGCGCCAGCGGACCTGCCAAACGCGGACTACAACCCAGCTCGCCCACGTGTGATCCCCGCGGATGAGCAGCTGACGACCCTCGCGGACGCCATCAACAAAGCCAAAAAGGTGACAATCTTTGCCGGCGCAGGCGTGCGCGGAGCACACGACGAAGTACTCGCCGTAGCGGACAAAATCGCCGCACCAGTGGGTCACTCGCTGCGCGGCAAAGAATGGATCCAATACGACAACCCCTTTGACGTGGGCATGTCTGGCCTACTCGGATACGGTTCCTGCTACGAGGCCATGCACGAATCCGATCTAGTCATCCTGCTAGGAACCGACTTCCCCTACGACCAGTTCCTGCCTGCCGGTGTAGCCACCGCGCAGGTGGACATTGACCCCAGCCACCTGGGCCGCCGCACCCGGCTCGACGTAGCCGTAGTGGGCGATGTCAAAGAAACGATGATCGCGCTACTGCCACTACTCAAGCCCGCCACCTCGCGTCGGTTCTTGGACTCAATGCGCAAGAAGCACATCAAAGCAATGTCCGGCGTTGTCGGCGCATACAAGGGCAAAAAGGCTGAGGACATGGTCCCCATCCACCCTGAATACGCCACCGACATCCTAGATCAGGAAGCAGCCGACGACGCCGTATTCACCGTGGACACAGGTATGTGCAACGTGTGGGCGTCACGCTACATCACATCCACCGGAAAACGCCGCGTGATCGGCTCATTCCTGCACGGCTCCATGGCAAACGCAATGCCACACGCCATTGGCGTGGCCAGCGCACAGCCGGAACGCCAAACCATCGCCATGTGCGGCGATGGTGGCCTGTCCATGCTGTTGGGTGATCTGATCACGATCAAGCAGTACAACCTGCCCGTCAAGATTATGGTGTTCAATAACTCCACCTTGGGCATGGTGCGGTTGGAGATGCTCGTGGATGGGCTGCCCTCGTTTGGCACCGATTCCACCGGGGTTTCCTATGCGGCTATTGCTAACGCAATGGGTATCCCCGCTGTTCAGGTGGAACGCCCCAAGGACCTACGGCTCGCTCTGCGCGGCGCGCTGGACCGCGAAGGGCCGGCACTTGTCGAGGTGCTGACCGATCCACACGCACTGTCCATGCCACCAACGATTACGGCAGGCCAAGTTGCAGGATTCACCATCGCGATGAGCAAGGAAGTGCTCGGCGGCGGTCTGGGCGAGGTTGTGTCGATGGCCCGCTCCAACCTGCGTAACATCCCACTGCCGTAGTTCTTGCGGTAGCTCGGGCTCGCCGGGTCTTCGTAGTCGGACTGGGTGGTTCGTCAGCGGGCTGGGTGGTTCGTCAGCGGGCTGGCTGGTACGTAAGTGGCTGGGTTCCAGCGTTGTGCTGGGGCCCAGCCCGCTCGTCGTGAAGTGCATTAATGGTGTGGGTACATCAAAAATGATGTATCTGCAGCAATTTTCGTAGGTCTCATGATGCGGACGCGGGCGGGACCGTCTCTGATTGATGCGGACGCGGGCGGGGTCGCCTCTGATTTTCGACGAGATGGCTGGGGAAGCGGGCAGGTCTACCCATGTTCGACTTTGGTAAGCAGAACTAATCTGACAACATGCTCACCTCCACAGACGCTGCAAACTCGCGCTTCTTCGCTTACGCAATCCGTGATGCCGTTGACGTTGCTCAGGTTGACGCATTCATGGATCGACTAATCGGGACTCTCTATAACTACGAGCAGACCGGTCGCCTGCACCCGCAGGGCTTCACCGCTGACGAGTTATTGAACTTCCGTTTCCACACCACCTTTGGCCAGGGTTACTCACGGTCTGAGGTTGACCACCTGCGTTACTTGGCTGTGGCTGAGTTGCGGGCGTACGAGCAGTCACTTGCCGGCGGTTCACTGTTGAACAAGCCGCTGACTCGGATCAACCGCGTTAAGCGGCTCGCGCCTAACGTCTCGCTCGCACAAGTCCACTCGGCAAACCTGCGGCACCCCGCGACCGCACCGGTACCGAGCGTTCCAGCCCAGGTGGATTATGACGCTCCGATTCCGGTTCCCGGCTACTACGCAAACTAGTAGTCAGTAGCTAGAACATTTTCATAATGCGTGTGGCGCACTACCTTGCGGTAGGGCGCCACACGCACTTATATTCCCGGTTCATTCGCACAGCGGGCTCTTCGCACAACAAGCCATGCGCACAACAAGCCCCGCGCACAACAAGCCATGCGCACAGCAAGCCCTAACCAACTAGCCGAGTGTCGCTCCAAATATCGAACCGAGTGCGTAGGTTGCAGCGGCTGCTCCCAAACCAATTGCGAGTTGGCGCAGCGCGCGTTTGATGGGTGAAGACCCGGATAGCACACCAACGCTCGCCCCAGTTAGCAGCAGGGCGATACCTACAAGCCCCGACGACAGTGCTACGGCGGCGAATCCTTCGAGCCCAAACAGGTACGGCAGGATTGGGATCAGCGCACCTGACGCAAAGAAGCAAAAACTCGAGATGGCCGCACCCCACGCTGTGCCGATGGCTTCATGGCGGTCCTCAGCGATGTCGTCCGCAAGTTTGGAGTTGGCTGTGAAGGTTGCAATCATGTGTGCGGCGTGTGCCTCGGCCTCGTCCGCATCCATACCGCGGGCGCGATAAACCAGCGCCAGTTCATTTGCGTCAACGTCTAGGTCCCCAATGGCGCGTGACGCTTCCGGGTCCGGATTTTCTGCGGCTAGTAGTTCGCGTTGGGAGCTCACAGATACGTATTCGCCTGCGCCCATGGACAGTGCGCCGGCAAGTAGTCCGGCGATGCCGGATAGCAGCACTGTGCTGGTGCTTGCGCCGGATGCGCCAATTCCCAGAATCAGGGCCAGATTTGAGACGAGACCATCGTTGGCACCAAATACTGCGGCTCGGAACGTTCCCGACATCCGCTGGCGTCCGCGGGTGGCGAGTCCTCTGACTACCTCACCGTGGATGCGTTCGTCAGCAAGCATGTGCGGTGGCGCGGCAGGTTCGGTGCCGTACTCGGTTCGGTTCTCAGCTTGTTGTGCGAGCGCAAGCACAAACACGCCACCAAAGTGACGCGCTAGGAAGCCGAGGAAGCGAGTGCGCTTGGATCCGGAAACGGCTTTACCCGCCTTGTCACCGAGAAGATCACGCCAGTGCTGTTCGTGGCGGGCTTCAGCCTCGGCCAAGCCGAGGAGGATTTCTCGTTCTTCGCCGTCTCGCCTAGATGCGAGTTCACGGTAAACCGCGCCTTCTGCACGTTCATCAGCTAGGTATTGCCGCCACTGCTTGAGTTGCTTGGCGGTTGGCTCACTGCCCTCCGGGTGTGCTGTACCTGGGTGATTGGCTGAGGAGTTTGTGGCTGCCATGAAAGCTCCTGTTGTGCGGGCAGGTAAATCAGGATTACCGTCACGCCGGGCTGAGAGTGGGTGGCGTCCATATCTACTTAAGGAGCCTTAGGTAGTTGAACACCACTCAAGTAGATTACTAGTGGCGGCCCGCTGGCGAGCGGTATCCAGCGGCATCTCGCCGAACCTCACACTCGCACGGTCAAAGTGGATCCACCGTTCGCTTGATGGCGCACGGAAATGCCGTCACCTATGGCTTGTTTAAGCGTTTCTACGTGGGAAACCACGCCAACGGCTCGGCCACCATCGCGTAGTTCACCGAGTACCTTGAGCACTGACTCAAGTGTCTCGGGGTCAAGCGAGCCAAAGCCTTCGTCAACAAATAGCGTACCCAGTTCCACTCCCCCGGCCTCAGCTGTCACCACGTCTGCAAGCCCTAACGCCAAACACAGGGACACATAGAAGGTTTCGCCACCGGACAGGGTGCGTGGGTCCCGGCTGGTTTCCGTGTGATGGTCTATGACTCGCAGCGCCAGACCAACTCTGCGGGTGCGTACGTCTTCCTTTTCTTCTGAGCGTTCGAGCTCATACCTGCCGTCGGACATGATGGTGAGCCGTGAGTTTGCCGCTGAAACCACGTCTTCAAACCGACGGGTTAGTACGTAGACGGCAAGGGTTTGTCGCTTCTGGTTGTCTGCAGATGTTCCAGCCGCAATCTCCGCCATACGTATGGTTGGCGCAACCTTTGCACGAGTCTCGTTAAGCGCAGCTGCCGCTTCGGTCAATGATTGGCTGCGCATGCGCGCCTGCTCGAGCGTTCTATTGAGCGTTGCCAACTCCACCAAAGCCGCCTGCAACACAGACTCTGCCTGTTCCAACTCGTGGGCTAGGGCAGTTACATCAACGGTGAGGGCCTCCGGCAGCGCGACAAGCTCTTCCGCAAGAAGCTGATCCTGCACGGCAGCCCATTCCGCATGAAAATCCTGCACTGACTTTTCAAGTGTGCGCAGCGCTTCTGCGGGTAGTTGGGCGGCTTGCGCCGAGGCAATGTCAGCAAACTCCTGCTCGGCTAAAGCTGCGCGGACCTGGGTTTCGCGTTCTGTTACGGCGTTGCGGTGGGTACGCAGCGCATCGATGGCAGCAAGCAGTTGGGTCAGCGTGCGCGCCGACGTGTCATACCAGTTTTGCAGCGCAGCAACACTGGAAAATTGTGACTCGCCGCTGTGTTCCGCTCCGGCGGGACGATGCGCCAAGGCCTGAGTAATGAGCGCATGATCGCTCTCGAGTTTCTGCCCCACCTGCGTGTTTGTTGCCGCGAGTGCGGAGATTTCAGTGGCTAATGTGCCGTCTTGGTCGCGCAGTTTCTGCGTTTCGGCGGCAAAGTCGGTTACCGCGGTTTCTGCTTGTGGCAGGTGCTTTGCTGCGCTGAGCGCATCAGCAAGTGCAGCTCGTGCACTGTTCAGTTCATTGCTAGCCGAGTCCATATCCTTACCGGCAACAGCTTGTTCGGCTGCCGTGAGTCGTTCTGTTGCGGTTGCATGCGCCGTCACGGCAGCGGTGACCTGTTGTTCGGCGGCTTTGCGCTGCGCTTCGGCGGCAGTCACGTCGTCTTGAGTTGCCACTCGATCATCAACAACGGCCGGTGCCGGGTGCTCGCGTGACCCACATACTGCGCAGGGTTCGCCATCACGCAGGTCTTGTGCGAGCCGGCCAGACATCTGCCCGAGCCAGGCTGCACGGGCCTGCGACTCGCTCACGGAAAGTTCATGTGCTTTCTCAGCCGCTTTGGCTTGTGCTTGGGCTGCAGTGTGTTCATCGGTGCGGGCTTTGTCCAGCGCACCAAATGCCGCAACGAGTTGCTCCGCTTCCTCCACCCGCTTTGTTTCAAGCGGCACGCGTTGAGCTAGTTCGCGCAGGCGGTCTCGGTGATTTTCGAGTTCTTGCTGCGCAGCTGGACGTGCTTCTAGTTGCGCTGTGAGGTCCACTCGCTTGGTGCGCAGTTGTTCAAGGCGGTCGATCTGTTGGCTGTGTTCAGCTTCCCGAGCCGGCAGTCCCGCCTCAAGTTCAGCGAGCGCTTGCAACGCTCCCACCTGTGTTTGGGCAGTGTCGCGCTGGTGGACCAGATCATTTCGGGATTCGCTGAATGCACGTTCAAAGAGCGCGGCCGTGCTGCGCTGCTCGATTGCATTTGCTTGGATGGACGGCGCAAAGTCGCCGCTGACTGCGGGCAACTCGGCAAAGCCTTGTGCATCGGATACTGCGGCAACTGCGTGTTTGAGCGCCACATCAAAGGCCGCATGGGCCTGTTCCAGTCCTGTGATCAGGGGGGATATGTTAGCTGCACGGCGGGCTAGGTCTATGCGCTGAGTCTGCGCGGTGATTTCCGGCTTTTTGCTGTCAAGCAGCGCGCGGCGGGCACGTAGTTTTTCGCGTCGGTCCCAGCGTTCGGCGGTGGCTTTGGCATCCTCGTATCGTTTACGTGCAGTGGCTTCCGCGTTCTGTAAGGCCGTCACCTTCGTGCTGGTGGCCTGCTGATTTTCGACGATTCGGTCCAGTTGATCCGCAACTGCGGTCAGTAGGTCATCGTCTGTGGCTTGCTCGAGTTCTTGGAGGTCCAGCGTAGGCTCGGTTTTGTTATCTGAGGCGGCTTGCACGAAGGCGCGCAGCGCGTCTCGGCGCGTGGCAGCATGTTCATCAATCGTACGCAGGGCTTCTTTTTTCATGTCCGCGAGCGCTTCTTGTGCTCGCTTGTAGATTTCGGTGCCAAAGACTTTTTGCAGCAGGGCACTGCGTTCGGAGGGGTCAGAACGCAGGAAGTTTGCGAACTCTCCTTGTGGCAGTACAACAGTTTGAACA
>Ga0222423_1000620_pt1 | contig 21907 bp, 17 predicted proteins | sample 3A0metagenome_FD_182472 | JGI IMG/M metagenome (GOLD analysis project Ga0222423, IMG submission 182472) | Enriched microbial communities from leaf-cutter ant dump, University of Wisconsin, Madison, United States - 3A0 (version 2) | ecosystem: Environmental > Terrestrial > Nest > Insects nest >...
ATGGGGCGCCCCGCTAAGGTTTCGTTGGCTAACAGGGCAAACAGGACGGCTTCTTTGGCATCGGGCAAAATACCCAATTGGGCGGTGGTTTTGAAAGTCCAGCCGGGCAAGCCTTGCTGTAAAAGTTGTACCAAGAGGGGATTGTGCATGCCGCCGCCGCTCATATAAACGACGGGGGCGGCCGGGCTTGCAGTACTTTTCAGCGCCTTGATGATGCCCTCTGCCGTAAAATGGCAAAGTGTAGCCAAAAGATCGTTGGGCGAGATCGACAGGCTATCGCTCCGCTCCTGCGCTGCGCGCAGGTACATCCTGCTAAAGAGCTCCGGCCCGGTGGTTTTTGGAAAGGCAGCTTCAAAAAAGGGATCGGCTAATAAGGCGGCCAGCAAGCCCCGATGCACGCTACCAGCCTGGGCATGCGCCGCATCGGCATCAAAAAACTGACCGGGATAATGTTCCTGTACCACGCGATCCATCAGGGTATTTCCGGGGCCTACGTCGGTAGAGAAAACTCTGGTCGCATCGCCATCACCGGGTAAATAGGTAAAATTGGCAATGCCGCCGATATTGAGCATCATCCGGTCTTCACCGGGCTGAGAAAAGAGCAGATAATCGCCATATACCGCCAAAGGCGCGCCCTCGCCCCCGGCTGCCAGGTGTTTTTGCCGGAAATCGGAAAGGGTGATAATGCCGGTATGTACCGCCAGATGATCGCCATCACCAATTTGCAGGGTCGCATTGGGATAGGCTGCCTGCCCGTGCAGAATTTTTGGCGCATGAAAAATGGTTTGCCCGTGGCTGGCTATCAGATCGACCGATTGTGCCGGAATGCCCCAGCCTGCTAAGGCCTCGCGGATAAGCTGCGCATGCGTTAAGGCAATGTGTTCGTTTAAAAGTGCTACTTTTTGGAGGTCGGCATCGCGTTGGGCAAAAACCGACTGTATATCGGCCCGGAAAGCCGCAGAATAGGGCTTGGTGACAAAATGCTCCAATTCTACAGCGGTGGCCGGCCCACTGCCGCTGCAACGACAGAGCACGATATCCAGGCCGTCGAGCGAAGTTCCTGACATTAAGCCAAGGATACGGCGCGAAGGCTGTTGTGCTATCTGATAGAGCCGGACAATATTCGGGTTCATTGGTATGTTTGTTTTTATTATTCCTCGCTAAGCCGCGTAAGTCTCGCGAAATCTCGCTAAGCTCCGCGCTTTAATCTGCTTGCGCCTCGTCAAACCGGGCTAAGCTCCGCGCGTTAATCCGCTTGCGCCTCGCTAATCCGCGTCCGCCGCGTTAATCTGCTTGCGCCTCGCTAATCCGCGTCCGCGTCCGCCGCGTTAATCCGCTTGCGCCTCGCTAAACCGCGCTACTGCCGCGGCAATCCGCCGCTGTGTTTCGTCGCTGCCTAAAAGAAAGGCGATATCAAAAACCGCCGGGCCAAATTTTCCACCTACCAGCATAATGCGGAAAGGCAACATCAATTCGCCAGGCTTTAGGTTCTTTTCGGCAGCAAGGGCTTTAAAGCCAGCTTCCATATCGGCAGCGTTAGTGTAGCTGCTCAAAAGAGAAGAAAAATCGTTAAAAAAAGCAGCCTTTTCTGGTGTCCATTTGGGTTTTACAGCGGCTTCATCATAGGTGGACGGCGCCTGAAAGAAATAACCCGCTTGCGTGGCAAAGTCGCTCAATAAGGTGCAGCGGTCTTTTATGAGTTCTATTACTTGTTCTAAAAAGTGCTGTCCTTTGGCCGCGCTGGTCGCAGCGCCCGCGGCCGAAGTCGCGCCATCACCGCCTTCCACCGCAATACCTTCCACCTCCAATACCCCCTGCACCAGCGGCAGCAAACGGCTGAGCGGCTCCCGCTTTATCCATTCCTGATTAAACCACTTCGCTTTTTCATAATCAAAACGGGCGCCCGCCTTACTAATCCGCTCCATCGAAAAAGCAGCAATGAGTTCGTCTAAGCTAAACAGCTCGCGGTCAGTACCGTCGTTCCAGCCCAGCAAGGCTAAGAGGTTCACAAAAGCCTGGGGCAAAAAGCCCAGCTCTTTAAAACCGCGGGTAAGTTCGCCACTGCGGGGGTCGGTCCAGTTTTGGGCATAGACCGGAAAGCCCAGCCGGTCGCCATCCCGCTTGCTCAGCTTGCCATGGCCATCGGGCTTTAAAATAAGAGGCAAATGCGCCCATTCGGGCATGCTATCCGCCCAACCTAAATAGCGCCATAATAAGAGATGCACCGGTGCCGAGGGAAGCCATTCTTCGCCCCTGAACACGTGGCTAATTGCCATCGCCTTATCGTCTACCACCACCGCCAAATGATAGGTGGGCATGCCATCGGCTTTGAGTAAGACCTTATCGTCGACCTGACTGGTTTCGAAACGCACTTCGCCACGGATCATATCGGTAAAGCTGACCGTTTCGCCTTCGGGCACACGAATACGAATCACATGCGGCACAGCGCTGGCCAATAAGGCCTTCACCTGGTCTTCGGGCAGGGTGAGCGAATTGCGCATCTGCATCCGCGTGGCCTGTCCGTAAACAAAATTAGGCACTTGTTTTCGTTGCTGCTCCAGCTCTTCGGGCGTATCAAAGGCATAATAAGCCTGCCCCTGCGCCACTAACTGCTCGGCATATTGGCGGTAGCTGGCTTTTCGTTCGCTCTGCCGGTAAGGACCAAAAGCCCCCGGCTTCGCCGGGCTTTCGTCTGGGACAAGCCCACACCAGGCTAAACAGTCGCTAATATATGCTTCGGCACCGGCCACAAAACGGGTCTGGTCAGTGTCTTCAATCCGTAATATAAAAGTGCCCCCGTGTTGGCGGGCAAATAAATAGTTGAACAAGGCGGTACGTACACCACCCAAATGTAATCCGCCGGTAGGGCTCGGCGCAAATCGTACTCTTACTTTCTTTTCCATTTTGTACAAAGATATGATTTCGCCCGTTTATTTAGTAACTTGCCCGTCTATGGCCGCTATGAATCCTTATCAGAAAAAACGTCGCTGGAAACTTTTCCTGCTCATTTTTGCCATCGTTATTGGTACGGCATCCATTTTTTATTCCAATTTTTTTGTGAAAAAGATGGAACGTGAAGAGGCTGCACAGTTTCAAATTTGGGTGCGCGTGCTCGAACAGCGGATGACGATGTACGATATTCCGCAGTTGACGAATATTTTTGAAACGATTAAGAAAAACACCAAGGTGGCCGTCATTATTACCAAGATGGATGGGTCCATTCTCACCTACGATGGTTTGGATACCGCCAAAACCTTTTATAATACCGATAACACTAAAACGTACGATTCGCTGTATTTTGTGCGGCAATTAGCTAAAATGCAGAAGCAGTATAGCCCTGCACAGGTAAATTATGGCGACGACAAGCTGCTGGTTTACCATAAAGATTCCTTTATTTTGACGCAGCTCCGCTATTTTCCTTATATCCAGTTGGGGGTTATTGCCCTGTTTATTTTGGCGGCTTATGTGGCTTTTAGTCAGGCGCGCAAGGCGGAGCAGGATCAGGTATGGGTGGGCCTGGCTAAAGAAACGGCCCATCAGTTGGGCACGCCCATTTCGTCGCTCATGGCCTGGACAGAGTTGATTCGTTCGCGCTTTGACCCCGGCGACGATGCCCTAATCTCCGAAATGGAAAATGACATTCGCCGTCTCGAGATTATTACCGACCGTTTTTCAAAGATTGGCTCAAAGCCCATGTTAGAAGATCATGTGGTTTATGCCGTTGTGCAGCATTATCTGGATTATTTTAAGGTGCGCTCCTCCGAAAAGATTCATTTTGAACTGGAAGGCGATCATCAGGTACGGGCCATGCTGTCGGTGCCGCTTTTTGACTGGGTACTCGAGAATCTGCTTAAAAACGCCATTAATGCCATCGAAAACAGCGGCAGCATTCGTATCCGCATTAGTGAGCATTTGGCTAAGGAAGAAGTGTTTATCGATGTGAGCGATACAGGCAGAGGTATTCCCGGCTCTAAATTTGACGCCGTGTTTCAGCCGGGTTATACCACCCGGAAAAGGGGTTGGGGCTTAGGCCTTTCCCTCACCCGGCGTATTGTCGAAAATTACCATAACGGCCGCATTTTCGTCAAAGAATCGGAATTAGGAAAAGGCACCACTTTCCGCATTATTTTAAAAAGCAGTATCCGCTATGAACCGACAACAACAGCTTAAGGCCCCCTCCTAAAAAGGGTAACGCACAAAGGCTTCCATGGCTTCGTAGTCGGCTAAGCCCAGGTCGTCGTAGGCTTTGGCTGTTTCACGGTTGCGGTCTTCGGCACGTTGCCAGAATTCGCGGGCATCGTCGCCAGGGAATACCGCCCGGTCTTTTTGCGACTGGTGCTTAAAGATGGCGAATTTTTTGCGTTCCACTTCCTGCGGGCTCAATGGCACCGCCATCTCAATTTCATGGGTTTCAAATTCTAACCAGGCACCGCGGTACATCCAGAGCCAGCAGTCGTTTACCCAGCTTTCAGTTTCGCGTAAGCGTCTTAAAGCCTCGACCACGATGTTAAAACAGACAATATGGGTACCATGCGGGTCTTCAAAATCGCCGGCGGCAAAAACCTGATGGGGTTGTATTTTTTGGAGCAGTTCCATGGTAAGCAAGACGTCGGCCTCGGTTACCGGATTTTTGACACTCTTGCCACTCTCGTAAAAAGGAAGCGCCATAAAATGAATATGATCGTCGTCCAAACCACAATAGCGGGCACCGGCAATGGCTTCACCTTTGCGGATAAGTCCCTTTACGGCCTGTATTTCGGGGGTATCGATCTGATTGGGTTGTTTATGATCAATAAAGCCCCGCATTTGCTGGTACATATCGCGCAAGGCTTTCTGTCCCATCCCGGCATTTTCTAAAAAGTCGATGTTAAATTCCATGAAACGCAATACGTCGTCGTCCCAGACAGCGGTATTACCCGAAGTTTGATAGGCGACATGCACATCATGCTGCTGATCGACTAAGCGGATAAAGGTGCCCCCCATCGAGATCACGTCGTCGTCGGGATGCGGGGAGAAAATGACCGTCCGCTTTTTAGCCGGTTCTGCTCTTTCGGGGCGCTGGCTGTCGTCGGCATGGGGTTTGCCTCCCGGCCAGCCGGTAATGGTATGTTGTAACTGATTAAAAATATCGATATTAATATTGTACACCGGCCCTTTTTCGACGGCTAATTGCGCCATGCCATGGGTGTTAAAATCGTCTTCGGTAAGTTTGAGAATCGGTTTTTTAAGCTTGTTGGCCAACCAGATCACCGCTTTTTTTATCACCGGCTCCGTCCAGACACAGTCTTTAACTAACCAAGGGGTATCAAAACGGGTCAATAAATACGCGGCATCGCTATCGAGAATAAATTCGACATTGTCGGAAAGTTGCAGATAGGTAGCCGGTACCTCGCCCGATATTTCGCCTTCAACGGCTTTTTTTATGATGGGTGCTTTTTTCTTGTTCCAGGCCATCAGAATAATTTCGCGCGCCTTAAAGATGGTACCGATTCCCATGGTAATGGCTTTTGTAGGCACATTCGACTTGCCGCCAAAATCGCGCGCAGCATCACGACGTGTAAGGTCGTCGAGTGTAACGAGCCTTGTACCCGAGTTAGGCGCCGATCCGGGTTCGTTAAAGCCAATGTGACCGGTACGGCCTATCCCTAATATTTGAATATCAATCCCCCCTAATTCTTCGATTTTTTGCTCATAATCCATACAAAAAGCGGGGATGTCCTCGAGTGCCAGTGTGCCATCCGGAATATGAATATTCTCGGGAAGGATGTCGACATGATGGAAGAGGTTTTCGTTCATGAAGGTAACATAGCTCTGCGCCGAGTCGGGCTGCATAGGGTAATATTCGTCCAGATTAAAGGTAATGACATTGGCAAAACTCAGCCCCTCTTCGCGGTGCAAGCGCACCAGTTCGGCATATACGCCCACCGGAGTTGCGCCGGTAGCCAGCCCTAATACTACATTTTTATTTGCCTCTTTTCGCTCGTTGATAATTTTTGCAATCCGGTGCGCCACGCTGATGGAGGCGTCTTTAGCGGTTTCAAACACGCTGACCGGTAATTTTTCAAAGCGCGTCTCTTCTAAAAGATTTAATCTTGCCATGTTGTCTGCTTCTTTTTAAACGGAGCGGTAAATATAAACATTTGATGATAAAGTGCTATCTTAGGGTGCAATTAAACTCGAGAAATTATGCAATGGTTTGGAAAAGGTAGCAATAATGTAGAAGATGGCCGCGGTTCGGGCGGTGGCCGGTTTGCTTTAGGTGGTGGCGCAGGGCTACTGATTGTCATTTTAGGCCTGCTTTTTGGTCAGGATTTAACAGGGCTGGTAGGGCAATTGCCTGCCGTTGAGCAAGGCCCGGTAAAAAAAGGGGTACCCGCAAATGATGCGCAGGCGCAGTTTGTATCGGGTGTTTTAGAGTCGACCGAACAGGTTTGGGATGCCGAATTCGCGGCAATGGGTCGCCAGTACGAACATCCGGTATTGCGCTTATTTACAGGCACGGTGCAATCGGCCTGTGGTGGTGCCAGCGCGGCTGTGGGGCCATTTTACTGCCCCGGCGATCATAAAGTATATATCGATTTGTCTTTTTATAGCGAGTTGCAGGAGCGCTTTCATGCGGCCGGCGATTTTGCACAGGCTTATGTCATTGCGCACGAAGTGGGACATCATGTACAAAACCTGTTGGGTCTGAGCGACCAAATGGATAAGGCACGCCGCCGTTTAAGTGAAACGGAATATAACCGCCTGTCTGTAAAACTGGAATTGCAGGCCGATTTTTATGCTGGTTTATGGGCCAACAAGGCACAGGGCTTGCGCGATTTTAGACTTGATCCCGGCGACCTCGAAGAGGCGCTCAGGGCTGCCAATGCTATTGGCGACGACAAACTTCAGGAGCAGGCTCAGGGGCGGGTAACACCCGATTCTTTTACTCATGGTACCTCCGCCCAAAGAATGTATTGGTTCAAAAAAGGTTTTGATACCGGCGACATCCGACAGGGCGACACCTTTAAAGAGTAGAGAAATCAAAAAAAAAATATTGAAACCGACCAAAACAAAATGCGCGGTTGTTTTGTTTCCCTAACACCAAACCAGACTATTTTATGCCATGATTTTACTCGTAGATGATACGCCCGAAAATTTAATCGCGCTAAAAAAGGTTCTTGAGAAGAATCATTTTGAAGTAGACACGGCCTCATCGGGAGCCGAAGCACTGAAAAAGGTACTAAAACAATCTTATGTTCTGGTGATTTTGGACGTGCAAATGCCGGAAATGGATGGTTTTGAGGTTGCCGAAGCTATTTCTGGCTATAGTAAAGCAAAAGATACCGCCATTATTTTCCTTTCGGCCGCCAATACCGAGCTCCGCTTTATTACGAAAGGCTATTCTTCGGGCGGACTGGATTATATTACCAAGCCCGTCGACATTAGCGTCCTGCTTTTAAAGGTAAAGACCTTTTATCATATTTATGAACAGAGCCGGAAATTGCAGGAAATGCAGGAAAAATTGTTAGCGGAAATTGAATTCCGTAAAGAAGCCGAGCGAAAAAAGGACGAGTTTATCAGTATTGCCAGTCATGAGTTGAAAACACCTCTCACCAGCGTGAAAGGCTATTTGCAATTATTAGAACGTAGTGTGCAAAAGAACGATGTTGATACGGTTTTAAAGCATTTGGCGAAAGCGCAGCGCCAGCTCGATAAGCTGAATGGACTGATTGCCGACTTGCTTGATATTTCTAAAATTGAAAATGGAAAGCTGAAGCTCAATAAACAGGCAGTAGCTTTTGACAGCATGATCGATTGTATCCTGGAGACGGTGCAGCAAACCCATCCCGATATCCATTTTGTGCGAAAAGGCGAAGCCGGAAAAGCCGTCCAGGCCGACGAGATGCGTTTGGAACAGGTGATTCTCAATTTTTTGACGAATGCTGTAAAGTATGCTCCCGGTGCTACCGAAATTACCATTACGACAGCTGTTCGCGACCAAAGATTATATTTTGCCGTGAAAGACCTGGGTATTGGTATGCTCCCCGAGCAGCAAATATCGGTTTTCGAAAAATTTTACCGGGTAGAAGAAAGCGCCGAGCGTTTCCAGGGTTTGGGTATTGGCTTGTACATCGCATCCGAAATTATTAAGCGTCATGAGGGCGAAATCGGCGTAAACAGCACCTACGGCGAAGGTTCCGAGTTCTATTTTATTATTCCGTTATTATGAAGTTATCCCTAAAAAGCAACCTCCGCCTCGGTTTAGGTCTTTCGTTGTGCTTATTAATTATCAGCGCAGTGGCCTCTTATTTCAGTATAAACCAACTGATTCGCAATGCCAATATGGTGAGCCATACGAATACCCTTCTCATGCAACTGGAAAGTACCATGTCTACACTGGCCGATGCAGAAACCGGACAAAGGGGCTACCTGCTAACGGGAAATAAGGTGTTTCTTGAGCCCTATACGGGAGCAAGGGAAGAAATCAATCATTTATTTGAGGATTTAAAAAATCAGACGGCAGATAATCCCGTGCAGCAGCAAAAACTTGCTGAATTGCGCAACCTGATCGATAACCGATTAAATAGCATTGATAACACGATCAAAGTAAAAGCAGCAGGTGCCAGCGTAAGTGAGAGTTATTTGCTGGATGGCAAAGTTTATATGGATAAAATGCGCCGCATTATTGCGGAAATGCAAAAAGAAGAACAACGGCTGTTGCATATCCGCAGCGCGAGCTTTCAAACTTTTGTAGATTATACCCCCATGCTGATACTTTTTGCGGCAGCCTTAGCGGTGGTGATTACGCTGTTCTTTTACCGGAAAGTGGCACTCGATTTTGATCACCGGATGCGGCTACAACAAGAATTAGAAGCACTAAACACCGATACTGCCCGCCGTATCGAAATGATTCAGGATGTAGCCGAGCAGATATCGGATGGACATTATGATTTGCGGCTGGAGGCCGATGGAAAAGATGGCTTAGGACAACTTGCCGGCTCGCTCAACGAAATGGCCAGCTCGTTACAACATTCGTTTAAGCTGCTCGAAGATAAAGAGTGGATGCAGTCGGGCATTGCTGCACTCAATGACAAAATGGTAGGTGAAAAGGATGTCGAGAGTTTAGCACAAGAGGTGCTCCAAATGGTTGTGCCGTTTACTAAGAGTCATATCGGCGCTTTTTATATTTTGGGTAGCGACCAGAAATTATATCTAAAAGCAGGTTATGCCATCGATAAAAACGCCCAAAAACCGGTTATCGATCTGGGCGAAGGCCTAACGGGGCAGGCGCTTGCTTCTAATCAGTTTCTGATACTCGACGAGCTACCCGACAATGATTTGACCGTAACCTATGGCAGCGGCTATACCAAACCTCGGGCCCTCCTGCTGGCACCGATTTTGAAAGATGGCATGATGGTAGGTGTCATTGAGTTAGGTGCGCTGCAAGCCTACCCTCCGCGAAAGCTCGATTTTCTACGAACTGTATCGAACAATATCGGGATTGCCATTCAAACAGCACAGAACCGTAAAAAATTACAGGAATTGCTGGAAGAAACACAGGCGCAAACCGAAGAATTGCAGAGCCAGCACACCGAACTTGAGAACCTGAATGCCGAATTAGAAGCGCATACACAGCGCATTAAAGCATCAGAAGAGGAATTGCGTGTACAACAGGAAGAACTCCTGCACAGCAATCAGGAATTGGAAGAACGAAGCAGCCTGCTCGAAGAGAAAAATCAGATTATTCAGGAACGGAATGTCGAAATACAACAGAAAGCGGAGCAATTAGAGCAAAGTACCCGTTATAAATCGGAATTTTTGGCCAACATGTCGCATGAGTTACGGACGCCCTTAAATTCGATACTGCTCCTTTCTAAACTGATGGCGGATAATACGGATCTGGATCACGAGTATACGGAATATGCCGAAGTGATTCAGAGTTCGGGGCAGAGCCTGCTCACGCTGATTGATGAGATCTTGGATTTGTCTAAAATTGAAGCCGGGAAAATGGAACTGGAGATAGAAGAAGTTCCCATAAAGGCCGTTAAAAATGATCTCCAAAAACTCTTCACGCCCATTGCCCGGGATAAAAAACTTGAATATAAGGTGCTGAGCGGAAAACAGCTTCCCGAAAGCATGCTCACCGATAAATTAAGGTTGGAACAAATATTAAAAAATTTGTTGTCGAATGCCTTTAAATTTACCCACAGCGGAAGTGTTACCCTTCGCATGGCCTTGGATGAAGAAACCCAGCGCCTGCTGTTTACGGTGAGCGATACGGGTATCGGTATCGCGGCAGATAAACTGAATATGGTATTTCAGGCCTTTCAGCAGGCCGACGGCTCCACCCGGCGGCGCTTTGGAGGTACCGGCCTTGGCCTATCGATTAGTCGCGAGTTGGCGCGTTTATTAGGTGGCCGGATTAGCGTAGAAAGCGTAGAAGGCGAGGGTTCGACCTTTAGCCTTGATGTGCCGCTACGTTATAATCCGGACAACCCTGCCCTAGAAACGGCGAATATGTCTCTCTCGACGGCACGCCATAGGACCGGGGAGTCTGGAGAAGCCAAGGTGATGTTGTCGGAATCGCCTACCCGCTATACCGTCAGCTTTATCCCCGAACCCATTGCCGACGACCGGGACAGCATCGAGCCTGCCGATAAAGTAATTCTCATTATCGAAGACGATACCATTTTTGCTAAGATGCTGCTCGAGTTTACACGAAAACGTCAGTATAAAGGGTTGGTTGCCGTTCGCGGCGATAGCGGTGTGGAACTCGCCGTGCAATACCGCCCGTTGGCCATTCTGCTCGACATCCAATTACCGGTAAAAGACGGCTGGGAAGTATTGGAAGAGCTGAAAGCGAATCCCAAGACACGCCCTATTCCCGTGCACGTGATGTCCTCTCTTTCGGTACGGAAAGAGAGCCTGATGAAAGGCGCTGTCGATTTTATCGACAAGCCGGTGGCCACCCAACAGATGCAGCAGATTTTTGAAAAACTGGAAGATGCCCTGAGCCGCTTTCCAAAAAAAGTGCTGATTATTGAAGAAAATAAGCTCCACGCCGAAGCACTCAGCTATTTTTTAAGCAATGCCCATATTCATACCCGGGTAGAAAGCCGCATTGACCAAAGCATTGAGGCACTGCAAAGACAGGAAGTAGACTGTGTGATTCTCGACATGGGTGTGCCAGACAAAGCCGCCTACGAAACGCTCGAAATTCTGAAACAAAGTGAAGGTTTAGAGAAACTGCCTATCATTGTTTTTACGGGAAAAAATCTGTCGAAAAGCGAAGAGTCCCGGATTAAGCAATATGCCGATTCCATTATACTAAAAACGGCCCATTCCTATCAGCGTTTGCTCGATGAGGCTGGACTGTTCTTACATTTAGTTGAGGAAAACGAGAAAAAGGATCTCCCCAAAGGACAACGCTTTGGTAGCCTGCATCAGGTATTGAAAGGTAAAAAAGTACTCATTGCCGACGACGATGTACGGAATATATTTTCATTGACTAAAATACTTGAACAACATCAGATGCAGGTCTTTTCGGCCACCGACGGTAAAGAGGCACTGCGCATTTTAGCCGGGAACCCATCGATGGATATTATTCTGATGGACATGATGATGCCCGAAATGGATGGCTATGAAACTATAAAAATGATCAGAGAACAGCCCGCTTATAAACAATTACCCATTTTAGCTGTTACAGCTAAGGCGATGATGGGCGATCGTGAAAAATGCATTGCTGCCGGTGCCTCCGATTATATCTCTAAACCGGTCGATACAGATCAACTGATTTCCCTGCTACGCGTGTGGCTTTATCATCGTATTTAATCTTTTTGTTTTATATGACGCATACGACAAGAAAAATTTTGATTATAGACGACGACAGCCGCAATATATTTGCCCTTCGGGCTGTATTGAAAGCGAAGAATTATACCTGTGTTTCGGCAGACAGTGCCGAAAAAGGATTTCGCCTGATTGAAGACGATCCGGATATTGCGCTGGTACTCATGGACATTATGATGCCCGACATGGATGGCTATCAGGCTATTGCCGCTCTAAAAACCCGACACGGTCTTCGTAATATTCCGGTGATAGCCGTAACGGCTCAGGCCATGCCCGGCGACAAAGAACGCTGCCTGGATGCTGGTGCAGTAGGTTATATTCCGAAACCGATCCGTGTAAACGAACTCATCGAACAAATTAATAAACACCTGTAACGTGCCGCAAGAAACCGCTTTTATCGAAAATCAGATGGAATTGCTACTGGATGACGTATTCGAGCAATACGGTTACGATTTCACAGGTTATTCGCGCGCTTCGCTGAAACGACGGGTTCTGCGCCTCTTTGCGCTGGATAAGTTTGATAATTTTATTGCCTTTCGTTATCGCATCCGGCATGATGCCGTCTATTTTAAACGTTTTATTGAGCAACTGACCGTCAACGTGACAGAAATGTTTCGTGATCCCGATTTTTACCGGGCATTGCGTCAAAAGGTTTTACCTCAACTTAGCGGAGAGCCCTTTATACGGATTTGGCTCGCAGGCTGTGCAACCGGCGAAGAAGCATATTCTATGGCGATCTTGCTAAAAGAACTGCATTTGCTAAATAAATCGCTTATTTATGCCACCGATATTAATCCGGCGGTACTGGAAAAGGCGGCTCAAGCCATGTTTCCCATTGGCAATATGCAGCAATATTCCGAAAATTATATCGCTGCGGGTGGCACAAAGGACTTTTCGTCCTATTATCATGCGAATTATTCCTTGGCCAAGTTTAACGACGACTTAAAAACCAAGATTATTTTTTCGACACATAATTTAGCATCGGATCATTCTTTTAACGAATTTCAATTAATTTTATGCCGGAATGTTTTAATTTATTTTGACCGGGGATTGCAGTTTAAAGTGCTAAAGCTCTTTGATCAAAGTTTAAGTGAGGGTGGCTATCTTGCTTTGGGCTCTAAAGAGACGATTGCTTTTTCGACCATCGCGCCTCGCTTTACGCGTCTGGATCGGGAAAAAATATGGAGGAAAGCAGATGAATCGATGTAATGCCTTGATTATTGCCGGATCGGCGGGGAGTCTCGAAGTGCTGCTTCGCGTACTCCCCGATTTGAAAGCGGATTTGTCTTTCCCCATCATTATTGTGGTACATCGCAAGCAAGGGAACGATATGTTATTAGCCAATTTGCTCGCCTCACGCACCAGCCTTCAGGTTAAAGAAGCCGAAGAAAAAGAAAGCATTCGTGAAAAAACCATTTATATTGCGCCCTCAGACTATCATTTACTGATTGAACGCGATTTTACTTTTTCTCTCGATTATTCAGAAAAGGTGAATTACAGTCGACCCTCTATCGATGTGACGTTTCAATCGGCCGCCGAAGTGTATGCCTCCGGTCTGGCCTGCCTGCTCCTTTCGGGCTCTAATGCCGATGGGGTTAATGGTTTAAACGCAGTGAAGCGCTTTGGTGGCCTGGCGCTGGCACAGGATCCGGCCTCGGCTGCAGTTGCCTATATGCCCGAACAAGCTGTCCTGACGGTGGCGCTCGACGCGGTACTCGCCATCGACGACATGGCCACCTATATCAATGCACTTTCCATCTAAAACAGGGCCTATGAACAAAAAGATTTACATTTTTGATGACAACGAGGACATTTTAGAATTGTGCACCATGATTTTGGAAGAGGCAGGTTATGTAATTAAAACCTCCTCCACCTCGAACGATATTATCGGTCAGGTGAGCGGCTATATGCCCGACCTGATCTTTATGGATAACTGGCTGCCCGATTTGGGGGGTATCGAGGCCACCCGTATGCTCAAAGCCTGCGCCGCCCTCCGGCATATTCCCGTCATTTATTTCTCCGCCAATACCGACATCCGTATCCTATCGGAAAAAGCCGGTGCCGATCATTTTTTAGCCAAACCCTTCAACATTCAGGATCTGGTGCAAGTTGCCCAAAACTTCGCCTAATTTTTCATCCCCAATACATCAACGCCCTGATCAAAGATGATATCGACAGGAATACCTTTCTGGCCTAAACGATCTAAATCGCTTTGCAATTCGGCACCGATAATCCCTTTTTCGTTCTGCGCTTTTTCTACTGCCGCCTTATCGCCATTACCCTGTAAGGTCAGGATAACCTTACTCAGTCCGTTCATGGCTTGTGCAAATTTATCGAAATTGACGCGGTAGGTACCGGCTGCCGTGCGCTCAAAAGCCCCCTGCTCTTTAAAGTAGTTGAAGCATTGCATATTGGCCTTGCCGTGGGCGCTGGACGCGCCAAAGCGTACTGAACGCAAAATACCCGCCATATAGGTGGTATAATAGCTTTTGATATCGCCTTGCAGCTCGCCTTTTTTAAGCAGGCCGGTTACCATATACAGCCCCAACACATCGGCTTTGCCTTCTTCTAGCCAGGAATATTGCTCCTGAAGGGCATTGCGCACCGTGCCTTTACCGGTAATGGTATTTTTTATACCCAGCCCATGCGCCACTTCGTGAAACATCACATTGGCAAAAAAGGCATCGAAAGAAATATAGGCCTGCTGTTCTTTGTCGATCAGTTCGTTAGCAATGGGCACTAATATTTTATCAAATTTGGCTTTCATCGCATTTTTAAGCTGCGAACGGCGGGTGCCTTTTTTCTGTTGTATTTCTTCGTCATTAGGCAGGTTAACGGCAATCGTTTTTGAACCGGCATTACAATCACCGGCATAGTATACCACGTCATAGGCATTAAGTTCTGAATCCGTTCCAGGCACTTCTTTTTTATAGGCCGCATCGACGGGAAGTCCCTTTTGCAGATCGGGCAGCATGGTAACGTATTTGGCTAAGCGTTTGCTCCATTCTTTATCTTTTACCAGCACATACGACTCGAAAGACGCCCGCGCATTCAGCAATTTATCTTCGTAGTTTTCGATGGGGCCAATAATAATGTCCAGACCATTGCTTTTCATATCGAGCCAGGCATTATCGCTGGCGGTATACTGATCGCTCAATAAAGCTTCTGCCCTTAAGCTAAGGTATTTTTTAAAGCCCGGATCATCGGTTAAGGCCGCCGCTTGCTTTAAAAGGCTGCTCGCTTTCTCTAATTCGGCAGCATATTCGACATGGTAGGGCACCGATACCAATTTATCATTCTGATAACGGATAACCGAATACAAGCCGTACTTATCCTGCACATCCGACTTTTCGAGCATATCTTTGCTCATATTGGCCGGATAAAAGCTGCCCGTGAGGGGTTTTTCGCCGATTCCCGCCACAAAGGGTTTATCGCCATTCAAACGATCCCAGGGGCCGTAGTTGATTTTGACGAAATTGCGGGTGTTCTCGTCCTGCAAAGTAGCCAGCAGGCTGTCACGCTGCGGATAAGCCTGTTTCCAAAAAAGTTGGTCCATAATGGAAGCCGCTTCAATCAGTAAAGGCAATACCTGGCGCTCGTTCGGTGTTAGCCGGTTTAAATCGGTGGTCAGTTTAACTTTTTCGTATATTTTTATGCGTTGTGCGACATAATTTTTCAGGCTATCACTATTCAGGCTATCGCTTTTTGTGCTACCATTACTGTTCGACTGGCAGGCACTAAAGCCGACGCATAGCGCAAATCCAATGCCTAAAAGGCGTGCATTTCTTGTCATCATGAATTTTAAATTTTATTTTCCTTACGGATACAAAGCCCTAAATTAGCAAAAATTTTTAGCTTTAAAAGATCATTCAATATGGTGTACCGCTTATTCTCAAAAAACCGTTTTAAAGGCCCGGCGCTTTTGCTGGCAGCCGCTCTTTTTCTTGGTAGTTGCAGCAGCTATCAATACGCTGCCAGCGATAAGGAATATAAGCGTATGGCTAAAGAATATGCCAAAACATTGCGGGCAACGCCACCGCAAGGGCAGTTCATCGATTCGTTGAATAATGAGCAGCATTTTGTAGGCACGGTGAACATGGGGATGCGCAAGCCCAATTATGTGATTATACATCATACCGCGCAGGATTCGACCACCCAAACGCTGCGTACCTTTACGATTAAGCGCCCTCAAACCAGCGCCCATTATGTTATTGGCCGCGACGGCAAGGTGTTTCAGATGGTGAACGATTATCTGCGCGCGCAGCATGCCGGCGTTGGGAAATGGGGCTCGGTAACGGATATGAATTCTTGTTCCATTGGCATTGAAATGGACAATAACGGTACCACCGACCCCTGGACGGATGCCCAGATTAACAGCCTTTGCAGTCTCTTGTCGACGCTAAAGAAAAAATATGCTATTCCGACGGCTAATTTTATTGGCCATGCCGATTTTGCGCCCGGACGTAAAAACGACCCCCTGCATTTCCCGTGGAAAACATTAGCGCAAAAGGGCTTTGGTTATTGGTATGACGATGTATTAAGCGTACCACCTGCCGATTTTGACCCCATGCTCGCCCTGCGGCTTATTGGTTACAATACCGCCAAACCCGAGTATGCCATAGAGGCTTTTAAAATTCACTTTATTCCGGGTAATGAGGCGTCAAAAACCCTTAGTGACAGCGACAAAATGGTGTTGTATAATTTGTATAAGAAGTATTTGTAGGCAGCGCCCTTTAATAAAGTTTATTTACAAAAAAAGAGGGTGCCATTTCAGGCTGCCCTCTCTTTATACTTTCAATATAGGATAATCCCATATAGGCGAGCGCTTATCGGGAACCCGCCTTTATGTTTGTCTAAAGTTTAAACGTTAAACCGACGTTCAGCGTGCCAATACCATAACCCGCTTCGGCAAAGACGCCAAATTTTTCACCGAAAAAGTAGCGTGCGCCTGCGTGACCACCGTAGATAACACCGCCTGCTTTTGCGCTGGAACCCGGGAATGAAGCGCCAGTCCATTTCGAAGAGGCGATGTTATAACCTAATAGAACACCCAAATAAGGATCTAAATTCTCTACCCCAAAGTCGAAGTGATATGAGGCACGGGCCGCGGCCAGAATGTAGGTCGATTTAAGGGTGCTGGTCCATACCGACATCGACTCAGACGAGTAGGAGGCATACACACCGCCACTGATTTTGTCTGAAAAACCATGTTCATAACTAAAACCGATGGGCGTACCGAAGCCGCCACCGAGGCCCACACCGAGGTTTAACAGATTGTCTCCTTGCTGATAGGCCTGTCCATAGGAGTTGCTGATTCCGAAGCCGAAGACCATTAGGGCCACAGCTATCGCTTTCGTTGTAAAATTCTTCATCATTGTTTTAAGATTAAATTCTACAACAAAAATAAAGCAGCCTTTAAAGGATTAGAATACCTGAAAAGACGGATATTTGTCTACGTATCAGCACGTAGAAAACCACCTAAGATTTTGGTTTCCAGGCCTCTTTTAGCGTCACCGTTCGGTTAAAGACTAAGCGGTCGGCTGTCGAATCTTTGTCAACACAGAAATAGCCCTTACGAATGAACTGATACGGCTGGTGATCCTTTACAGTCGACAGATAAGGCTCAATATAGGCCTGCACCAGCGTTTCACTCTCCGGATTCAGATAGTCTTTGAAATCGCCCTCTTCGGCATCCGGCGATTCGACGCTGAATAAGCGGTCATATACGCGTACCTCGGCTGTCTTAGCATGTGCCGCACTCACCCAATGGATAGTGCCTTTTACGTGAAGACCGCTGCTATCTTCGCCCGATTTAGACTCCGGAATATACGTACAATGAATCGTGCTGATTTGTCCGGAAGCATCCTTCTCAAAACCGGTGCACTGCACAATATAGGCGTGTTTTAAACGCACCATGGCTCCCGGCGCCAGCCGGAACCATTTCTTTGCAGGTTCTTCCATAAAGTCTTCCCTTTCGATCCAAAGTTCGCGGCTAAAAGGTATTTCGCGGAAACCGCCTTTATCGTCGGCTTCGGGATTGTTCTCTCCAATGAGTATCTCGCCCGCATCTTCCGGATAATTGCTGATAACCAGCTTTACCGGATCGAGTACGGCCATGACGCGGTTAGCCTTTTTATTGAGGTCTTCGCGAATGCAGAACTCCAGCAATCCCAGTTCAATCAGGTTTTCGCGTTTAGCAATACCGATGCGTTCGCAAAACTCGCGGATGCTCTCCGGCGTATAGCCCCGGCGGCGAAGGCCGCTAATCGTCGGCATCCGCGGATCGTCCCAGCCTCTTACCAAACCTTCGGTAACCAATTGCAAGAGCTTGCGCTTACTCATCACGGTATAGGTCAGGTTGAGACGTGCAAATTCATATTGTTTGGACGGGAATATTCCTAATTGAGCAATAAACCAGTCATAGAGTTCGCGGTGCGCAACGTATTCGAGCGTACAAATGGAATGGGTAATATGCTCGATACTGTCGCTCTGTCCGTGGGCAAAATCGTACATCGGATAAATGCACCAGGCATCGCCTGTACGGTGGTGGTGCGCATGCTTTATGCGGTAAATAATCGGATCGCGCATCAACATGTTCGGGCTGCTCATATCAATTTTTGCACGCAGGGTACAGGCTCCATCCGGAAATTCACCGGCTTTCATCCGGCTAAAAAGATCCCGGTTCTCGGCAATGCTCCGGTCACGATAGGCACTTGCGGTACCCGCTTCGGTAGGGGTGCCTTTTTGTGCAGCAATTTCTTCGGCTGTGCTATGGTCTACATAGGCCAGCCCTTTTTCAATTAATTGCACTGCAAAATCGTGCAACTGATCAAAATAATCGGAAGCGTAGAGTTCATTTTTCCATTGAAAGCCTAACCACTGAATATCCTCCTGCTGGCTGTTCACATATTCCGTTTTCTCAGTTACGGGGTTGGTATCGTCGAAACGCAGATTGGTATAACCACCGTATTTTTGTGTAAGACCAAAATTAAGGCAAATGGCTTTGGCATGTCCAATATGCAGATAACCATTGGGTTCTGGTGGGAAACGGGTAACGAGGGTCTCGTATTTTCCGGTCTTTAAATCATGCTCTATTAACTCTTCAATAAAGTTCAATGATTTCTCTTCGCTCATAGCTTTACAATTTGAGGGGCTAAGGTACGAAATTATCTCCGCTCTTCTACGGATCGTCCTGCCTGTTTTCGCTGATTTTTTTTTACATTTACCGCCAATAAACCCATACATTGAGACGTATGAATAGTAAATTAAATCGACCGATACGGGTGCTGGTAGCTAAAGTAGGGCTGGACGGACACGATCGGGGGGCTAAAGTGATTGCCACATCGCTACGCGATGCGGGCATGGAGGTGATTTATACCGGCCTTCGTCAAACACCGGAAATGGTGGTAAATACCGCCTTGCAGGAAGACGTAGACGCCATAGGTATTTCGATCCTGTCGGGCGCCCACATGACCGTTTTCCCCAAAATGATGCAATTGATGAAGGAAAAAGGCATGGACGATATCTTGCTGACAGGCGGCGGGATTATCCCTGAAAAAGACATGCAGGCCTTACAGGCCATGGGCGTGGGCGGCTTGTTTGCACCCGGAACACCGATGTCAACCATCGTTCAGTATATTGAAAACTGGGTAGTGGAGCATAAAACATTTTAACCATGACGTATAAAAACCTTCTATCAGAATTAAAAGGCCAAGTGCTATATATTACGATTAACCGCGAAAGCAAATTAAATGCACTGAACCGGGAAACCATTCAGGAGCTGGCCGAAGTGGTAAAAACCGTGTATAACCGCCCGGAAATACGGGCAGTACTGCTTAGCGGCGCAGGCCAAAAAGCCTTTGTCGCCGGCGCCGATATTTCGGAGTTTAGCAATTTTAACGCCGATCAGGGCCGGTCGATGGCTCTGGCCGGACATCAGGATCTTTTTGACGCTATCGCAGCCTGTCCCAAGCCCTTTGTTGCTGCTATAAATGGCTTTGCCTTAGGCGGAGGACTGGAACTGGCCATGGCCTGTCATATCCGTCTTGCTGCCGACAGCGCTAAAATGGGCTTACCGGAAGTCACTTTAGGCCTTATTCCCGGTTATGGAGGCACACAACGCCTTACGCAACTGGTAGGCCGGGGTCGGGCGCTCGAAATGATCTGCACTGCCGATATGATCTCTGCCGAAAAAGCATTGCAAATTGGCCTGGTAAATGCTGTTTTCCCTGCTGAACAGCTTTTGGCGGGTGCCGAGGCACTTTTAAGTAAAATATGCTCCCGTGCACCCTTAGCGGTAGGCGCCGCCATCCGGGCCGTTAATGCCGCTCTCGATCCGGAGCTTAGTGGCTTTGATGTCGAAATCGATGAATTTGGCAATTGCTTTAAAACCTGGGATTTTAAAGAAGGTGTATCGGCATTTTTGGAAAAACGAAAACCGCTTTTTAAGGGGGAATAGACCACAAAAGAACGAGATTCAGAACACATCGAAAAAAATTCCCGTGAGGAATGTTGCAATCGTCAACTTTTTTTGTAACTTTTGTACTGGATAAACCTAAACAAAAACAAAAAATGAAAAAAATCTTACTTAGCATGCTCTGTGTAGCCTGCTTTCAGACACTGCACGTTCAGGCACAAACAAAAAACGGCTTCCGTTTCGGGTTCGGTGTAGAAGGCGCGCTCCCTATGGGTGCCCTTAAAGAAGCTCCTAGTAGTTACAAAATTGGCGGCGGCGCCAATCTTCGTTTCTCGCAAGGTATCGCACCGGGTTTTGATTTAACTTTAACCGGTGGCGCCATCGCTTTTATTCCGGAAGACCTCAACAACAAAACCGTTGACACCAAAGCATCCCTCTTTATCCCGGTAAAACTGGGTGGAAGACTGATGCTGGGTAAAACATTTTACCTGATGGCAGAAGCCGGTATGACCCTAACCAAAGTATATCAACCTACCGCTGTATCGATTGGCGGAGGTTCATCTTCGCCAACGGTGAATGTATCCGAAGGCTTTGTTAATGGCTCTACCTTTGCCTATGCCCCTTCCATTGGAATGCGTTTTGGTGGTTTTGATATTGGCTTACGCTACGAAGGCATTTCGGATGTATATGGCGGAAAAATAGTTGTTCTGCCTACAGGCACCCAACCAAGCAGCAGCTCAGGTGGCTTTACTGCTTTGCGTATCGGCATCGATTTTTAAGGGCTTTATCATCGCCATAGTAAAGGGAATGGACAAAATACCATTCCCTTTTTGTTTTTTATAATTTTCCACATTTTATCAAAAAACAAGAAAGCCCCTTGTCGCCATGAAATAATTAATTATATTTAAAAACTGTTTAATGTACACCTACATGAAAAAGATTCTTATCGTAGACGACGAGGTCAATATTGGACTGCTTTTATCACGGTTTTTAACGCGAAATTCGTTCATCGTAGAAACAGCAACCAGTGGGGCAACGGCTGTTGAATATCTATCAAAGCAGCATTTCGATTTAGTATTGTGCGACTACCGTTTAGAAGATACTGACGGCAAGGATATGCTGATTCACATTAAAGAATATTATCCAAAAACCGGCGTTATTATCATTACCGGCTATTCGGACATTAAACTGGCGGTAGAATTAATTAAACTTGGGGCCTACGATTATATCACCAAACCGCTCTATCCCGACGAGATTCTGAACACGGTAAACAAGGCGATCGAAACACAGGCGGCCCTGAATGCCAGTCTCGGCGAGACCGAGAACGAAACCCTGCGTCCGGAAGTCAAAAAGACAAGTCTGAATAAACAAGTTTTTGATAATGATGCTTTTATTACGGGTCAAAGTCCGGCATCAAAAGAATTGATAAAACAGATTATGCTCGTGGCGCCCACTAATTACAGCGTGATTTTAAACGGCGAAAGCGGGACAGGAAAAGAGTCGGTAGCGAAAGCGATTCATTTAAACAGCCCCCGTAAAGACAAACCCTTCGTAGCGATGGACTGTGGTTCCTTAACCAAAGAATTGGCAGGAAGTGAGTTTTTTGGCCACGAAAAAGGCGCCTTTACCGGTGCGCTATATACCAAAATTGGTCATTTTGAA
>Ga0222423_1000621_pt1 | contig 21892 bp, 24 predicted proteins | sample 3A0metagenome_FD_182472 | JGI IMG/M metagenome (GOLD analysis project Ga0222423, IMG submission 182472) | Enriched microbial communities from leaf-cutter ant dump, University of Wisconsin, Madison, United States - 3A0 (version 2) | ecosystem: Environmental > Terrestrial > Nest > Insects nest >...
GGCTCGCGGGCGCAGCCCTCGACGTGTTCGCCACCGAGCCCCTGCCCGCGGACTCGCCCCTGTGGACGGCCCCGAACCTGTTCCTCACCCCGCACATCGCCGGCAATCGGCCCCTCGGGTGGCAAGAGCTCTTCACCGACAACTGCCGCAGGCTCCTCGCGGGCGAGCCGTTGCGCAACCTCGTGGCCCGCTGAGCGTCCGGTCCCGGTCGCCGTCCCCCTCGCTCAGCGGGTGCGCCGGCGGCGTGGTCGGGGCTGGCACACGGGGCACGAGTACGACGAGCGGTTCGCGAAGGACTCGCGCACCACGGCCGCGCCGCAGCGCGCGCACGGGCGGCCCTCCTGGCCGTAGGCCGCGAGCGAGCGCGAGAAGTACCCGGAGGCGCCGTTGACGTTGACGTAGAGGGCGTCGAAGCTGGTCCCCCCCGCCGCGAGCGCCTCGCCCATCACCTCGGCCGCGGCGTCGAGCACCTCGAGCGCCTGCACACGCGTGAGGGCGGCCGTGGGCCGCTCGCCGTGCAGGCGCGCCCGCCACAGGGCTTCGTCGGCGTAGATGTTGCCGACGCCCGAGACGAGCGTCTGGTCGAGCAGCGCCCGCTTCACGGTGGTCCGACGACGGCGCATCGCGGCGGCCACGCGCCCGCGGTCGAGCGCCGGGTCGAGCAGGTCGCGGGCCACGTGGGCCACGGGGACCGGCACGAGGGGTGCCGTGGCGCCGAGCCCGCCGGGCCGGCCGTCCGGCGTGGGCGCGAGCTCCGCGAGGGCGAGGTAGCCGAACGTGCGCTGGTCGACGAAGTCCAGGGCGCTGCCGTCGTCGAGCTCGAGCCTGACGCGCAGGTGGGTGCGGTCGGCCTCGGCCGCGTCCGGTGTCGCTCTCGCCGGGGAACCGTCGTCGGACACCCCGGACCGGACGAGGAACTGGCCGGACATGCCCAGGTGCGCGAGGAGCGCCTCGGCCGGCGGGCCGTCCGGCTCGGCGAGCTCGAGCCACAGGTACTTGCCGCGCCGGGCGGCGGTGGCGAGGGTGCGCCCGGCGAGCCGCGCGGCGAAGTCGATCGGTCCGGCCTCGTGGCGGCGCACCGAGTAGTCACGGAACACGTGGGCGCGCGTGACGGTGCGCCCGAGCACGTGGCGGGCCAGCCCGTCACGGACGGTCTCGACCTCGGGCAGCTCGGGCAAGGTCAGACGGCGTCGCGCGCGGAGAGCGCCTCGAAGGCGGCCTGCGCGGCGATCTGCTCGGCGATCTTCTTCGCGTGGCCCTGGCCCGTCCCCCACGTCTCGCCGTCCACCACGATCCGCGCCGTGAAGACGCGGTCGTGGTCCGGCCCCTCGCCCTCGACCTCGTACACGGGGGCACCGAGGGAGAGCCGGGCGGTGAGCTCTTGCAGGGAGGTCTTCCAGTCGAGACCCGCGCCGAGCTCCGCGGCGGCCTCGAGGGTGGGACCGACGAGCCGCTCGACGAGCGTGCGCGCGACCTCGAGCCCGTGCGAGAGGTAGACGACGCCGAAGATCGCCTCGAGGGTGTCGGACAGGATCGAGTCCTTGTCCGCACCGCCCGTGGCCCGCTCGCCCTTGCCGAGCAGCACGAACGCACCCAGACCGAGGTCACGGGCCACCCCGGCGAGCGCCCGCTGCGAGACCGTCGCGGCACGCATCTTGGCGAGCTCGCCCTCCGCGACGTCCGGGTGGCGCCGGTAGAGCGCCTCGGTCACGACGAGCCCGAGCACGGTGTCGCCCAGGAACTCGAGGCGCTCGTTGGTGGGCAGGCCACCGTTCTCGTGCGCGAACGAGCGGTGCGTCAGGGCGAGCACGACAAGCTCGGCGTCCAGCTGGACGCCGAGCTTGTCGAGGAGCTGATCAGCCGAACCGGCTACCACGGCACGAGCCGTCGCGGCTCAGTCCTGGAGCTCGGAGCGGATGGCCTCGGCGTAGAGCCGACCCTTGTAGGCGCCGCAGCTCGCGCACGCCTGGTGGGGGCGCGTCGGGGCCTTGCAGCGGGGGCAGGTCGACAGCACGGTGGCAGTGGTCTTCCACTGCGAACGCCGCGCACGGGTGTTGCTGCGCGACATCTTGCGCTTGGGAACAGCCACGGCTAGCTCTCTTTCGTCTCGTCTTGCGTCTCGGCGAGGGCGCGAAGCGCACCCCAGCGCGGGTCGATGATCTCGTGCGCATGACCCGGGTCCTCCGCGAGCCGCGCTCCGCACTCGGAGCACAGTCCCGGACAGTCCGGCTGGCACAACGGTCCAAACGGTAGCGCAGGCACCACCGTGTCCCGAAGCACGGGCTCGAGATCGGCCAGGTCGCCGTCGAGCTCGTGCACGTCCTCCTCGTCCGCCCCGTCCTCGCGCGCGACCTCGGCACGGTCAGGGTAGGCGTACAGCTCCGTGAACGGGACCTCGACATCCTCGAGGACCTCGTCCAGGCAGCGCACGCACTCCCCGACCGCACGGCCACGCACGGTTCCGGAGACGAGCACCCCCTCCATGACCGCCTCGAGCCGGAGGTCCAGCTCGAGATCCGTCCCTTCGGGGAAGCCGATCACGGCGGTACCGAGGTCCCCCGGAGCGGGCACCGTGCGTCGCTCGGTACGCATCGATCCTGGACGGCGCCCGAGCTCGTGGGTGTCGAGCACGAACGGCGACCGAGGGTCGAGACGAGACTGGCGATCCACGGCTCTTCGCTTCGCTACTAGGAGGACGACGGCCCGTGCCAGATCGGCTGGACCAGCCTGCAATCCTACGCCATCGCGCGCGAGGCGCCCAAACCTAGCCCTCGAGCCGTTCGGCGAGCTTCGCGCGACCCGCCTGGACCTGCGCCAGGACCCGGCCCAGGTCTATCTCGAAGTCCCCGAGGCGGCGGTCGCAGTAGTCGTCCGCCTCCCGGCGCATGCGCTCGGCGTCCTCGTTCGCCTCGGCGACGATCCGCTCGGCCTCGGCGCGCGCGTCGAGCACCACCTGCTCGGTCGACACGAGCTCCGCGGCGCGGGCGCGCGCCTCGGCGAGCACCCGCTCGGCCTCCGCCGCGGCCTGGGCACGCTGGGCGTCCGCGGAGGCGAGCACCTCGTCCGCGTGGAGGAGCTGGTCAGGGAGCGCCTCGCGCGCCTGGGCCACGAGGTCGAGCAGCTCGGCGCGGGAGACGAGCACCGAGGAGGACATCGGCATCGCCCGCGCCCGCGCGACGGCCTCCGCGAGCGCGTCGAGGATCCCGGTGAGGCCCTCGGCCTCGGGACCGTGGGTCGGCTCGCTCATGCGCGCTCCCCGAAGGCCGCCGCGAGGGCGTCCGCGACGCCCGGCGGCACGAGGTCGCTCACGTCCCCGCCGTGCCGTGCGACGTCCTTGACGAGTGAGGACGCGACGTGGGCGAGGTTCGGGTCACCGGTGACGAACACGGTCTCGACCCCCGTGAGGTGACGGTTCATGAGCGCCATGGGCACCTCGGCGTCGTAGTCCGCGCCCCCGCGCAGGCCCTTGACGATCGCCGCGGCACCCACCTCGGCGCAGAAGTCCACGAGGAGCCCGGGCACCACCGCCACCTCGACCCCGGGCACGTCCGCGAGCGCCGCACGGGCGAGCCGCACGCGCTCGTCGAGGTCGAGCAGCGGGGACTTCCCGGCGTTCTTCGCGATGCCCACCACGACGTGGTCGAACATCGAGCGCGCGCGGCGCACCACGTCGAGATGCCCGAGGGTCACGGGGTCGAAGGAGCCCGGGCACACGGCGGTCGTCATGGCACCACCGTACCCGCGGGACCCGCGCGGGGCAGGGGTGAGGCAGCGGCGGTCAGTCGTCGTCGGGCAGGCGCGTGCGGGCGAACCACACGGCCGTGTCGCCGTACGTGCGCCCGCCCAGCGCGACGAGCCCCGCGGGCCACTCGGGCTCGGGGCTACGGGCCGAACGTTCGACCACGACGACGGCGTGCGGCGCGAGCGAGGGCACCACCCCGGACAGGACGGTCGCGAGCTCGGTGTCGTCGAGGTCGTAGGGCGGGTCGAGGAGCACGAGGTCCCACGGCTCGGGCGAGATGTCCTTGACGAAGCGCTCGGCCTTCGCGGCCACGACGGTCACCTGCTCGGCGAAGCCGAGGCTCGCGGCGTTGTGGCGCACCACCTCGACGGCGTCCTTGCTCGACTCGACGAGCGTGACGTGCTCGGCCCCACGGCTCGCGGCCTCGAGACCGACGGCCCCCGAGCCCGCGTAGAGGTCCAGGACGTTGGCGCCGACGACGATCCCCTGGTGCTCGAGCCGCGAGAACAGTGCCTCGCGCACGCGGTCGCTCGTGGGGCGCGTACCCGCCCCCGGCACCTGGAGGGTCCTGCCGCCTGCGGTTCCTGCCACGATCCGAGTCACGGCGCCAGGGTAGCGGTTCGCGCGCTACGTCCGTTCGAGGTACTCCTCGCGGTCCGGGCTGATCTGCTCGATCGCCCGGCGCAGCGCGGGGAACTCGGCGAGCGCGGCGCCCGACGCGACCACCCGCTCGGCCTCCTCACGCGCCCTGACGATGATCTCGACGTCGCGGGTGACGCGCAGCAGGCGCAAGGAGGACCGCAGCCCGGACTGTGCGGCCCCGAGGACGTCCCCCTCGCGGCGCAGCTCGAGGTCGGTGCTCGCGAGCTCGAAGCCGTCACGGGTCACGGCGAGCGCCTCGAGCCGTTCGGCGGCCGTGGACCCCGCGGGGGCGTGCGAGACGAGCAGGCACACGCCGGGGCGGTCCCCGCGACCGATCCGGCCGCGGAGCTGGTGGAGCTGGGAGATCCCGAAGCGGTCCGCGTCGAGCACCACCATCGCGGTGGCCTGGGGGACGTCCACGCCCACCTCGACCACGGTGGTGCTCACGAGCACGGGCGCCTCGCCGCTCGCGAAGCGCGCCATCGCCCGGTCCTTCTCCGCCGGGCCCATGCGCCCGTGCAGGATCTCGACCTCGACGCCGCGCAGCTCGGGCCGGGCGCGCAGCTCCTCGGCGACGTCGAGCACGGCGCGCAGGGGCGGCCGGGGCACCTCGAACGCGAGCTCGCCGAGCTCACCGAGCTCCCCGAGCTCCCCGGGAACCGCAGCACCGTCCGGTGCCGCGCCGGCCCGCTCCGCGCCGTCGTCGTCGCTCGTGCCCCCCTCGATCCGCGCGCACACCACGTACGCGCGTCCCCCGCCGTGTACCTCTTCCGCGACGCGCTGCCACGTCCGCGCGACCCACACCTCGTTGTCCGCGGGCACCACGTGCGTGACCACCTCCGCGCGGCCCGCGGGCAGCTCGGCGAGCGTCGAGATCGCAAGGTCGCCGAACACGGTCATCGCGACGGTGCGCGGGATGGGCGTGGCGGTCATGACGAGCAGGTGCGGCACGCGCTCGGCCCGCGAGCGCAACGCGTCGCGCTGCTCGACGCCGAAGCGGTGCTGCTCGTCCACCACCACGAGCCCAAGGTCCGCGAAGTCCACGCCCTCGGAGAGCAGCGCGTGCGTGCCCACCACGATCCCGGCGCTGCCGTCCGCGATCGCGGCGAGCGACTCGCGGCGGGCCGCCTGGCCCTGCGAGCCCGTGAGGAGGACCACGCGCGTCGCGTGCTCCGGTGCGTCGAGCTGCCCGGCGCGGGCGAGCGGACCCAAGAGGGACTCGATGGACCGCAGGTGCTGGGCGGCGAGGACCTCGGTGGGGGCGAGCAGCACGGCCTGGCCGCCGGCGTCGACCACCTGGGCCATGGCGCGCAGCGCGACGACCGTCTTGCCCGAGCCGACCTCGCCCTGCAGCAGCCGCTGCATGGGCCGCGGGCGTGCGAGGTCCGCCCGGAGCTCCTCCCCCACGACGTGCTGGCCCGCGGTGAGCGCGAAGGGCAGCGACGCGTCGAAGGCCTCGAGCAGCCCGCCGGGACGCGCGGGCCGTGCCACCGCGACCCAGTCCTGCGCGATCGCGCGCCGCCGGGCGAGCGCGGACTGCAGCACGAACGCCTCCTCGAAGCGGAAGCGGTGCGTCGCGGCGCGGACCTCGTCCATCGTGTACGGCTCGTGGATCGCGCGCAGCGCCTCGCGCACGCCGAGCAGGCCGTGCCGCTCGCGCACGTCGTCGGGGATCGGCTCGAGCAGCTCGTCCTCGCTCGCGGAGGACAGCACGGTCTGGACGGCCTTGGCGATCTTCCAGGTGGGCAGCTTGGCCGTGGCCGGGTAGAGCGGGAACGGCCGCGAGGTCTCGACGAGCACGTCGATGCCGTCCTGGAGGTCCTCCCCGAAGAACTTCGCCTCGGGGTGCGCGAGCTGCAGCCGGTCCCGGTAGCGCTGGACGGTGCCCTGGAAGAGCCCCGAGCGTCCCGGCCGGAACCGCTCCTCGTACCAGCGCGCGAGGTTCTTGCCGCGCCCTCCGCCCCTCGTGAAGAAGGTCAGGTCGAGGCGGTGGCGCCCGTCGGTGATGACGGACGTGACGATCTGCCCGCCCGCGCGGGTCGAGCGCACCGTGGTGGTCTCGATGCGGGCCATCACCGTGACGTGCTCGCCGATCCGCAGGCCCTCGAGCTGCGTGAGCCGCCCGGGCTCGGCGTAGCGACGCGGGTAGTGGCGCAACAGCTCGTCCACCGTGGTGATGCCGAGCGCCGCGAACGCCTTGGCCGAGGCCGGGCCCAGGCGCCGGGTCAGCTCGACCTGGTGCGGGTCCGGGCCGACGTCGCTCACGCGACCTCCGCCGCGAGCGCACCGACCAGCACGGCGTCGTCGTCGTGCCACGAGTCAAGCGCGAGGAACTCCCCCGCCCCGGCCGCAAGAGCGTCCGCCTCGAGACGCGCGATCACGTCCGCGGGCACGCGCGAACCGTGCAGCACCGCGACGAGCTCGGCCCCCGCACCGACGAGCTCGCCCGGGAGCGCGGCGTCGTCGGCCCCGACGCGACGTGTCCGCACCGCGGCGGCCGCCGCACGCAGTCCCCCCTCGGACTCCTCGGGCGTGGCGAAACCGCCCGCGACGAGCTCGCCGAGAGCGAGGGCCGCGTGCAGCCCGTCCCGCACCTCGAGGACGCTCACGCGGGGGTCCGTCGCGGCGAGGGCGTGCGCGGCGAGGAGCGTCCCGCCGTCCGCGGCGACGACGACGGCGCGCTCGGCCCCGGTGTCCGTCACGGCGCGCGCGAGCTCCGCGGGCGTCGCGGCGGGGCGGGAGGGGACGTGCACGACGGCGCCCGTGCGGGCGACCTGCGCCACGAGGCCCGGGTCCTCGACGGCCGCGACCACGCCGAGCCCGCCGGGGACCGCCTCGCCGGTGTGCAGGCCGAGGTGCCGCACCACGACCTGACGCTGCGGTCCGAGGGCCGCCGCCGCGAGGGCCCTCGCGGGAAGGTCGGTGTGCACGTGCGCCTGCCACACCCCCGCGGCGCCCACCACGGCCACGGACTCACCGTGCTCCGCGAGTCGTTCGCGCAGCGCCGGGCCCACGTCGCCGCTCGCCTCGACCAGGAACATGAGCTCGAACTCGCCGTCGGACCCGGCATGGGGCGCGCACGCGAGGTCCGCGGCCGCGATCGTGGCCCGCTCCGGCGCGACCTGGCCGCCGGCGAGCGCCCCCGAGCGCTCGGGCCGGGTGCCCGTCACGGCCTCGACGAGGGCCTCGAGCACGACGACGAGCACGCTCGCCCCCGCGTCCACCACGCCGGCCTCCGCGAGCACGGGGAGCTTCTCGGGGCTGCGGCGGGTGGCCTCCCGGGCCGCGTCGAGCGCCGCCCAGCACACGTCCGCGACCTCGCCGCCGTTCTTCGCGGCGCGGCGCGCGTGCTTGGCCGAACGCTTCGTCGCGCTCAGCACGGTGCCGCGCACGGGCACCGCGACGGACTCCCGGGCCGCCCGGTGGCCGGCGTCGAGGGCGCGCGCGAGCTCCGTGGCGCCCACGTCCGTCGCGTCCTGCGTGGCGAGGTGCCCCGCCATGCCGCCGACGAACTGGCTGATGATCACGCCCGAGTTGCCGCGCGCGTTGACGAGCGCCCCGTGCGCGAAGGCCGCGAGGACCTCCGCGACCCCCTGCCCCGGGTCGAGCTCGGCCACCGCCGCCACGCCCCCGGAGACCGTCAGGAGCGAGTTGGTCCCGGTGTCCGAGTCCGCGACGGGGAACACGTTGATCGAGTTGATCCACGTGTGCTGCTCGTCGAGGCGCTCGGCCGCGAGGCGCGCCCAGCGCGCCGCCGCGGCACCGTCGAACCGCTCCACGCACCCTCCCGTCCTCGTGCCGTAGGATTCCTAGCCTGCCCCACGGGGGTGACACCGGGCCGCGCATTTGGGCCCATGCCACCCGATCGGCTAGTCTGTCCAGGTTGCCCGGCGAGCGCCGGGCGTCGCCGCGCGGACATCAGGACCGTGGCGCACCCCAGACGATGAGAGCGACGCCGATCGGCGCGCGCAAGTATTCAGGAGAGTTGACGTGGCTGCGAACTGCGAGATCTGCGGCAAGGGTCCCGGCTTCGGGCACACCATCTCGCACTCCCACATCCGCACCAAGCGGCGCTTCAACCCGAACATCCAGCGCGTGCGCGCCGTGGTGGCCGGGACGCCCAAGCGCCTCAACGTGTGCACCTCCTGCCTCAAGGCCGGCAAGGTCCAGCGCGCCGTCTGAGGGAGTTCTCGCACTCTTGCGAGACTGACCCGCCCGAGCGGCTGCGCCCCGGGCAAAGGTTTGGCATGGTGGGGACCATGACCGAACACGAGGACGATCTCGTCATCCGTCGCGCGAGCGTCGACGACGCCCCCGCCATCGCCCGCGTCCACATCGCGAGCTGGCAAGAGGCGTACGCCGGGATCGTCCCCGCCGACGTGCTCGACAACCTCGACGTCGCGCGCCGCGAGGAGCAGTGGCGGGACTGGCTCGAGCGCGGTCCGCACGAGAGCATCCGCATCTGGCTCGCCCAGAAGGGCCCCGACGTGGTCGGGTTCAGCTCCCTGGGGCCGAGCCGCGACGAGGACGCCGACCGTCGCACCTCCGAGATCTACACGATCTACCTGCTGCCCTCCGCATGGGGCCGGGGAGCCGCGCGCGAGCTCATGCGCACCATGCTCGCCGAGCCCGAGGCGGAGGACCCCATCACGCTGTGGGTGCTCGCGGACAACGAGCGGGCCCGCCACTTCTACCGCCGCCACGGCTTCGCGCACGACGGCACGGAACGCCTCGAGTCCTTCGGGGGCGCCCAGCTCCTCGAGGTGCGCTACCGCCGCGGCTGACCGGCACGCGGGCTACGCCCCCGCGAAGTGGTCCCAGCCTGTCGCACCCTCCCAGGCGCGCCCGTCCACGTGCACGCCAGGCTCCCCCGACGCCTCGAGGACACGGCCGACGACGACGAAGCCCTCGGGCAGCTGCGCGTCCGCGGGGAACGCGGCGAGCAGGCCATGGTCCTCGCCGCCCGTGAGGACCCACGTGAGCGGGTCGGCGCCCAGGAGCGACGCGGCGGGCCCGAGCTCCTCGACGAGGTGCGCGAGCGCTGGCGAGGCGATGTCGCAGAGCACTCCCGACGCGCGCGCCATCCGGCCGGCGTCCCGCACCAGCCCGTCGGACACGTCGAGCATCGCGCGCGCACCCGCCCGGGCCGCCGCCGGACCGGCCGCGAGCGGAGGTGCCGGGCGCAGGAAGGACGCCACGAGCCCGACATGCCCTTCGGGGCCCGCCTCGAGGAGCGCCAGGCCCGCCGCCGAACGCCCCACGGTGCCCGCGAGCGCGAGCACGTCGCCGGGCCGGGCGCGGTCGCGGCGCACCGGCGGGCGGCCCTCGAGGTCGCCGTGCACCGTGACGGCCACCACGACCTCGGCACCGCTCGTCAGGTCGCCACCCACCACGCCCACGCCGTGCGGGGCGCACGCGGCCGCGAGCCCGCGCGCGAGTCCGAGCACCCAGTCCACCTCGACGTCCTCGGGCAGCACGAGCCCCACCACGATCGCCGTCGGCCGTGCGCCCATGGCCGCGACGTCGGCGAGGTTCTGGGCGGCAGCACGCCAGCCGAGGTCCTCGCCCGTGCCCCATGCGCGGCGGAAGTGACGCCCCTCGACGAGCACGTCCGTGGAGACCACCACGCGACCGTCCGGGGCGGCGAGCACGGCGGCGTCGTCCCCGGGACCCAGCAGCGTCGCCTCGCCCGCGGGCAGGAGGGGGAAGATCCGGGCGAGGAGCGCGTCCTCGCCCACGTGGGCCACGCGCTCGGTCTCGGTCACGTCGCGAGACTAGTCCGGGATACGGTGCTGGGGTGGTCAAGGTTCGCTCGCTCGCCGGCATGCTCGCCGTCGCCGTCCTGCTGTCCGCGTGCTCCGCGGTGGTGACCGTGCCCGTCGCACCCGAGGCGCACCACCCCGACTGCGCGCGGATCGTCCTCGCCCTGCCCGACCGGCTCGACGGGATGCCCCGGCACACCACGTCCTCGCAGGCCACGCGCGCCTGGGGCGAGCCGCTCGAGGCCGTGACGTTGCGCTGCGGCGTGCCCGTCCCGCCGCCCACCGAGGAGACGTGCACCACGGCGGACGACCTGGCCGGGCACGCCGTGGACTGGATCTCCGTCGAGGACGAGCGCGGCTGGACCTTCACCACCTACGGCCGCCACCCCGCCGTCGAGGTGTTCGTCCCTGCCGCCGTGGCCGCGGAACGCTCGACATCCTTCTTGCTCGATCTCGGACCCGCGATCGACCAGGTCGAGGCCACGCGCCACTGCATCGGCCTGACCGACCTCTAGGCGTCGACGCTGGTCAGGAGTGCACTCGCGCTCCGGTAGGCTTCGGGCGCGCTCCCCGACGGCGAGCCGAACCATCGATCGAGGTACGCCATGACCGCCACCCGTTCACCTCGCCGACCGCGCATCCTTGCGGTGCTCGCCCTCGCCGGCCTCGCGTTCGGTGCCAGCGTGGCACCCGCCCACGCCGCACCCGAGCCGTACCAGGGGGTCGCGCTGACGATCTCGGGCCGGTACCACCCCGACAAGACGGTGTTCGACGACGCCGGAAACGCCTACATCCTCGCCGTGGTCCAGCACGAGACCCGCGGCGAGAGCGCGGTCGTCCTGCGCCGGAGCAAGTCCGGCACGCTGACCCGCGTGGCGGGCGACGCCACCCGGCAAGGGATCACGAAGCCCGACAAGGCCATCAACGCGAAGTTCCGCGGCATCGACGACATCGCGCTCGACTCCCGAGGCAACCTGTACATCGCCGACTGCGTGAGCCGGGTGGTGACGAAGGTCAGCCCCAAGGGACGGCTCACCATCGTGGCCGGGCAGGTCGGCAAGAGCGGCAAGCCCAAGCCTGGCAAGGCGACCAGCACGCGGCTGAAGTGCCCCACCATCCTCGCCGTGGACGCCGAGCGCAACGTCTTCATCGGCGACTGGGCCCTCAGTGCCGTCATGAAGGTCACGCCGTCCGGGACGCTGTCGATCGTCACGGGCCAGCCGGGCAAGCCCGGCTTCCCCACCGCGGGGCCAGCGCGCCAGAGCCGCCTGGGCAACCCGGCCGGCCTCGCCGTGGACACGAAGGGCAACCTCTACATCGCCGACGCCGCGCCCTACTGCCTGATCGAGAAGGTGACCCCCGAGGGCGAGCTGTCGATCGTGGCGGGTCGGGGCGGGTACGGCGTCCCCAAGCCCGGCAGGCTTGCGACGAAGACGTTCCTGGGGATCCCGTCGAGCGTGGCCGTCGACAAGGACGGCAACCTGTTCGTCGGGATGTCGAACTCCCTGTACGCCAAGCGACAGCTCGCGGTGGTCGGCAAGATCGGCGGCGACGGCGTCCTGCGGGTCGTCGCGGGCCGGATCGGCAAGCGCGGCAAGCCGACCCCGGGCCCGGCCACCAAGAGCAAGCTCGACTTCGGGCCCACCGTGAGCGTCGACCGGTCCGGGAAGGTCTACGCGGCGCTCTCGGTAGCCTTCGGCTCCAAGGGCTCGTACGTGGTCCGCATCACCAAGAAGGGTCGGCTGTCGATCGTCGAGCGCATGTTCACGCTGCGCTGAGCCGGGGCTGCCCGGCCTAGCGCAACCCGGCGGGGCGGGCGAGCGCGAGCTGGATGAGCTCGTGCACGAGGTGCGCGTAGTCGATCCCCGAGGCCTCCCACATCCGCGGGTACATCGAGATGGGCGTAAAGCCGGGCATCGTGTTGATCTCGTTGACCACCACGTCGCCGTCGTCGGTGACGAACACGTCCACGCGAGCCAGGCCCTCGCACGCCACCGCTTCAAACGTGCGCCGGGCGACGTCCTGCACGCGGTCGATGACCTCCTCGGGCAGATCGGCGGGGCAGATCAGGTCCACCTCGCCCTCGTCGAGGTACTTCGAGCCGAAGTCGTAGAACGTGTCCTCGCCGCCGTGGACCTTGATCTCGCCGGGCAGCGACACCCGCGGCGGCTCGTCGCCACGGCCGCCCAGCACGGCGCACTCGATCTCGCGCCCGCGGATCTCCGCCTCGACCAGCACCTTCGGGTCGTGCTCGCGCGCCGCCGCGATCGCCGCCCCGAGCTCCTCGAGCGACGCGACGCGCGTGACACCGAGGCTCGACCCGGCGCGCGCGGGCTTGACGAACACGGGCAGCCCGAGCGTCGCGACCGTCTCCTCCCACGTGCGCCTGTCTCGCTCCCACCCTCCCGGCGGGATCACGGTGTACGGGCCCACGGGCAGGCCCTGGCCGGACAGCACGAGCTTCATGAACTGCTTGTCCATGCTCACCGCGCTCGCGAGCACCCCCGCGCCGACGTAGCGCACGCCGGCGAGCTCGAGCATGCCCTGCAGCGTGCCGTCCTCCCCGTAAGGACCGTGCAGCAGCGGGAGCACGACGTCGACCTGGCCGAGCGTGCGCAGCTCGCCGCTCTCAGGCCCGACGAGACCCTGCGCGCCGGGCAGCTCGGGGATGACGTGCGCCACGGCGGGGTCGCCGGCCTGCGGCAGGATGACGCGGCCCGCGACGTCCTCGATCTCGGGGAGCACCCCGTCCACGATGGCCCACCGGTCCGGGTCGTCCGAGACCTCGACCCACCGGCCCGAGCGCGTGATCCCCACGGCGAGCACGTCGTAGCGCTCGCGGTCGATCGCACGCAGGACGCCCCCGGCGGTGACGCACGAGATCGAGTGCTCGCCCGAGACGCCGCCGAAGAGGACGAGGACGCGGGGCCGGTGCTGGCGCGTGTTCATCGCCGGAAACCCTACCTGGGACGGGCCGCGGTCACGGGCGGCGCGAGGGATAGTCTTCGCACGTGCACGCCGAGAACCTCGATCCCGCAAGCTTCGTCGTGGCCGCCGGAAGGCCGGAGCGCACCCAGGGCGCCCCGGTGAACCCGCCCGTGGTCCTCACCTCGACGTATGTGTCGACCGGAGTTCCCGTGCCGGGCGAGCCACTGTACGCGCGCATCGACCACGAGACGTGGCACCCGTTCGAGGAGGCCCTCGGCGCGCTCGAGAGGGCCGAGGGCCCCGCGCTGCTGTTCTCCTCCGGCATGGCCGCGATCGCCGCGGCGATGAGCGTGGTCCCCGCGGGCGGGCGGCTCGTGATCGCCCGGCACGCCTACCAGGTGGCCCTCGGCTTCGCCCACGACCTCGGCGCGCGGTACGGCGTGGACGTGCGCCTCGTGGACATCGACGACACGCCCGCCGTCGTCGCCGCGCTCGGGGACGGCTCGCCCGGAGACCGCACCGACCTGCTGTGGATCGAGTCGCCCACCAACCCGATGCTCGAGGTGGCGGACCTGCCCGCCCTGGTCGCCGCCGGGCACGCCGCCGGCGCGCTCGTGGGCGTCGACAACACCTTCGCGACCCCGCTCGTGCAGCGGCCCCTCGAGCTCGGTGCGGACCTCGTGGTGCACTCCGTGACGAAGTCCCTCGCGGGCCACTCCGATGTGGTGCTCGGCGCCCTCGCGGCCGGTACGGCCGAGCTGCGCGCGCAGATGCACGCGTACCGCACCCTGCACGGCAACATCGCCGGTCCCTTCGAGGCGTGGCTCGCGCTGCGCGGCCTGCGCACCCTCGCGCTGCGGGTCGAGCGGTCCCAGGCCAACGCGCTCGAGCTGGCCCGTCGGCTCGCCGAGCACCCCCTCGTGGCCGAGGTGCGCTTCCCCGGCCTGCCCGACGACCCGGGGCACGCGCGCGCCGCCGCCCAGATGTCGGGCTTCGGGTCGCTGCTCGGGATGCGCCCGCGCGGCGGGATCGAGGCCGCCGACGCCGTGACGCGGGCGGTGCGGCTGTGGACGCCCGCCACGAGCCTGGGCGGTGTCGAGTCCACCCTCGAGCGCAGGCGGCGCTTCCAGACCGAGTCCCTCACCGTCCCCGAGGACCTCGTGCGCATGAGCGTGGGCATCGAGTCCGTCGAGGACCTGTGGGAGGACCTCGACGAAGCGCTGCGCGCGGCCCACCCATGACGCAGGTCCTGCTCGGGTTCGTCGGAGCGACGCTCGTCATCGTGCTGTCCCCGGGGCCCGACACCCTGCTCGTGCTGCGCAACGCGGCCGCCGGGGGGCGCCGGGCCGCGGCGTGGACCACCGCGGGGATCCTCGTGGGCGGGCTCGCGTGGCTCGCCGCCGTCGTCGCCGGTCTCGCGGCGCTCATCCGCTCGAGCGAGGCCGTCTACGACGCGTTGCGCTACCTAGGGGCCGCGTACCTCGCCTACCTCGGGGCGCGCTCGTTGTGGGAGTGGTGGCGCACGCGGGACGTGCGGGTCCCGAGCTTCCCCGGCGAGGTGGGGTCCGACGACGGCGAGGGCGGGCCGGTCGCCGCGCCGTCGGACCGTCGTGGCCCGCTCCCCGCGGACCCGACCGCGCTCGAGAAGCGCTCGTGGTGGGGCTGGGCGCGCCAAGGGCTGACCACCAACCTGCTCAACGCGAAGTTCGCGGCGTTCCTCGTGGCGTTCTTCCCCCAGTTCGTGCTGCCCGGCATGAGCCGCGTGGCCGGCACGGCGATCCTCGCGGCCGTGTTCTGGGCGATCGCGGTGCTCTGGTACACGGCGATGCTCGTGGCGATCGGGCGGCTCGCGGTGTGGATGGCGCGCCCGCGCGTGCGCCGGGGCATCGGCGGGCTGAGCGGGGCCATCCTCGTGGTGATGGCGGTGGTGGTCGCCGTCGGGCACTGACGCCGTCGGCCACCGGTGCCTTGCTAGAGGCGCTCGTCCTTGCGCGGGCGGGCCAGGAGGCGCGGGGCGAGGTCCTCGATCGCGATCTGCCCCGTGAGCAGGTCGTAGACGGCCTCGGTGATGGGCATCTCGACCCCCACGCGCGCCGCGAGCGCGCGCACCGACTCGGCGGACTTCACGCCCTCGGCGGTGCCCCCGGTCGCCACGATCGCCTCGTCGAGCGTGAGCCCCTTGCCCATGTGCACCCCGAGCGTGTGGTTGCGCGAGAGCGGCGAGGCGCACGTGGCCATGAGGTCACCCATGCCGGCCAGGCCCGGGAACGTGCTCGCGTCCGCGCCGAGGGCCAGGCCCAGGCGCGTGATCTCCGCGAGGCCGCGCGTGATGACGGTGGCCATCGTGTTGTAGCCGAGGCCGCGACCCTGGGAGATGCCCACCGCGAGCGCGATGACGTTCTTCACGGCCCCGCACAGCTCGACGCCCGTGACGTCGGAGTTCGTGTAGGGGCGGAAGTACGGGTTGGCGCACGCGCGGGCCACGCGCTCCGCCGCGTCCTCGGACGTCGAGGCGACCACGGTCGCGGTGGGCTGGTGCACGGCGATCTCGCGCGCGAGGTTGGGCCCGGAGACGACGGCGATGCGCTCGCCGGGCAGGCCGAGCACCTCGGCGAGCACCTCGCTCATGCGCAGGTCCGTGCCGAGCTCGACGCCCTTCATGAGGGAGACGACGACGGCGTCCGGCTCGAGGTGCGCAGCGAAGGGCGCGAGGGTGGTCCGTGCGTGCTGGGACGGGATCGCGACGAACACGATCTGCGCGCCGCGCAGCGCCTCGGTCACGTCCACCGTCGCGCGCACCTGGGCCGGAAGGTTCACGCCCGGCAGGTACGTGGAGTTGCGGTGCTCGCGGTTGATCTGCGTGCACACGTGCTCGTCACGTCCCCACAGCACCACCTCGTGCCCCGCGTCGGCGAGCACGGCGGCGAACGTGGTGCCCCACGCCCCCGAGCCGAGGACGGCGGTACGGGTGCTCATGGCAGCTCCGGCTTCGTCGCGTGGTCGCCGCCGATCTCCCGGGAGATCTCCGGCTCGGTGCGTGGGTCGAACCGGCGCGCGGGCCGCTCCTCGCCGCGGATCTCGGCGAGCAGCGCGGTGATCGCGGCCATGACACGCTCGGTGGCCTCGCGCAGCACGGCCGTCTCGAGCGGCTTGTCGTACAGGTCCGCGAGGTCCACGGGCGGGCCCGCGACGATCGTCTGGAGCTTGCGGGGGAACAGCCGGGGGAGCTTGCTGTAGCGGGGGATGATCCGGTGGGCGCCCCACTGGGCGATCGGGATCACGGGCGCCTTGCTCTGGAGCGCGAGCCGCGCCACGCCCGTCTTGCCCGTCATGGGCCACAGGTCAGGGTCGCGCGTGAGCGTGCCCTCGGGGAACACGGCGACGCACTCGCCCGCCTCGAGCGCCTCGAACGCGGCGTCGAGCGACTCCCCCGCACGGTTCGTGTTGCGGTAGACGGGGATCTGCCCCGAGGAGCGCAGCACCGCGCCGACGAAGAACACCTTGAACAGCGGCGCCTTGGCGAGGATGCGCGGCGCGAAGCCGTGGTCGTACAGGAAGTGCGCCGTGGTGAGCGGGTCCGCGTAGGACATGTGGTTCGCGGCGGCGATGAAGCCGCGGTCCTTCGGGAGGTTCTCCCCGCCCGACCAGGCACGCCGCGTGATCGCGAACAGCACCGGGCGGACGATGTTCGCGATGAAGCGGTAGGCGCGGTTCGCGCGGGCGGGGTGGGGCACGGGAGACGATCCTAGCGGCCGGGCCCTGGGCGCGGGTGCTCCCCGGGGCGCGCCGTCGTCGGACCTACCCTCGCTCGAAGGATGCCCCGAGCGCCGCGAGCTTGTCCGTGAAGTGCTCGTAGCCGCGGTCGATGATGCCGATGCCCCGCACCGCGGACCTGCCCTGCGCCGCGAGCGCGGCGATGAGGTAGGAGAATCCGCCGCGCAGGTCCGGGACCTCGACGTCCGCCGCCGTGAGGGGCGTGGGGCCCGAGACGACGGCCGAGTGGTAGAAGTTGCGCTGCCCGAAGCGGCACGGGCGCCCGCCGAGGCACTCTTTGTAGACCTGGATCGTCGCGCCCATCCCGCGCAGCGCCTGCGTGAAGCCGAAGCGGTTCTCGTAGACCGTCTCGTGCACGATCGACAGGCCCGTGGCCTGCGTGAGCGCGACGACGAGCGGCTGCTGCCAGTCCGTCATGAAGCCCGGGTGCACGTCCGTCTCGAGCACGATGGGCTTGAGCTCGCCGCCGGGGTGGAAGAAGCGGATGCCGTCGTCGTCGATCTCGAAGCCGCCGCCCACCTTGCGGAAGGTGTTGAGGAACGCCGTCATGTCCGGCTGCGTCGCGCCGCGCACGTAGACGTCGCCGCGCGTCGCGAGCGCCGCCGAGGCCCACGACGCGGCCTCGATGCGGTCCGGCAGGGCCGTGTGCGTGAAGCCCGTGAGCCGGTCCACGCCCTCGATGCGGATGACGCGGTCCGTGTCCACGGAGATGATCGCGCCCATCTTCTGCAGCACGTTGATCAGGTCCATGATCTCGGGCTCGATCGCCGCGCCCGAGAGCTCCGTGACGCCCTCCGCGCGCACCGCCGTGAGCAGGAGCTGCTCGGTCGCGCCCACCGACGGGTACGGCAGGGCGATCTTGGTGCCCTGCAGCCCGCGCGGGGCACGCAGCGCGAGACCGTCCGCACGCTTGTCCACCACGGCACCGAACTGCCGCAGGATGTCGAGGTGGTAGTTGATGGGCCGGTCGCCGATCCGGCACCCGCCCAGGTCCGGGATGAACGCCTCGCCGAGCCGGTGCAGGAGCGGACCGCAGAAGAGGATGGGGATGCGGCTCGAGCCCGCGTGCGCGTCGATGTCCGCGACGTGCGCCTGCTCCACCGCGGACGAGTCGAGGTGCAGCGTCCCGCCGTCGGCGTCCGCCGTCACCGCGACCCCGTGCAGCCCGAGGAGCCCCGTGACGACGGCGACGTCGCGGATCTGCGGCACGTTGCGCAGCACGCTCGGCGTCTCGCCCAGGAGCGAGGCCACCATCGCCTTGGACACGAAGTTCTTGGCACCGCGCACGGTGATCTCGCCGTGCAGGGGGTTTCCGCCGTCGACGTGCAACAGGTCGCTCATGGACCTATCGTCGCGTACTTCGGGCGGGGCCGACGACGGCGTCCGGCCGCGAGCGGGTGTTCCTCGATCGGCGTGCCTGACGACGCGCGAGCGTCAGGAGTACGCGGAGGGCCTGACGACGGTGCGCGAGCGGGCACGGGCGATGGACGAGAGCCTCGAGTTCCTCACCAGGGCGTGGACCGGCGAGGCCTTCGTGCACGACGGCGAGCACTACGGGATCTCGACGGTGCAGTTCCTGCCACGACCCGTGCAGCGCCCGCGCATCCCCGTGTGGCCCGTGGGCGTGTGGCCCGCGCCGCGCTCGATGCGGCGGGCGGCGCGCTGGGACGGCGTCCTGCTCCAGCGCAGCGCGGACGCCATGGGCGAGGGCCCGCTCCGGCCGGACGAGGTCGCCGAGGCGGTCGCGTGGTTGCGCACCGAGCGCGAGCGGTTGCGTTCCGAGGGGTTCGCCGTCGCGGAGGACTTCGACGTCGTGGTCGACGGCGAGCTGCCCGCGGACCGCGTCGACGCCGGCGCGACCGTGCGCGAGTACGCCGCAGCGGGCGCGACGTGGTTCGTCGAGTCGTACTGGCAGCCCTCGGTGGCGACGGCGCAGTTCCAGCTCGAGCGGGTCCGCTCCGGGCCGCCCGTGCTCAGCCCGTGACGGGGACCTCGGGCGAGCCGAGCGACACGGGGCGCGCCGCCTGGATCTCGACGGGCGGCAGGTGCTTGGCGGGCAGCGTGGTGGGGCGCCACGGCTCGCGACGCTGCTCGAACGCCGTGATGTCGGCCTCGTTCTGGAGCGTCAGGCCGATGTCGTCGAGACCCTCCATGAGTCGCCACCGGGTGTAGTCGTCCACCTGGAAGGGCGCCACGATGTCCCCGCACGTGACCGTGCGCGAGACGAGGTCGACGGTCACCTCGGTGCCCGGGTTGGTCTCGAGCACCTTCCAGATGAGCTCGATGTCCTCGGGGCTCACGACGGCCGCGAGCAGGCCCTGCTTGCCCGAGTTGCCGCGGAAGATGTCAGCGAAGCGCGTCGAGATCACGACGCGGAAGCCGTAGTCCTTGAGCGCCCACACGGCGTGCTCGCGCGAGGAGCCGGTGCCGAAGTCCGGTCCCGCCACGAGCACGGAGCCCGCGCGGTAGGCGTCCTTGTTGAGCACGAACTCCGGGTCGCCGCGCCACGCGGCGAAGAGGGCGTCCTCGAAGCCCGTGCGCGTGACGCGCTTGAGGTAGACGGCAGGGATGATCTGATCGGTGTCGACGTTGCTGCGGCGCAGCGGGACCCCGATGCCGGTGTGCGTGGTGAACTTCTCCATGGCGGTGGCTCCTTGGGTCTCAGGCGGGCTGCAGCTCGGTGACGGGGGCGCCGTCGTCGGCCAGGTCTGCGACGGAGGACAGCGTCCCCCGGATCGCCGTGGCCGCCGCGACGAGCGGCGAGACGAGGTGCGTGCGACCGCCCTTGCCCTGCCGGCCCTCGAAGTTGCGGTTGGACGTCGAGGCGCTGCGCTCCCCCGGGGCGAGCTGGTCGGGGTTCATGCCCAGGCACATCGAGCAGCCGGCGTTGCGCCACTCCGCACCGAAGTCGAGGAACACCTTGTCGAGGCCCTCCGCCTCGGCCTGCAGGCGCACGCGCGCCGAGCCGGGGACCACCAGCACGCGCAAGGAGTCGGCCTTGCGCTTGCCCTTGATGACGTCCGCGACGGCGCGCAGGTCCTCGATGCGGCCGTTGGTGCACGAGCCGATGAACACGGTGTCCACGGCGATCTCGCGCAGCGGGGTGCCCGCCGTCAGGCCCATGTACTCGAGCGCACGCTCGGCCGCGAGGCGCTCGTTCTCGTCAGCGATGTCCGCGGGGTCGGGGACCGCGGCCGAGAGCGGCAGGCCCTGGCCGGGGTTGGTGCCCCACGTCACGAACGGCTCGAGGGCGTTCGCGTCGAGCGTGATCTCGGCGTCGAACACGGCGTCGTCGTCGGACCGGAGCGTCTTCCAGTACTCGACCGCCGCGTCCCAGTCCGCGCCCTCGGGGGCGTGCGGGCGGCCCTTGAGGTACTCGAACGTCGTCTCGTCGGGCGCGATCATGCCCGCGCGCGCACCCGCCTCGATCGACATGTTGCAGATGGTCATGCGCGCTTCCATCGACAGCGAGCGGATGGCCTCGCCGCGGTACTCGAGCACGTAGCCCTGGCCACCGCCGGTGCCGATCTTCGCGATGATCGCGAGGATGATGTCCTTCGCCGTGGCGCCCGGGCGGAGCTGGCCGTCCACGTTGATCGCCATGGTCTTGAACGGCTGGAGCGGGAGGGTCTGGGTCGCGAGCACGTGCTCGACCTCGCTCGTGCCGATGCCGAAGGCGAGGGCGCCGAACGCACCGTGCGTCGAGGTGTGGGAGTCGCCGCAGACGACGGTCAGGCCGGGCATGGTCAGGCCGAGCTGGGGGCCCACCACGTGGACGATGCCCTGGTCCGCGTCGCCGAGCGAGTGAAGGCGCACGCCGAACTCCTTGGCGTTCGCCCGCAGGGTCTCGATCTGCTTGCGGCTCGTGGTGTCCGCGATCGGGAGGTCGATGTCGAGCGTGGGGGTGTTGTGGTCCTCGGTCGCGATCGTGAGGTCCGGGCGGCGCACACGGCGTCCCGCGAGGCGCAGGCCCTCGAAGGCCTGGGGGCTCGTGACCTCGTGGACGAGGTGGAGGTCGATGAAGAGCAGGTCCGGTGCGCCGTCCTCGCCGCGACGCACCAGGTGCGCCTCCCAGACCTTCTCCGCCAGCGTGCCAGCCATGTGGCCGTTCCCTTCGTACCGTTCGCCCGGATGGGCGAACCTCGTGTGCTTTCCTGGTGTCGGACTTGCGTCTCAGCCTGCGAGACGCCAATATCGACCTATGGACAACTCTAGCGGAGTCGGAGTCCTCGACAAGGCCACTTCGGTCCTGAGTGCTCTCGAGTCGGGTCCCGCGACCCTCGCACAGCTCGTCGCTGCCACCCATCTTGCCCGTCCGACGGCTCACCGTCTGGCGGTTGCGCTCGAGCACCACCGCCTCGTGGCGCGCGACCTCCAGGGGCGGTTCGTGCTCGGACCGCGCCTCGCCGAGCTCGCCACGGCGGCGGGCGAGGACCGTCTGCTCGCCGCCGCGGGCCCCGTGCTCTCCGCGCTGCGGGACCACACCGGTGAGAGCGCGCAGCTCTACCGCAGGCAGGGTGAGCAGCGCATCTGCGTCGCCGGGGCCGAGCGGCCCATGGGTCTGCGCGACTCGATCCCGGTCGGTTCGACGCTCACGATGCTCGCGGGATCGGCCGCCCAGGTGCTCCTCGCCTGGGAGGAGCCCGACCGTCTCCACCGCGGCCTGCAGGGTGCGAAGTTCACCGCGACGATCCTCTCGGGCGTGCGCCGCCGCGGGTGGGCGCAGTCCGTCTCCGAACGCGAGCCAGGTGTGGCGAGCGTCTCAGCGCCCGTGCGCGGGCCGTCGGGGCGCGTCGTGGCCGCCGTCTCGATCTCGGGCCCCGTCGAGCGCCTCTCGCGCCAGCCGGGCCGCATGCACGCCGCCGCCGTCGTCTCTGCCGCGAACCGCCTCACCGAGGTCCTCCGCCGCACCGTCGACTGACTAACCCCCTCTCCCTACCTCCCGAGACCGGTGGTTCGACTCCCCGAGACCGGTGCTTGCGTCCGCGAAGCCGGTGGCTTCGTCCCCGAGACCGGTGGTTCGGTCACCAAGACCGGTGGTTCA
>Ga0222423_1000622_pt1 | contig 21876 bp, 19 predicted proteins | sample 3A0metagenome_FD_182472 | JGI IMG/M metagenome (GOLD analysis project Ga0222423, IMG submission 182472) | Enriched microbial communities from leaf-cutter ant dump, University of Wisconsin, Madison, United States - 3A0 (version 2) | ecosystem: Environmental > Terrestrial > Nest > Insects nest >...
CTACCTACCCACCCCTGGGAGATGGGCACATTGGCGTGACTTCGGCGCTGCGCAGTACCGATCTGGCGCCGAAGTGCAGGTCTCAGGGCTCGGCGCGGGCGATCCGGGTGAGCTCGTCGCGGTCGACCTCCTTGATGCGGGCGCGCCCGTGGGGCTCGCCGAGCCGCGCCTCGTGCTCGTTGACGCGCTGCCAGCCGTCCCACTCGACCACCTCGACGTCGCGCGCCGTGAGGAAGTCGACGATCGCCTGCGGGTCGCGCTCGGGTGCACGCGAGAGGGACTCGACGTCGGACACGAGGTGCGCGATCGTCTCCGAGGCGTCGGACTTGGTGTGACCGATGAGGCCCACGGGACCGCGCTTGATCCAGCCGGTCGTGTACAGGCCCGGGAGGTGGTCGCCCTCGACGTCGAGCACGCGGCCCTCGCGGTTGCGGATCACGCCGCCACGCTCGTCGAACGGCACGTCCACGAGCTCGGAGCCGAAGTAGCCCACCGCGCGGTACACCGCCTGGACCGGCCAGTCGTGGAACTGGCCCGTGCCGACCACGTTGCCGTCCCCCGTGAGCACGGTCCGCTCGGTGCGCAGGCCCGTGACCTTGCCGTCCTCGCCGAGGATCTCGACGGGCGCGTGGAGGAAGTGCAGGTGGATGCGGCGCGAGGCCGTCAGGGAGGGCGAGCCCGCGTAGTTGTCGAGGGTCCAGTCCGTGAGGGTCTTGACGACCTGCTTGGTCTGGTTCGAGGAGCTGATGGCCGCCTCGGAGCCCGCGTCGAACTCGAAGTCCTCGGGGTAGACGACGATGTCGACGTCCCGCACGTGCCCGAGCTCACGGAGCTCGAGGGGCGAGAACTTCGCCTGGGCCGGACCACGGCGCGCGAAGACGTGCACGTCGGTGACCTTGTTGCCCGCAAGACCCTCGGCCACGTTGTCGGGGATGTCCGTGGCCATGAGGTCCTCGACGTGCTTGGCAAGCGTGCGCGTCACGTCGAGCGCGACGTTGCCCGCGCCGAGCACCGCGACGTGCTGCGCGTCGAGGGGCCACGTGCGCGGCACGTCGGGGTGGCCGTCGTACCACGAGACGAAGTCGGCGGCACCGTAGGAGCCCTCGAGGTCGGCGCCGGGGATGGGCAGCGCCGTGTCCCGGATCGCGCCGGTGGCGAAGATCACGGCGTCGTAGAACTCGCGCAGGTCCTCGAGCTTGAGGTCCACGCCGTACTCGACGTTCGCGAGCAGCCGCGCCTTGCCGCCACCGAGGATCTTCTCGAGCGCGACGATGATCTGCTTGATGCGCGGGTGGTCGGGAGCCACGCCGTAGCGCACGAGGCCGAACGGCACGGGCAGGCGCTCGAGCACGTCGATGCTCACGTCGAGCCCGGACTTGGACAGGATGTCGGCCGCGTAGATGCCGGCGGGGCCCGCCCCGATCACGGCCACGCGCAGGGTGGAGTCAGCAGTCACGCGCCCGATTCTACGGTGACAGGTGAGGCAAGCCTCACCCCGAGGGGTCCTACGTGAGGCGATTCATGGTCTGGTAGGGACGCCGCTGCGGGTAGCGTGCGCTCGTGAGCACCTCGCCCCGGTCCGGACTTCTCTACGCCCTCGGCGCCTTCGGCATGTGGGGCGTGTTCCCCCTCTTCTTCCCGCTCCTCGAACCGGCCAGCCCGCTCGAGATCGTGGCCCACCGGGTCGTGTGGTCGCTGCTGCTGTGCGTCGTGCTCGTCGCCCTGGCGCGCTCGTGGGACGAGGTGCGCGCCGTGCTGCGCGACCGCCGGATGCTCGGCACGCTCGCCGTGGCCTCCGCGCTGCTCGCGACGAACTGGCTCGTGTTCGTCTTCGCCGTCCTGGCGGGGCATACGGTCGACGCCTCGCTCGGGTACTACATCAACCCGATCGTCACCGTCGCGCTCGCCGTCATGGTGCTCGGCGAGCGCATGCGCACCGCGCAGTGGGTCGCGCTCGGCTTCGGTGCCGCCGCCGTCGTGGTGATCACCGTCGGGTACGGCACCGTCCCGTGGGTCGCGCTCGCGCTCGCGGCGACGTTCGGGCTGTACGGGCTCGTGAAGAACCGCGTGGGCCGGACCGTCGGTGCCACCACGGGACTGGCGGTCGAGACGCTCGTGCTCGCGCCCGTGGCGCTCGGCTACCTGGGCTGGCTCCACGCCTCGGGCCACGGGACGTTCGGTGCGCACGGTGCGGGGCACGCCACCCTGCTCGCGACCCTCGGGATCGTCACCGCTCTCCCGCTGCTGTGCTTCGCGGCGGCCACGCGGCGCCTCCCGCTGAGCGTCGTGGGGCTCGTGCAGTACCTCACCCCCACGATGCAGCTCGTGGTGGCCGTGCTGGTGTTCCGGGAGGAGATGCCCGCGGCGCGCTGGTGGGGGTTCGCGCTCGTGTGGGTCGCCCTCACTCTCCTCAGCGTGGACGGCTGGCGGACGGCACGTCGCGCGCACCGCCTGCAGCAGCGCACGCAGCTCGACGGACCGCCCGCCTGAGCCACCTCGGGCTAGGCGGCCCGGTGGACGAGCGAGTCCGCGAAGTGCTCGAGGGCGGCCTTGACGGTGCCTTCCGGGAGGGGTGCGAGCACGTCCGCGGCCTCGCGCGCCCAGCGTTGCGCGAGCAGCTTCGTCTCGCCGACGACGGCGTGCTCCCGCAACCGTGCCACCGCCTCCGCGAGCGCCTCGTCCGAGCTGAGGTCCCCGTCGAGCAGCGCGACGAGCGATTGGTCCTCGGCAGAGGCACCCGGCGCCGCGGCACGCTCGCGCAGCAGCAGCACGGGCATCGTCGGCACCCGCTCGCGCAGGTCCGTGCCCGGGGTCTTGCCCGTGACCTCGGCGTCGGACACGAGGTCGATCACGTCGTCGGCGAGCTGGAAGGCGACCCCGACCTTCTCGCCGAACTCCGTGAGGATCCGCACGACGGCGGGCGAGCAGCCCGCGAACATCGCCCCGAAGCGCCCCGAGGTCGCCACGAGCGACCCGGTCTTGTCCGCGAGCACCTGCAGGTAGTGCGCGACGGGGTCCTCCCCCTCGGCCGGCCCGACGGTCTCGTGGAGCTGGCCGAGGCACAGCCGCTCGAAGGTCGAGGCCTGGATGCGCACGGCCTCCGGACCGAGGCCCGCGACCGTCGTGGACGCCCGGGCGAACAACAGGTCGCCCGTGAGGATGGCGACAGAGTTGCCCCACACCTCGTGCGCCGAGGGCGCACCGCGGCGCAGCGGGGCGGAGTCCATGACGTCGTCGTGGTAGAGCGTCGCGAGGTGCGTCAGCTCGCACACCACGGCCGCGTCGATCACCTCGGGACGCGCCCCGTCACCGAGCTGGGCCGCGAGCAGCGTCAGCAGCGGACGCAGCCGCTTGCCCCCCGCGTTGACGAGGTGGCGCGAGGCCGTGTCCGCGAGCCGGTCCGCGTACGTGACGACGCCCTGGAGTCGCTCCTCGACCATCGCGAGGCGCGCGGTGAGGAGCTCGGCCAGGGCGGCGTCCGCGATGGGCAGCGCTCCGGTGTTCTGCGTCACGGGAGGAACTTCGCCGCCTCGCCGAGACCGTCGAGGAGCCAGCCCGGGAGCACACCGAGCAGCACCGTCACCGCCGCGGTCACCACGAGCACCGCCGTCGTGAAGCCCTGCGACCGCACCACCGTCACGCCCTCGCCGTTCTCGCCGTCGGGCTCGGGGGTGAAGTACATGAGCACGATGAGCCGGACGTAGAAGAAGGCCGAGGCCGCCGAGGCGAGGACACCGACGACGACGAGCGCCACGGCCCCGCCGTCGATCGCGGCCGTGAACACCGCGAACTTGCCCGCGAAGCCCGCCGTGAGCGGGATGCCCGCGAAGGACAGCAGGAACAGCGAGAGCGCCGCGGCGAGCCACGGGGCGCGCTTGCCGAGCCCCGCCCACTGCGACAGGTGCGTCGCCTCGCCGAGCACCACGGTGCCCTCCGCCGTGGTCCGCGTCTGGCGCACGAGCGTGACGACCGCGAACGCACCGACCGTCGCGAAGCCGTAGACCACGAGGTAGAACAGCGTCGCGCCGATGCCCTGCGCGCTGAACGAGAGCACCCCGACGAGGACGAAGCCCGCGTGCGCGATCGAGGAGTACGCGAGCATCCGCTTGACGTCGGTCTGCACGATCGCCACGACCGTCCCGACCACCATCGTGAGGATCGCGACGGTCCACAGCGCCGGGCGCAGGTCCCACTCGAGGGCGGGCAGGAGCACGTAGACGATGCGCGCCATGGCACCGAACGCGGCGATCTTGGTGGTCGCGGCCATGAAGCCCGTCACGGGCGTGGGGGCGCCCACGTAGACGTCCGGCGTCCACGAGTGGAACGGCACGGCACCGACCTTGAAGAACAGTCCCACGAGGAGCAGCAGCGACCCGGCGAGGAGGAGCCCGTCGAGGCCCACCACGGCGCCCGTCGAGGCGGCGATCTCCGAGAGGTTCACCGAGCCGGCGAAGCCGTACAGCAGCGCGGCGCCGAACAGGAAGAACGCCGAGGCGTACGCGCCGAGCAGCATGTACTTCAGCGACGCCTCCTGGCTGAGCAGGCGGCGACGCCGGGCAAGGCCCGTGAGGATGTACAGCGGCAGCGAGAGCACCTCGAGCGCGACGAACAGCGTGAGCAGGTCGCCGGCCGCGACGAACAGCAGCATGCCGCCGAGCCCGAAGAGCGCGAGCGGGTAGACCTCCGTCTGCTCGAGACCCTCGCGGCGCGCGAGCTCCTCGTAGTCCGACCCGGGCACCGCCGAGGCCGCCGGCGCGAACGCGTCCTGGCCCTGCGAGGTGCGGTCCGCGAAGACCGCGACGGCCAGGATCGTCAGGAGCACGAGAGTGAGCTGGAGCGCGAGCGCCGGCCCGTCGAGCCGGAACGAGCCGCCGAACAGCGAGACGCCGCCCGTGTCGAGGGTGTCCCGCCACTGCAGCCCGCCCACGACGAGGGCACCGACGAGGGCGAGGAACGTCAGGACCAGGTGGGTGGTGCGCCGCGCGGTGCGCGGCACGAAGGCCTCGACGAGCACGCCGAGGACGCCGACGCCGAGCGCGATGGCGATCGGCGCGAGCGGGAGCCACTCGAGGGCGGGAGCGGTGAAGCTCACGAGTCACCACCTTCCAGTCCGTCGGTACCGTCCGTCACGATCACTCCCGTGGCGAGGTGGGGCGGGTCCTCCACCCCGACGGTCTGGATCGACGCGTGGGCCGGTCCGTTGACGTACGGCAGGGCCGCCGCCGGGTAGAAGCCGAGCACGAGCATCGCGGCCACGAGCGGGCCCGCGACCCACTTCTCGCGGCCGGACAGGTCCACGGCGTCCGCGAGGTCCTCGCGCACGGGGCCCGTGAAGATCTTCTGGTAGGTCCACAGCACGTAGATCGCGGCGAGCACGACACCGATCACGGCGACGACGGCCGCCGGGCCGGAGCGCGCGTACGTGCCGATCAGCACGAGGAACTCCGAGACGAAGGTCGACAGGCCCGGCAGGCTCAGGGCCGACAGGCCCGCCACGAGGAACACGCCCGCGAGCACGGGGACCACCTTCTGAAGGCCCCCGTAGTCGGCGATGAGCTGCGAGCCGCCCTTGCGCGCCACGATGAACCCGGCGGTGAGGAAGAGCAGGCCGGTCGACAGGCCGTGGTTGACCATGTAGAACGACGCGCCCGCGACCGACGTCGACGTGAAGGCGAAGATGCCGAGCACGATGAAGCCGAAGTGCGACACCGAGGTGTAGGCGATGAGGCGCATGAGGTCCGTCTGGCCGATCGCGAGCAGCGCCCCGTAGAGCACGGAGACGACGGCGAGCACGATGACGACCGGTGCCGCCCAGCGCGAGGCGTTCGGGAAGAGCGGCAGGCACAGCGTGAGCATCCCGAAGGTGCCGACCTTGTCGAGCACGCCCACCAGGAGCGTCGAGGTGCCGGCCGGCGCGTTCTGCGCGGCGTCGGGCAACCACGTGTGCACCGGGAACATCGGCGCCTTGATCGCGAACGCGACGAAGAAGCCCAGGAAGAGCCACTTCTCCGTGGTGGGGTCGAGCGCGAGCCCCGTGAGGTTCTCGGTGAGGAAGCCCTGCGGCCCGCGCGGCCCCTGGAGGTACAGCGCGATGACGGCCACGAGCATGAGGAGCCCGCCCGCGAGCGAGTACAGCAGGAACTTCATCGCGGCGTACCGGCGCTGCGCACCGCCGAACATCCCGATGAGGAAGTACACGGGGATGAGCATGGCCTCGAAGAGCAGGTAGAAGAAGAACACGTCGCGCGCGGCGAACACGGCCACCATGAAGCTCGTGAGCACGAGGACGAGGGCCGCGTAGGTGCGAGTGCGGTTCACGTCGCCGCCCTGCTCGCGCCATGCGGCGAGGAGCACGAGCGGCACGAGGAACACGCTCAGGGCGACGAGGAGCAGGCCGACGCCGTCCACGCCCACCGCGTAGGACACGCCGAACGCGGGGATCCACGCGTGCGTCTCGGTGAGCTGGTGGCTCCACGAGGCGGCGACGTCGAACGCCGTGAACGCTCCGACGAGGAGACCGACCTCGACCAGCGCGAACGCGAGGGCGACCTCGCGGGCCCGACGTCGGGCACCCGGGGGCAGCGCCCACACGACCGCGCCGCCCACGAGGGGCGCCACGATCAGGGCGGTGAGCCAGGGGAATTCAGTCATCGAGCTGGTCCTTCCTCAGATCCTGGTCACCAGGACGACGACGAGCAGGACGACGACGCCGGCGAGCATCGTCGCCGCGTACGAGCGGACGTAGCCGGTCTGCAGCGTGCGGACCTTCTCCGCGAGGCCGACCGTGCCGTGGGCGATGCCGACGACGGCGCCGTCGACCACCTGGCGGTCGCCGTAGACGAGCGAACGGGTGAGGTACGCACCGGGCTCCACGAGCAGCACGTCGTTGACCTCGTCCTGGTACAGGTCGCGACGTGCGGCCCGGGTCAGGACGGAGGCGGCCGGGGCGACCGTGGGCACGGTCGAGGCCGCGTACTGACGCCACGCGAGGAACAGGCCGATCGCGACGAGCACGAGCGTGGCCGCCATGATCACGGGGACGGGCAGGACGGGCTCGTGGTGCTCGGCGTGACCCGTGACGGGCTCGAGCCACGTCGAGAACGCCGAGCCGATGCTCAGCAGGCCACCGAGGGCCACGGAGCCGACGGCGAGCACGATCATGGGCCAGGTCATGAGACGGGGGGACTCGTGCGGGTGCTGCTCGGCCCCCTCGGCCGCCGTCGTCCACCGCTTCTCGCCGTGGAAGGTCATGAAGAACAGGCGCGACATGTAGAAGGCGGTGATGCCCGCGCCGACGAGGACGACGGTGCCGAAGACCCATGCGCGCCACGGGGCGCCGTCGACGGGCACGAACGCGGCCTCGATGATCTTGTCCTTGCTCCAGAAGCCCGAGAACGGCGGGACGCCGAGGATCGCGAGCCAGCCCAGGCCGAAGGTGATCCACGTGACCTTCATGTACTTCGCGAGGCCGCCGAAGCGCCGCATGTCGACCTGGTCGTTCATACCGTGCATCACGGAACCGGCCCCGAGGAACATCCCGGCCTTGAAGAAGCCGTGCGTCACGAGGTGGAAGATCGCGAAGGCGTAGCCGATCGGACCGAGGCCCGCGGCGAGCATCATGTAGCCGATCTGGGACATCGTCGAGGCGGCGAGGGCCTTCTTGAGGTCGTCCTTCGCGCAACCGACGATCGCCCCGAACAGCAACGTGATCGCACCGACGACGACGACGGCCAGCTGCGCGTTCGGCGCGGCCTCGTAGACCGGCGCGGAGCGCACCACGAGGTAGACACCGGCGGTGACCATCGTCGCGGCGTGGATGAGCGCGGAGACCGGCGTCGGGCCCGCCATGGCGTCACCGAGCCACGACTGCAGCGGGAACTGAGCCGACTTGCCGCACGCGGCGAGCAGGAGCGCGAGGCCGATGATCGTGACCGTGGTCGGGTCGAGCTCGCCGACGGCCGCGAACACGCTCGTGAAGTCGAGCGCGCCGACGGACGCGAACATCGCCATCATCGCGATGAGCAGGCCCAGGTCGCCCACGCGGTTGGCCACGAAGGCCTTCTTCGCGGCGACCGCGTACTCCGTGCGGTGGTTCCAGAAGCCGATGAGCAGGTAGGACGCGAGACCCACGCCCTCCCAGCCCACGAACAGCACGAGGTAGGAGTCGGCGAGGACGAGCAGCAGCATCGCCCCGACGAAGAGGTTCAGGTACGCGAAGAAGCGCCGGCGGTCCGCGTCGTGCTCCATGTAGGCCACGGAGTACACGTGGATGAGCGAGCCCACGAACGTCACGAGCAGCACGAACGTGAGCGAGAGCGGGTCGAGCCGCATCCCGGCGGGCAGCGAGAGCTGACCCACCGAGACCCAGTCGAACAGGTCGAGCTCGACGACGCGCTCGCTCGTCGGGGCGCCGAGCAGCGAGACGAGGATCGCGGCCCCGAGCACGAAGGACGCGGCGGAGGCGCCGACGCCGAACCAGTGCCCCCAGCGGTTCGAGCGCCTGCCGGCGAGCAGCAGGATCGCCGCCGAGGCGAGCGGGATCGCCACGAGGAGCCACGCGAGCTCCTGGGCGGCGCCGCTCGGCGCGACGGGGGCCACGATGTCCGCGAAGGGTAGGCGCGCGGCGGTCAGGGTGTGCACACTCATCCCCTCAGTTCCTCAACAGGTTGACGTCGTCCACCGAGGCGGACCGGCGGGTGCGGAAGATCGACACGATGATCGCGAGGCCGATGACGACCTCCGCGGCCGCGACGACCATGACGAAGAACGCGAACACCTGGCCCTGGAGGTTCCCGTGCATGCGCGAGAACGTGATGAGCGCGAGGTTCGTCGCGTTGAGCATGAGCTCGACGCCCATGAACACGATGATGCCGTTGCGCCGCAGCAGGACCGTCGTGGCGCCGATCGTGAACAGGATCGTCGCCAGCACGAGGTAGTTGGTCAGGCTCACTCGTCCTCACCGCCTTCCAGGCTCGGGCGATCGGTGGACCCGGGTTCCTCGGTCTCGAGGGCGTACGCGGCGGCGGCCGCCTCCTGACCGCGGATGCGCAGGACGCGCGACACGGACTCCTCGATCGGCTCGCCGTACGGGTCGAGCGCCGGGACGTCCATCGCGTTGTGCCGCGCGTACACGCCGGGAGCGGCGAGCGGGGTGAGGCGCCCGCCCCTGGCCACGCGCGCGTCCGCGAGCTCACGCTGACCGATCTTGCGGCCGAGCCGGCGGCGGTGCGTGAGGATGAGCGCGCCGAGCGCGGCCGTGACGAGCAGCGCGCCCGTGGCCTCGAACGCGAGGACGAAGTTGCCGAACACGAGGCGGGAGACCCCCACGGGGTTCGAGTCGGCGTTCGCGGCGCCGAGGCCGACGGCGGTCGGGAAGCTCGCGCGCACCACGACGGAGATCAGCACGACGCCGATCCCGATGCCGGCGAGCGCGCCGATCCAGCGCTGCCCCGAGAGCGTCTCGACGAGCGAGTCCGAGGCGTCGACGCCCACGAGCATGAGCACGAAGATGAACAGCATCATGATCGCGCCCGTGTAGACGACCACCTGGACGAAGCCCAGGAAGTACGCCTCCTGCGCGACGTAGAAGACGGCGAGCCCCACCATCACGCCCGCGATCGCGACCGCGACGTGCACGGTGCGGCGCGAGAGCATGAGCCCGAGGGCCGCGAGGACCATGAGCGGTGCGAGCACCCAGAAGAGCACGGCCTCGCCGGACGAGGTGGTCCCCGCCTCGGTCAGGTTCGCGTGCAGCGCGGACGCGAGCGTCATCGGGCCCCTCCCTGCTGGGCTCCGGCGGCGAAGTTCTCGAGGGTCGGGTCCTCGGGACGGTGCTCGGCCACCCACTCGACCTGCTCGGGGTGCACGCCGTTGACCTCGCCACGGTAGTAGTCGTGGTGGTTCGTGCCCGGCACCATCGGGTGCGGGGCGGCGAGCGCGGTGTCCGCCATCGGCGCGAGGAGGTCCTGCTTCTCGTAGATGAGGCCGACCCGCTCGGGCCCGGCGAGCTCGAACTCGTTGGTCATCGTGAGCGCGCGCGTGGGGCACGCCTCGATGCACAGCCCGCAGAAGATGCAGCGCAGGTAGTTGATCTGGTACACGCGGCCGTAGCGCTCGCCGGGCGAGTACTGCGCGTCGGGCGTGTTGTCCGCGCCCTCGACGTAGATCGCGTCCGCGGGGCACGCCCACGCGCACAGCTCGCAGCCGATGCACTTCTCGAGCCCGTCCGCGTAGCGGTTGAGCTGGTGGCGGCCGTGGTACCGGGGCTTGACCGACGCGGGCACGCGCGGGTACTGCTCCGTGATCACGGGGCGGAAGATCGAGGAGAACGTCACCCCGAAGCCCGCGACCGGTGCGAAGACGGCGGCGAGCCCCTTGCGCTCGGGGATCTGCGGCTCGTAGGCGTCAGTCATCGTCGGACTCCTTCTCGTCGACGTCGGCGTCCGGGGCGGCCTCGAGCAGGACCGCGGTCGCGGCCGCCTGCTCCGTGGCCGCGGCGGCGCGACGGCCGGCCCGCGGCGAGGGCGGGAGGGACTGGCCGGGCAGCGGGGGCACGGGGTAGCCGTTCGCGAACGCGTCGAACGGCTCCGGCTCGGCGGCCCGCGGCTCCGGCTGCTTGCGCTCGGGCAGGAAGAGCGACGCGATCGCGACGACGAGCACGACGCCCGCCGCGATCATCAGCGGCGTGCGCAGGTCGAGCCCTTCGAGCTCGACGCGCAGCACCTGGATGGTCGCGACGCACACCACGAACACCAGGCCGATCGGGATGAGCACCTTCCAGCCGAACTTCATGAACTGGTCGTAGCGGAAGCGCAGCAGCGAGCCGCGGATCCACACGAACAGGAACATGAACATCCAGATCTTGACGATGAACCACAGCGCCGGCCACCAGCCGGTGTTGAGCATCCCGTCGTTGATCGCGGACAACGGCCACGGCGCGCGCCAGCCGCCCAGGAAGAGGGTCGTGGCGACGGCCGAGACGTTGAGCATGTTGATGTACTCGGCGAGGAAGAACCACGCGAACTTCATCGAGGAGTACTCGGTCATGAAGCCCGAGACGAGCTCGCCCTCGGCCTCGGGGAGGTCGAACGGCAGGCGGTTCGTCTCGCCCACCATCGAGATGACGTAGAGCACGAACGCCGGGAACAGCGTCACGGCCCACCAGAAGCTCGCCTGCGCCTCGACGATCGAGGACGTCGCCATCGAGCCGGACATGATGATGACCGCGACGAGCGCGAGGCTCATCGAGAGCTCGTAGGAGATGATCTGCGCCGTCGAGCGCACCGCACCGAGCAGCGGGTACGTCGAGCCGGAGGACCAGCCGCCGAGCACGATGCCGTACACGCCGAGCGCCGTGACACCGAGGATGTAGAGCACCGAGCCCGAGAAGTCCGTGAGCTGCAGCGGCGTGGTGATGCCGAACATGTTCACCGCGGGCCCGAAGGGGATCACTGCGTAGATGAGCAGCGAGCACGTCACGGAGATCATCGGCGCGAGCACGTAGATGACCTTGTCGGCCGCCTTGACGGTCACGTCCTCCTTGAACAGGAGCTTGCCCGCGTCCGCGAAGGACTGCAGCGAGCCGAAGGGGCCGTGCCAGTTGGGGCCGGGGCGCAGCTGCATGCGCGCCACGAGGCGCCGCTCGAACCACAGCGCGATCAGCACGCTCACGAGCAGGAACACGATGATGCCGACGGCCTTGAGCAGCCAGATCCAGCCGTTGTCCTGCGAGAAGTCCGCCACGGGCATCGGGCTGAGGAGGGGGAGCATCATGCCGTCACCTCCGCCGTCGCGCGCGCCACGGTCACGACGCTACCGGCACCCGTGCGCAGCGTGGCGCGCACCTGGGAGCCCGGCGAGTTGCCCGGGACCCACACGACGTGGTCCACCATGTCCGTCACGAGGGCCGGCAGCGTGATGGTGCCGTGCTCGGTGCCGACCGCCAGGTCCTCGCCGTCGGACACCCCGACCGCCTGCGCCGTCGCGGCGGACAGCCGCGCGACCGGACGCTTCGCCGTGCCGGCGAGGAACTGCTCGCCGTCCTGGCCGCGCCCGAGGTCGAGCAGGAGGCGCCACGTCGCGAGGACCGCCTGACCGGGACCGACCTCGACCACGGGGCTCGCGGCGACCTGGGGGGCCTCGGTGCGCGCTCCGTCCCAGTGCCCGAGGGCCGCGAGCTCGGCGTGCACGACGTCCGCCGTGGCGAGGCCGAGGTCGACGTCCATCTCGTCGGCGAGCGACGCGAGCACGCGGTAGTCCGGCATCGCGTTCGAGTCGAGCGCCTGGCCGAAGCCGCGCAGGCGACCCTCCCAGTTCACGTACGTCCCGGCCTTCTCGCTCGGGACAGCCACGGGGAGCACGACGTCGGCGAGCTCGTGGACCGCGCTCGCGCGGGTCTCGAGGCTCACCACGACGTCGACGCCCGCGAGGGCCTCGCGCGCGAGGGCGGGGTCGGGCAGGTCGTCGAGCTCGAGGCCGCCGACGACGAGCCCCGAGAGCTCGCCCGCCGCAGCCGCCGCGAGGATGCCCGTGGTGTCGCGCCCCTCGGTCGCGGGCAGCGACTCGACGCCCCACTCGGCCGCCGTGTCGACGCGCGCCGCGGCGTCCGCGACGGGCCGACCGCCGGGCAGGAGACCGGGCAGCGTGCCCGCCTCGACACCCGTGCGCTCGCCGATCCGGCGCGGGATCCACGCGAGCCGCGCCCCCGTCCGCTCGACGAGGCGCAGCGCGGCGCTCAGCGCGCCCGGCACCTCGGCGAGGCGCTCGCCCGCGAGGACGATCCCGCCGGCCACGACGTCGGCCTCGAGCGCGTCGAGCACCTCCGCCTCCGTGCCGGGGGCCGCCTGGATGAGCGTGCCGCGCATGCGCTGCAGGGCGCTCGACGCGAACGGGGCCACGGCGGAGACCTTCGTGCGGCCCGCCGTCGCGCCCTTGCGCAGCCGCAGGAAGACGACGCCGCCCTCCTCCTCGGCCTCGAGGCCCACGAGCAGGACGTTCGTGGCGGACTCGAGGTCCGCGAACGTCACGTCGACGCCGCGGGCCGCGACGGCGTGCGCGAGGAACTGCGCCTCTTCCGCGCTGTGCGCGCGGGCGCGGTGGTCCACGTCGTTCGTGCCGAGCACGACGCGGGCGAACTTGGCGTACGCGTAGGCGTCCTCGAGCGTGAGGCGCCCGCCGGGGAGCACCCCGACACCCTTGGCGTCGCGCGCGGCCGCGAGAGCCGCCCCGGCGACCTCGAGCGCCTCGGGCCAGCTCGCGGGGCGCAGCTCGCCGCGCGTGCCGTCCTCGGCGCGGTCCCGCACGAGCGGGCTCGTCAGGCGGTCCGGGGCCGTCTGCCACGTGAACGCGAAGCGGTCCTTGTCGGTGATCCACTCCTCGTTGACGACGGCGTCCTCGCCCGAGAGACGGCGCAGCACCGTGTTGCGGCGCTTGTCGATGCGGATCGCCGAGCCGTTCGCGTCGTGCTCCGCGATCGCGGGCGTCGACACGAGGTCGAAGGGCCGCGAGCGGAACCGGTACGCGGCGGACGTCAGAGCGCCGACGGGGCAGATCTGGATCGTGTTGCCCGAGAAGTACGAGGAGAACCGGCGGCCCGAGGCGTCGAGCCGCGCGTCACCCATCGGGGCGTCGCCCTCGAAGTGCAGGATCTCCGTGTCGAAGACGCCGATCTGCTGCTTCGCGCCACGCTCCTGCAGGTCGATGAACGGGTCGCCCGCGATCTCGTCGGAGAAGCGCGTGCAGCGCTGGCACAGGATGCAGCGCTCCCGGTCGAGGAGCACCTGCGTCGAGATGGACAGAGGCTTGGCGTACGTCCGCTTCGCGTCGATGAAGCGGGTCTCCTCGCGCCCGTTGGTCATCGCCTGGTTCTGCAGGGGGCACTCGCCGCCCTTGTCGCACACCGGGCAGTCGAGCGGGTGGTTGATGAGGAGCAGCTCCATGACGCCGTGCTGCGCCTTCTCGGCCACGGGCGAGGAGTGCTGCGTCTTGACGACCATGCCCGGGCTCACCGTGAGCGTGCACGAGGCCTGGGGCTTCGGCATGGCGCGCAGGTTGCCCTCGCGGTCCGGCAGCTCGACCTCGACGAGGCACTGGCGGCACGCGCCGGCGGGCGCGAGCAGCGGGTGGTCGCAGAACCGCGGGATCGCGACGCCGATCTGCTCGGCGGCGCGGATGACGAGCGTGCCCTTCGGCACCTCGACCTCGACGCCGTCGATCGTGACGGCCACGAGGTCCGAGGGCTCAGGAGCCGCACCGGCCTTGGAGGAGGACGTGACGGTCATCAGTGCACCCCCGCTACCGTGGTCGCGTCACCCGTGGGGACGTAGTCGAAGACCGCCGAGCGCTCTGGCGGGAACAGGACGGACGCCGGTGTGTGCATACCCGCCTCGAACTCCTCGCGGAAGTACTGGATGGCCGAGGTGACGGGCGAGGTCGCACCGTCACCGAGCGCGCAGAACGCCCGGCCCAGGATGTTGTCGCACAGGTCGACGAGCAGGTCGATGTCGCCCGGGTCGCCCTGGCCGGCCTCGAGCCGGTGCATGACGGCCCGCAGCCAGTACGTGCCCTCGCGGCACGGCGTGCACTTGCCGCACGACTCGTGCGCGTAGAAGTCCGTCCACCGCGACACGGCCCGCACCACCGAGGTGGTCTCGTCGAAGATCTGCAGGGCGCGCGTGCCGAGCATCGAACCGTTGGCCGCGACCGACTCGAAGTCGAGCGGGACGTCGAGGTGCTCGGCCGTGAAGATCGGCGTCGAGGAACCGCCCGGCGTCCAGAACTTCAGCTCGTGGCCCTCGCGGATACCGCCCGCCATGTCGATGAGCTCGCGCAGCGTGATGCCGAGCGGCGCCTCGTACTGGCCCGGACGCGTCACGTGACCGGAGAGCGAGAAGATGCCGAAGCCCGTGGACTTCTCCGTGCCCATGCTCGAGAACCAGTCCGCGCCGTGCTCGACGATCGACGGCACCGACGCGATGGACTCGACGTTGTTGACCACCGTGGGGCGGCTGTACAGGCCCGCGACGGCGGGGAACGGGGGCTTGAGCCGCGGCTGGCCGCGCTTGCCCTCGAGCGAGTCGAGCAGCGCCGTCTCCTCGCCGCAGATGTAGGCGCCCGCACCGGCGTGCACCGTGATCTCCAGGTCGAAGCCCGAGCCCAGGATGTTCTCGCCGAGGTACCCGGCCGCGCGGGCCTCCTCGACGGCCGCGAGCAGGCGGCGGTACACGTGCACCACCTCGCCGCGCAGGTAGATGAACGCGTGGTGGCAGCCGATCGCCCAGCTCGTGAGGATGACGCCCTCGATGAGCACGTGCGGGTCCGCCATCATCAGCGGGATGTCCTTGCACGTGCCCGGCTCGGACTCGTCGGCGTTGACCACGAGGTAGCGGGGACCGCCGTCGGGCGCCGGGAGGAAGCTCCACTTCATGCCCGTCGGGAAGCCCGCACCGCCGCGACCGCGCAGGCCCGAGGTCTTCACGGCCTCGAGCACGTCGGCGGGCTGCTGCGCGAGCCCCTTGCGCAGCGCGGAGTAGCCGCCGTGCGCCTGGTAGCTCGCAAGGGTCCACGAGCGGTCGGTGTCCCAGCGACTCGTGAGGATCGGCGTCAGCGTGGTCACTTGGCCTCACCCTTTCCGTCCGTCTTCGGGTCTTCGGCGGGGCGGTCGACGCTCGAGTGCTCGCCACCGGGCTGCGGGGCGCTCTCGCCACCGGACGCGGCGGGCTGCGTGCCCCCGCCGTCGGCGGTCCACCCCTTCTCGCGGGCGAGCTCGAGGCCGCGCAGCGACGCGGGCCCGGCCGAGACCCCCTCGCCGGCCCTGCCGTCGTAGAAGCCCGCGAGCACGCGCGAGGTCTCCTTGAAGGTGCCCACCGATGCCGGGCCGCGCGTCGGGGCCACGGGCTCCCCGCGCCGCAGCTTCTCGACCGTGGCCGCCGCCGACTCGGGCGTCTGGTTGTCGAAGAACTCCCAGTTGATCATCATGACCGGCGCGTAGTCGCACGCCGCGTTGCACTCGACGCGCTCGAGCGTGATCTTGCCGTCCTCGGTGGTCTCGTCGTGCCCCACCCCGAGACGCTCGGACAGCGAGCGGAAGATCTCGTCGCCACCCATGATCGCGCACAGCGTGTTGGTGCACACGCCCACCGTGTACTCGCCGTTGGGGCGGCGCTTGTACTGCGTGTAGAACGTCGCAACGGCGCTCACCTCGGACGTCGCCAGGCCGAGCGTCTTCGCGCAGAACTCGATGCCGTCGGGGCTCACGAAGCCGTCGTGCGACTGCACCAGGTGGAGCATCGGCAGCAGCGCCGAGTTCGGGTCGGGGTAGCGCGAGACGATCTGGGCCGCGTCGGCGGCGAGGGTCTCGATGGTCTCAGCGGTGTACGCCATCAGCGGTCCACCCCTCCCAGCACGGGGTCGAGCGAGGCGACGGCCACGACGACGTCGGCCAGCTGGCCTCCCTCGCACATCAAGGACACCGCCTGCAGGTTGTTGAACGAAGGATCACGGAAGTGGGCACGGTACGGGCGCGTCCCGCCGTCGGACACCACGTGCACCCCGAGCTCTCCGCGCGGCGCCTCGACACGCTGGAACACCTGGCCCGCCGGGACCCGGAAGCCCTCGGTGACGAGCTTGAAGTGGTGGATCAGCGCCTCCATCGAGGTGCCCATGATGTGGCGGATGTGGTCGAGCGAGTTGCCCATGCCGTCCGAGCCGATCGCGAGCTGCGCCGGCCACGCGATCTTCTTGTCCTCGACCATCACGGGACCCGGGCCCATCGCCTGGAGGCGGTCCACGCACTGCGCGATGATCCGCAGCGACTGGTAGATCTCCTCGAAGCGCAGCACGGTGCGCGAGTACGAGTCGGACTCCGTCGACGTCGGGACGTCGAACTCGTACGTCTCGTAGCCGCAGTACGGGGCGGCCTTGCGCACGTCGTACGGCAGGCCGGCCGAGCGCAGCACGGGGCCCGTCACGCCGAGCGCCATGCAGCCCGCGAGGTTGAGCGTGCCCACGTCCACCGTGCGCCCCTTGTAGATGGGGTTCGCGAGCAAGAGGTCCTCGAGGTACTTCACGTACGTGCGGATCTTGCCGTCCGCCTCGCGGATCGCCTCGAGCGCGCCCGGGGGGATGTCCTGGGCCACGCCGCCGGGGCGGATGTACGCGTTGTTCATGCGCAGGCCCGTGATCATCTCGAAGATCCGCAGGATCTCCTCACGGCCGTTGAAGCCGTGGATCATGACCGACGTGGCGCCGAGCTCGTTGCCGCCCGTGCCGATGCACACGAGGTGCGAGCCGATGCGCGTGAACTCCATCATCATCACGCGGATGACGCTCGCCCGTTCGGGGATGTCGTCCGTGATGCCGAGGAGCTTCTCGACGGCGAGGCAGTACGCCGTCTCCTGGAACATCGAGGCGAGGTAGTCCATGCGGGTGCAGAACGTCACGCCCTGGGTCCAGGTGCGGAACTCCATGTTCTTCTCGATGCCGGTGTGCAGGTAGCCGACGCCGCAGCGGGCCTCGGTCACCGTCTCGCCGTCGATCTCGAGCATGAGCCGCAGCACGCCGTGCGTCGAGGGGTGCTGGGGCCCCATGTTGACGACGATGCGCTCCTCGCCGAGGCGCACGGCCTCTTCGGCGATGTCGCTCCAGTCGCCGCCGGTCGCCTCGAAGCTCTTCGCTCCTGCCGTGGCCTCTTCCGTGAAGCCCTGGGTCGAGGTGGTCACGAGTACGACCTCCGATCGTCCGCGGGTGGGATGTGTGCGCCCTTGTACTCGACGTCGATGCCGCCGAGCGGGTAGTCCTTGCGCTGGGGGTGGCCCGGCCAGTCGTCCGGCATCGCGATGCGCGCGAGGGACGGGTGGCCGTCGAAGATGATCCCGAAGAAGTCCCACGTCTCGCGCTCGTGCCAGTCGTTGGCGGGGTAGACGTCGGTGATCGAGGGGATGTGGGGATCGGCGTCGGCCACCGCGACCTCGAGGCGCAGCTGCCGCGAGTGCGTGACCGACACGAGCGGGTAGACGGCGTGCAGCTCGCGACCCGTGGAGTGCGGGTAGTGCACGCCGTTGACGCCGAGGCACAGCTCGAAGCGCAGGTCCTGGTCGTCGCGCAGGTGACGGGCCACCTCGACGAGGTGCTCGCGCCGCACGTCGAGCGTCAGCTCGCCGCGGTCCACCACGACCTGCTCGATCGCCGCGTCGAAGCCCGTCCCGGACTCCTCGAGCAGCTCGGCCAGGACGTCCACGACCTCGTCGAACCAGCCACCGTAGGGGCGGGGCGACGGGCCGGGCATCACGACGGGCGCGACGAGGCCCCCGAACCCGGACGTGTCGCCCGAGCCCTTGACGCCGAACATCCCGAGGCGGACGTCGACCGTCTCGCCGCCGGTGCCGTGCGGGGCGGTGAGCTCGCGGTCCTGCTCGTGGCTCATCGCAGCAGCCCCATCATCTTCGACGTCGGCGTCGCCTCGAGGGCGGCGGCCTCCGCGGCGCGGGCCGCCTCGACCCGGTTGACGCCCAGCGGCGCGGACTTGATCTGCGCGTGCAGCTCGAGGATCGCGTTGATGAGCATCTCCGGGCGCGGCGGGCAGCCGGGCAGGTAGATGTCGACCGGCACGATGTGGTCCACGCCCTGCACGATCGCGTAGTTGTTGAACATGCCGCCCGAGCTCGCGCACACGCCCATCGACAGGACCCACTTGGGCTCGGACATCTGGTCGTAGACCTGGCGCACCACGGGGGCCATCTTCTGGCTCACGCGACCCGCGACGATCATGAGGTCCGCCTGGCGCGGGGAGGCGCGGAACACCTCCATGCCGAAGCGCGAGATGTCGAAGCGCGACGTGCCCGTCGCCATCATCTCGATCGCGCAGCACGCGAGACCGAACGTCACGGGCCACAGCGAACCCTTGCGGGCGTGGCCGGCGACCTGCTCGACCGTCGTCAGCAGGAAGCCGGACGGTGCAGCTTCTTCGATACCCATGTCAGTTCTCCCTCACTCCCACTCGAACCCGCCGCGGCGCCACTCGTACACGTAGGGCACCGTGATGACGGCGAGGAAGAGCAACGTGGCCACGAACCCGAAGAGCGCGAGCTCCGAGAAGTTGACGGCCCACTGGTACAGGAACACGACCTCGATGTCGAAGACGATGAACGTCATCGCGACGAGGTAGTACTTGATCGGGAAGCGTCCGCCCCCGACGGCGTGCGGGGTGGGCTCGATGCCGCACTCGTACGCCTCGAGCTTCGCCCGGTTGTAGCGCTTGGGACCGAGGATCGCGCTCGCGCCGACGCCGCCGAGCGCGAGCACGGCGGCGACGCTCGCGAGGATGATGATCGGTACGTACGGGTTCGTCATCGCTGCACGCTCCGTCGGTGGGTGATCGTTACGGCCACGGTGGATGCTCTCATGCTGCCGGAACGATCTTGGTCAGGCCCGCGATGACACGGTCCACCACGTCGCCGCCGCTCGGTTCGTAGCAGTCCGAGAGCAGCCGCAGGGTGAACTTCATCACGAGCGGTCGGGGGAGGCCGTACTTGGTGCACACGTGCATGACCTCGGGGTGCTCGATGAGCTTCACGAAGTACTTGCCGAGCGTGTAGTAGCCACCCAGGTCCTCGCGCATCTGGCGCGAGTACGTCAGCAGGGCGCGTTCGCGGCTCTGCGCCGTCGGCCGGACCTTCGCCTGCGCGATCGCCTGCGCCGCGGCCCGCCCGGCCTGCAGGCCGTACGCGATGCCCTCGCCGTTGAACGGGCTCACCATGCCGCCCGCGTCGCCCACGAGCATGAGCCCGCGCGCGTACAAGGGCTTGCGGTTGAAGCCCATCGGCAGCGCCGCGCCGCGCACGGGGCCCAGCTGGTTCTCGGGCGTGAACTCCCACTCCGCGGGCGCGTTGGCCATCCAGCGCTCGAAGAGGTCCTTGTAGTCGACCTTCGTGGCGTGCGCCGTCGAGGACACCGAGCCGAGCCCGACGTTCGCGGTGCCATCACCGAGCGCGAAGATCCAGCCGTAGCCGGGCATGAGGTTGGACCGCCCGGGCTCGCCGTCCCACAGCTCGAGGTGGGACTCCATCCACGCGTCGTCGTGCCGCGGGGTGCGGAAGTACGTGCGCACGGCCACGCCCATCGGGCGGTCGTCGCGCTTCTCGCGGCCCACGGCCGTGGCGAGCCGCGAGGAGACGCCGTCGGCCGCGACCACGACCGGTGCGCGGAACGTGACGTCCTCGCCCGAGCGGCGCCCGTTCGGGTCCACGGGCTTCGCGGTGACGCCGACGACGCGCCCCGTCCGCTCGTCGACCACGGGTCCCGTCACGGACGTGCCCTCGAGGACCTTGGCGCCCGCGGCCCGGGCGTGCTCGAGAAGGATCTGGTCGAGGCTCGTGCGTGCCCTGGCGAGCCCGAAGGAGGGGTACGCGGACAGCTCGGGCCACGCGAGCTCGAGACGGTGCCCGCCGCCGATGACGCGCAGCCCCTTGTTGCGGATCCACCCGTCCTCCTCGCGGAAGGGCACACCCATGAGGGCGAGCTCGCGCGTCGCGCGCGGGGTCAGTCCGTCGCCGCAGATCTTGTCGCGGGGGAACGTCGCCTTGTCGACCAGGAGCACCGAGAGGCCGGCCTGGGCGCAGTAGTACGCGGTGGCGGAACCTGCTGGTCCACCACCGACGACGATGACGTCGGCGTCATCGTTTACCGCGCTGCGCACGCGCAACTCCCTACCCGAAGCTCCCGACCCTCTGACTTCGCCACTCTAGCCGCGGCTCCGCGCGTTGGCTGGTGAGGTGAGCCTCACTTGCGCGAGCGCGTCAGGACGCCTCGGGACGGGTCCCCCGGTGCAGCGCGACGATCCCCCCGGACAGGTTGCGGTAGGCGACTTTCTCCCACCCCACGGCGCGCAGGGTGCGGCCGAGCGTGAGCTGGTCCGGCCAGTCGGCGATCGACTCGGCGAGGTACTCGTAGGGGGCGTCCTCGCGGGACACGGCCTTCGCGACGTGCGGCAGCGCCTTGGCCAGGTAGTTCTCGTACACGACGCGGAACGGCGCCCACGTGGGGGTCGAGAACTCGCAGATCACCACGCGGCCAGCCGGCTTCGTGACGCGGTACATCTCCCGCAGCGCGGCGTCGACGTCCACGACGTTGCGCAGACCGAAGGAGATCGTCACGGCGTCGAAGGACTCGTCCGCGAACGGCAGGCGCGTCGCGTCCCCCGCGACGAAGGACAGGTCGGGCCGACGGCGCTTCCCGACGGCGAGCATCCCCACGGAGAAGTCGCACGGGACCACGTCGACCCCGGCGTCCGCGAGCGGCTCGCTCGAGGTGCCCGTGCCGGCGGCGAGGTCGAGCACCCGGTCCCCCGGCCACGCGTCGATCGCGCGCACGGTCGCGGCCCGCCACGCGCGGGTCTGGCCGAGGGCCATGACGTCGTTGGTCACGTCGTAGCGCCGCGCGATCGCGTCGAACATCTCGGCGACCTCGCGCGGCTGCTTGTCCAGGTTCGCTCGGGGCATGCGCCCATCCTCCCAGGCCGCGGGGGCCCGCCGCACACCCGCCCCGGTCGCCCCCGACCGGGCCGGGACCGAGAGCGGGGTCCCGACCGGGCAGCCCCAGGGATGCAGTCCCTCGAGCCAGGTCACGTGAGCGGAGTCCCGACAGGGCAGCCCCCAGAGTGGATCCATTCTCCCGAATATCACTCCACCCTGACGGATTCCGTGCACTATCGCTCCACCCTGTCTCCGACCCGCCCGGTCAGCTCCACCCCGTCCGCAGACCCGCCCGGTCCCCTGTTCCCCCGCCACCCTTCGCCCTCCGCCCAGAGAGTGGCTCCACTGTGTCGAATATCGCTCCACCCTGATGGATTCCGGGGAGTTTTGCTCCACCCTGTGGCGGATC